>ERZ781398.2202-NODE-2202-length-16916-cov-6.050531_pt1 | contig 16916 bp, 19 predicted proteins | sample MGYA00433077_ERZ781398 | MGnify/ENA primary metagenome ERZ781398 (study PRJEB29847, sample SAMN06458254) | wastewater metagenome | isolation source: Wastewater bioreactor | place: South Africa: Cape Town | study: EMG produced TPA metagenomics assembly of the... | reverse complement strand
ACTTCATGCCGTGTTCCTGGGCCTTCTTGGCGCAGTCTTCGGCAGCGATCTGGGCGGCGAACGGGGTCGACTTGCGCGAGCCCTTGAAGCCCTTGGCGCCAGCCGACGACCAGGCAATCGCATTGCCCTGCGCGTCGGTGATGGTGATCATCGTGTTGTTGAAGGTCGCGTTGACGTGGGCGACGCCCGACGAGATATTCTTGCGTTCGCGCCGACGAAGGCGCTGCGGTTCACGAGCCATTTTGAATTCCTAAACCCTAAATCCTGAAAACGACCGGTGGTGCCAGTGCGATGGCGACCTCCGGCGGAGAAATAAGGAAATCCGTCCCCCGGACGAATCTCTGCTCTTACTTCTTCTTACCGGCGATCGGCTTGGCCTTGCCCTTGCGGGTGCGCGCATTGGTGTGCGTGCGCTGGCCGCGGACCGGAAGGCCCTTGCGATGACGCAGGCCGCGATAGCAGGCGAGGTCCATGAGGCGCTTGATGTTCATCGCCGTGTTGCGGCGAAGATCACCCTCGACCGTGAGGTCGGCGTCGATCGTTTCGCGGATCTGCAGGACTTCGGCGTCCGACAGGTCCTGGATGCGGCGGGTGTGGTCGATGCCGAGCTTGTCGGCGATGTCGACGGCGGTCTTGCGGCCGATGCCGTGGATGTAGGTGAGCGCGATGATTACGCGCTTGTTGGTGGGCAGGTTTACGCCCGCGATACGTGCCATCTGTTCTTTCTCCTGCTCCACAGGGTTCGCTGGCAAACGATCCCTATCTCAAAGCGTCTGTTTTCCAACGCAAAAAACGGACCACGAAGACGCGCTGAGCGTTTCGCCGTCCGGTCAGGGTGTTGGAATGCAGCGGCAATTAGGGTGAGTCGGGCGAATTGTCAAGCGAAGCGGCGGCTTTTGCAGCCTGCCGGGGCGCGCCTCAATCGTCGGCGGTCAGCGCCACCGCGCGGTCGTGCAGCCGGTTGACGACCGCGCCATGAATGCCCGGCGCGCAGGCAATGACGCCGAAGGCCTGCGCGCGCGGCGTGTTGAAGACGAGCGGCTCGCCAAAGGCGTCGGTGACAGTCGCACCGGCCTCGGTCGCGATCAGCGCCGCGGCGGCGACGTCCCATTCGAAACCCCAGCGCAGCGTCGCGACCAGATCGGCGCGGTCGTCGGCGACCAGCGCCATGCGCAGCGCGATGCTGTTGGGTTTTGTCACCATGATGAGGTCGCGGTCGATCTTGGGCAGGCTGTCGGCGGGAACGCGCGATCCGTTGAAGATCATCCGGCGGCTGGCGCGCAGCGTTTCGCCGTTGAGCGTCGCGCCCTGACCCTTGCGGGCGACCCAAAGCTCGTCGAGCGCTGGCGCGTAGAGCACGCCGATTTCGGGAGCGCCGTCGACGACCAGAGCGACCGACACCGCCCAGCCCGGACGGCCGCGGATGAAGTCGCGGGTGCCGTCGATGGGGTCGACGCACCACATGAAACGGCGCGACAGCCGGTCGCTGTTGTCCGCGGTTTCCTCCGAAAGCCATCCGGCCTCCGGCACCATCGCGCCGAGAACCGCCTTCAACCGGGCGTCGACCGCCAGATCGACGTCGCTGACCGGATTATTTTCCGACTTGTGCCAGACATTGACCGCCTTGCCCTCGCCGCGCCAGCGCGCCATCGCCATGTCGCCGACCTCGCGCGTCGCGGCGATCACGGCTTCCAGGTTGCGCGCGGGCATCGGGCGGCCGGCCTAGCTGCTGGCGACGGTCATGCCGTCGATGCGCAGCGTCGGCACATTGGTGCCGTGGCGGAAGACCAGATCGTCGGCGGGGACCAGCGCGGCGAACATGTCGATCAGATTGCCCGCGATCGTGAATTCGGCGATCGGGCCGGCGATCCGCCCGCCCTCGATCAGAAAACCTGACGCGCCGCGGCTATAATCGCCGGTCACGGGGTTGACGCCTTGGCCGATCAGTTCGGTGATATAGACGCCGCGGTCGATGTCGGCGATCAGCACGTCGCGCGTGATCGACCCGGCCGCGAGATGCAGGTTGCTGGCAGAGACCCCCGACGCGCCGCCGCCGCGGCTCGCATGGCCGGTCGGTTCGAGCCCGAGCTGCTTCGCCGACGCGGTGTCGAGCAGCCACCCCGTAATGCGGCCATCGGCGACGATATCGCGCGCGGCCGTCGGCAGGCCCTCTCCGTCGAAGGCCCGGCTGCGCAGCCCGCGCGGACGATGCGGTTCGTCGCGCACGACGATTGCGCTGTCGAACAGCGCCCGTTCTTCCTTGCCGAGCAGGAAACTGGTGCCGCGGGCGATCGCGGGGCCGGCGATCGCGCCGAGCAGATGGCCGACGATGCTGCTGCCGATGCGCGGATCGAGGACGACCGGCACCTTGCCGACGGGCGCCTTGCCGGGGTTCAGCCGCGCGACGGCGCGGGTTCCGGCGCGCGCGCCGATTTCGGCGGCGCTTTCGAGGTCGGACAGATGATGCGCGCTGTGCCAGCCATAATCGCGCTGCATCGCCGCACCTTCGCCGGCGATGACGCTCGCCGACAGGCTGTGCCCGCTCGACCCATAGCCGCCGGCGAAGCCATGGCTCGTCGCGAGCGCGAAGCGCGTGCGGCTGTGGCTGGCGCTGCCGCCTTCGCTGTTGGTGACGCCGGCGACGGCGCGCGCGGCCTCCTCGACCGCCAGCGCGGCCTCGCGCAGCGCCTGGGGATCGGCTTCGCTGCCGTCGTCGAGATCGAAATCGGGGACCGGGCCGGTGAACAGGCGATCGGCGGGGGCAAGGCCCGCATAGGGATCTTCGGGCGCCTCGCGCGCCATGGCAACGCAGCGTTCGACGAGTTTGGCCAGTTCGGCGGCATCCATGTCGGCGGTCGAGACGCTGGCACTGCGCTGCCCGACGAAAACGCGCAGGCTGATATCCTGCCCCTCGGACCGCTCGACATCCTCGAGCGCGCCCAGCCGCATCGAGACCGAGGTCGCGGCATTGCAATAATAAAGCGCGTCGGCGGCGTCGGCGCCTGCCTTGGTCGCGGCGGCGCACAGCATTTGCGCGCGGTCGAGGGCTTCGGAAACACTCAGCATGGCCGCGCCCTATACGGCGCGCGGCGAGGCGTCAAAATCAAAGTCGGATGGCGGCGGCTTCAGCGCGCGATGGCGGCGATGGCATCGGTGGCCGCCATCGCTCCGCTGACCCACAGGAAGGGCAGGGTGATCGCGGCAACCCACAGGCGGCGCACATCGCGGCGAAAGCGGGCGTGCAGCCCCCAGCTTGCGAGCGCCTGGCGGCTCAGATGATACCAGCGCCGCTCGGTCGAGCGCGCGACGGGCAGGGCGAGGGCAAGGACGACGATCAGCGACACAACCGCCAGCATCGACGGGGCGCCGGCCGAAACCGCGCTCATGACAAGCCAGACCTGAAGGGCAGCGAAAACGATCAGCGCGGCGGCGGCGTGCCAGGTCATGCGGCGACCCAGACTGCGTGCAGGCGGAACGCTGGCGGTGGCGCGGCGCCAGAGGCGCGGTTCGAAGGTCGATGCCATGTTGTTTTTCAGCCTCCCCGGCTGGCGATTCCCATAAATGCGAAGTTTTCAGCCGAAAATTCCCGAGTCAAGACAGGTTGCCAGCGATTCGTTAATTTTCGGGTTCGATTCACCGCAGAATCGCAACAAAATCGGGTCCGATGGCTGAAAATGCCACAGATCCGGTTGTTTCCCATGCCGTCAGGGGAGGGACGCGCCTGTTCCGCCCCGATCGCTATGCACGCGTTCAGGTCGAGTCGGAGATGTTGGCAAAGGGCGCAGGATTCGCATCCCGCTGCCCAAATCAGCGCGGCGGGGGGACCGGCAGCGGTTCGGCGTCGGGATTGTCGGTTGCCGGCGCGTCGGTTGCGGGCGGGTTTTCTTCGGCTTGCTTCTGCCGGTCGGCCAACGCCTTTTCCTCGGCGACGACGGCCGCTTCGACCGTGTCGGCGGCAGCGTCGATCCCGGCGAGGCGCTTGGCGCGCTCGTCGGCGATCATCGCCTGCCAGTCGGTCTTGTCGGCGGCCTGCCGCTCGGCCTTCGCGCCGGCGAGCAATTGCTGGGTGCAGCCCGTAAAGCCGCCGAGCCCGACCGGCGAACAGCTGTCGGTGCCGAAACGGCCGACGCGCTGGAGCGAGACGACGCGGTTCACCCAGGCTTCGTTGCGCGGGTCGAGCGGGTCGCCGCCACGGAAAATCTGCGGGACGCGGTAACGGTCGCCTTCGGGCAGCACGGCGCAGACCAGGATTTCATCGCCATTCGCCTCGGGGCATTTGTCGTTGCCATAGACGATGACCTGATTGATCTTCTCATTCGCGGGGCCCACCGGCCCCGTATCTTGCGCGGCGGCGGGCTGGGCGATCGCTGCCCCGGCGAGGATCAGCATGGCAAGCGGCAGGCGGGTCATCGTCATTTCCTTTTCGTTTCGGGCGGCTTGCCACCCGCTGCCTGCATCCGCGCTGAACGGTCAGGCTTTCCCCGTGGAACCCTATCAGATACGCTTCGACAGCGCGATGGCTGCGCGGCAGCCCGCGCGGATCGCGAGGCTGAGCAACGGATAGGCGGGCGCGCTTTCGGCCCCCGCGGCAATCGCCGCTTCCTTATGCTCCAGCTCTTCGGCGCGGAAATCGGCAACCGCTGCGCTCAGTTCGGGGTCGCTGTCGCCCAGCGTATCGAGCTGTTCGCGATAATGGCGATCGATCTCGGTCTCGACGGCGGCGGTGCAGGCCATGGCGGCGCGCGGCCCCATCGCGGCGGTGACGGCGCCGAGCGCGAAGCCCGCGACGTTCCAGAAGGGCTGAAGCGCCGTGGGGCGCACGCCGCGGTGCGCGACCATCGCGTCGAAAAATTTGCGATGCCGCTCTTCCTGTTCGGCCATATGCGCGATCTCGCGCGCCATCGGATGGCGGTCGCCCATCACCGCGAGCTGACCCGCATAAATGCGCGTCGCGCCATATTCGCCTGCCTGATCGACGCGGATCATCGAGGCCGTTTTGCGGTCAGCTGTCATCATGCCGCCGATGTGGGACGGCGGCGCAGCAAGGTCAAGACGAACGCCGCGCCGGCGAGCGAGAAGATCGCGTTGAAACCGGCGAGCGAAACGCCGAGCAGCGTCCATTGCGGGACGTCGCAGCGGGTGATGGGCGCCGCCATGATATCGCTGAGCGATACCGGTCCGCTGACGCCGGTGCTGCACGTCGTCAGCCCTTCCCAGAAGCCATATTCGACCCCGGCGTGAAAGACGCCGATGACGCCGCTGATCGCGATGGCGATTGCGGCGAGCAGGGTCAGCCCGCGCATCGCCGCCGTATTGCGGGAGAGCAGCAGTGCTAGCGCTGCCAGCACGATCGCCGCCTGATGCGGCCAGCGCTGCCAGTAGCACATCTCGCACGGGTGGAGTCCGAAGCCGAATTGCGACACCAGCGCACCGCCATAGAGCGCCAGCGGGAGGGCAAGCGCGGCAAGCGGCGCGGCGTAACGCGAAGTTCGCATCGTCGGTCAGCCCCTCTTAGTTGCGCGTCGTCGGCTTGGCGACGGGCTTGGTCGCCTGCGCCATACGCGAAGTCGACGGGCCGATGCGACCGATCGTCTGCAGCGCATAATAGAGCTGATAATCCTCGATGCCCTTGGCCTTCAGCTCCTCGGCGGTGGCGGTGAAGCGCGGATCGTCCTTCTCGTCCTTTTCGAGCAGGCTGTTGTCGACCTTTTTCTCGTTGATCAGATGGCGGCGCAGGTCGCTTTCGCGAAAGCGCGGACGGTCCTTATAGTCGGGGTCGGACAGCTGCGGCACGCGGATATCGGGCTCGATCCCGCCTTCCTGCACGCTGCGACCCGACGGGGTGTAATAGCGCGCGGTCGTCAGCCGCAGCGCCGTGGTATCGGTCAGCGGCAGCACGGTCTGCACCGATCCCTTGCCGAAGCTGCGTTCGCCCATGATCAGCGCCCGGTGCTGGTCCTGCAGCGCGCCGGCGACGATTTCGGACGCCGAAGCCGATCCGGCGTCGATCAGCACGATCAGCGGTGCGCCCTGCGCAAGGTCGCCGGGTTCGGCGAAGAAGCGTTCGATATCATTCTTGCGGCGCCCGCGCTGCGAGACGATTTCGCCGCGATCGAGGAAGACGTCGCTGACGCTCACTGCCTCATCGAGCAGGCCGCCGGGGTTCGAGCGCAGGTCGACGATCCAGCCGCGCGGCTTATGGCCGAGCGACTTTTCGACCGCGACCATCGCGGCGCGCAGATCACGACCCGCATCGGCGGAGAAGCTGGCGATGGTCAGCACGCCGACATCGTCCTTCACCTCCCATTTGACCGGCTTCACGTCGATGATCTCGCGCTTCAGGGTCAGCTCCATCGGCTTGTCCTGGCCTTCGCGCACGACCGTAATCTCGACTTCGGTGCCGGGACGGCCCCGCATCTGTTCGACCGCTTCGTCGAGCGTCATGCCGAAGATGAGCTGCTTGTTGATATGGGTGATATAGTCGCCGGCCTTGATGCCTGCGCGGTCGGCCGGTGTGTCGGCGGTCGGCGCGATCACCTTGACCACGCCGTCCTCCATCGTCACCGACAGGCCCAGGCCGCCATATTCGCCATCGGTCTGTGTCCGCAGCGTCGAATAGTCGCGCGCGTCGAGATAGCCCGAATGGGGATCGAGGCTGGCGAGCATGCCGTTGATCGCGCCTTCGATCAGCTTGTCGTCGCTGACCGGTTCGACATAATTGGCCTTCACTTCCAGGAACACGTCCATGAAGCGCTGGATTTCCTCGGTGGTCTTCGAATCGACCGTCGCCATCGCGCCGGTTGCGAGCGGCACGAGCGCGAGCGTGCTGAGCGCGGCGGCCCCCTGCCAGAAGGCGAAGCGGCGCTTCGGGGAGGCGGGAGTCTTGGTCGATTCGGTCATGGATGTCTTTCAGTCACGCGGAATAGGCCGCACTATAATCCCCGGCAAGCCATCGTCCAATGCCTTTGCATCGGCGTCAAGCGCGCGATAGCCCTAGCGAAGGTCGCCCGAACGGCGCGTTAACGGCGGCGGCGTCAGCCAAGCATCGCGACCAGATCGACCGGGCGCCCGGCGCGGCGCAGTTCGACCGTGATCCGGCTGTCGTCCGACCCGGCGCGGCCCACCGGCGCCCCGGCGTCCAGCGTGTCGCCGACCGAAACCGACAGCGCGATCATTCCCGTGATCAGCGATGTCCAGCCGCCGCCATGGTCGATGATGACGATCTTGCCATAGCCGCGATAATCGCCGGCAAAGCTCACGCGGCCCGCCGCGGGGGCGACCACCTGACCGCCGGGCTGCGTCGCGACGGTGATGCCGCGCGAGCGGACGCCGCTGTCATTCACTTCGCCGAGCCCCGCAACGATGCGCCCGACGACCGGCAGGCGATAGGCGCCCGCGCCGAGGTCCGCGTCGCGGCTTGCGGCCGGAACGACGGGCGCGGCCTGCGGGGCCGCGCTGGCGGGGTCGGCGGGGCGCGGAAGCGGCCCGGACAGGTCGGCGAGTTCGCCGCGCACCGCCGCGTCGGCCTCCAGCGCGTCCATCAGATCGACGATGTCGCGCGCCTTTTCGCCGAGGCCGAGCGCGCGGTCGGCCTCGAGCTGCGCGCTGCTCATCAGGTCGCGCGAGCGCAGCCGGCCTTCATTCTCGAGCCGCGTCAGCGCGTCCCGCCGCTCGGCAAGCTGTGCCTTGCTTGCCGAAAGCGCCTGCAGCGCGACGCGTTGCTGCTGCTGCGTCGTGCGCAGCCGGGCGAGTTCCTGCCGGACCCCCGCGGTCCGCTCTTGAATCACCGGCATCACCGCGTCGAGTACGGCGCGCGCGTGGACCATGTCGCGCAGCGATCCCGGCTGGGCGAGCACGCTCACCGGCGGGCGGCGGCTCAATTGCTGGAGCGAGGCGGTGAGGGCAAGCAGGGGCTGTTGCTGTTCGGCGAGCCGCGTCTGCTGATCGGCAAGGCGGCGGCTGACCAGTGCGACGCGCGCCTCCGCCGCGTCGATATCGGCCTCGGCCGACTGGATCCGCGCGGCGAGGGCGGCGCTGCGTTTCTTCAGCCTGTCGGCCTCGTCGCGCGCGGCGCCTGCCTGCGCTTCGAGCACCGCGCTGCGCCGCATTGCCGCGGCCGACTGGGCCTTGGCGGTGAGCAGTTGCTGGCGCTCGCGCGCCGCAATCGCGGCGGGATCGAAAACGTCGCTCTGCGCCAGCGCCAGCGCGCCGCCGGCGATCGCGGCAAAGGCGGCGATGACAAGCAAGGCGGCCCTCACTGGCGGCCCTCGCGGTGATAGGGGTGGCCCGCGACGATGCTGGTGGCGCGCCATAATTGTTCGGCGAGCATCGCACGTGCCATCAGATGCGGCCAGGTTGCGCGGCCGAAGGCGATAACCTTGTCGGCCCCCTCGCGCTCGTCAGGGGTGAAGCCGTCGGCAGCGCCAAGGCAGAATCGCGCCTCGCGCACGCCGCCGTCGCGCCATTTTTCCAGCAGTTTGGCGAATTCGAGCGACGACATCTGTTCGCCGCCTTCGTCGAGCAGCACGGTACGACTGCCGACAGGTGCGGCGGGCACGCGGCCGCCGGTGTCGGGAAGTTCCGAAATCTTCTGCGCCCAGGTCACGCGCTTCATATAACGCTCGACCAGTTCGGCCTCGGGCCCGCGCCCGATCCGGCCCCGCGCGATGATGTGCAGCAACATGATGTCTTCGTTCACCTTCGGTGAAAGCGGCACCAGCCCGCTCCCCCGCCCGGCCTCCCCGACGATAGTAGCCTGTGGGAGGCCGGCCCCTCCGGCAAAAATGTCCCCCGGACATTTTTCGCACCGAAGGACGGGAGCGGGCTGGTGCCGCCTCTGTTCGGGCTTTAGGCCGAACAGAACAAAGGCGTCAATTTACCGCGGCAACCGGCGGTGCATCGCCGAACGACCACATGCGTTCGAGATTATAGAAGCTGCGAACCTCCGGACGGAACAGGTGAACGATCACGTCGCCGGCGTCGATCAGCACCCAATCGGCGTTGGGCAGCCCCTCGACGCGGACCGGCCGGCCCGTTTCCTGCTTGATCCGCTGCGCCAGCTTGTCGGCGATTGCCGACACATGACGCGTCGATCGGCCGCTCGCGATCACCATATGATCGGCGATGCTGCTCTTGCCGGCAAGCGGGATGGAAATGGTTTCCTGGGCCTGATCCTCGTCCAGCTGGTGAAGGATCAGCGCGTGGAGGCTTTCCACGCTGTCGTCCGAAGACTTGGGTGCGGACGCGGCGCCGGGCGCGGCATCCTTACTGGCGGCTATCAAGCGGTTTCATTCCTTTCATCCATGGCCAGCCGCGAATGCGTGACAGGGTCGCGCAGCGCGCGGCCTGCATAGCTTTCGAACCAGCGGGGGTTGGCCTGCCGTATTGCAGTTGCGGATCGCACATCGGGCGAAAAACGCAGGAACACGAGGGCAGGCGGTCTCCAGTCTGTCCAAAGACGTTTCTGGTCCGCGGGCCGGACAAAGCGCCGCAGCCAACCCATCGCCTCTGCAGCATGGGTGCGGCCATTATAGCCCGGACGCGCGATAACCGCAATCGGCATCAATCGCGCAATCTCCCGCCAGTCGCGCCAGCGGGGCAATTGAACCAGATTGTCGGCGCCCATGATCCAGATGAAGCGCCGATTCGGATAGCGACGGATCAACGCGCGCAGCGTGTCGACCGTATAGCGCGTGCCGAGTTCGGCCTCGATCGCGGTGGCACGGATCGGCGCGCGGCGCGCCATGCGCTGCGCCGAGGCCAACCGGGCGGCAAGCGGCGCCATGCCTGCCTGCGCCTTGAGCGGATTGCCGGGCGAAACGAGCCACCACAGCTCGTCGAGCCCCAGCGCATCGATCGCGTTCAGACTGATCGCGCGATGCCCGCCATGCGCGGGATTGAAGCTGCCGCCGAGGAGGCCGGTGGTGATCACAATATGGGCTGCCAATCCTCACGGTAGTGTCGCACGCGCTGGATCAACAGTCTCCCGTTTTCAGGGCGATAGAATAAGAGAAACGGCGTATCGGGCACGTGCCATTTGCGGTAGCGGGTGCCCTCGATCTTTGGGCCTGCGAAGGGATTTATGAGCAGAAACCGTGCTGCGGCCAACGCGTTGCGGCCTGTTCGATTGGCGAAGTCTGGGTCAATGTCACGATAATAATCGTCGATACGGGCCAGATCGAATTGGGCGCTCTTTGACCAGACGATGTCCGATGTCACGATTTGGCCGACGCGTTCCGGTTGTGTTGTGCAATGCGCGCTTCAAACCAGGCCTCAATCTCCGCCTGGCTGACTACATTCCCTTTTGCGATGTCGTCCTCGCCGGCTTTGATGAAATCCAGAAATTCGGTTTCCCTGTCGACATATTCGCGAACGGCTTGCGCTACGAGCCATGACCGCGAGCGATCATAGCGTTCTGCAAGTCGATCGAGATCGTTTAGCGTCGTCGCGTCCACGCGGGCCGAAATGGGAGAAGTCGCATCCATTTTTCAAATGTATCATTTGTATACAAACGACTCAAGGCCGCGTCTGTCCGCTCCCGCGCACCAGCCATTTATAGGTGGTGAGCCCTTCGAGCGCGACGGGGCCGCGCGCGTGGAGGCGTCCCGTGGCGATGCCGATCTCGGCGCCGAGGCCGAACTCGCCGCCGTCGGCGAATTGCGTCGAGGCGTTGTGCATGACGATCGCGCTGTCGACTTCGGACAGGAACCGCTCGGCGGTCGCCACATCCTCGGTGACGATCGCGTCGGTGTGGCGGCTCGAATGGGTGTCGATATGCGACAGCGCGCCCTCGATCCCGTCGACCGCGGCGATCGAGACGATCGCGTCGAGATATTCGCAGTCCCAATCAGTCGCGCTCGCGCGCGTGACATGGGGGCTGAGCGCCGCGATGGCGGCATCGCCGCGCACTTCGCAGCCCGCGGCGATCAGCGCGTCGACGATGGCAAGCGGCGCGGGATAGGCGCGGTCGATCAGGATCGTTTCGGTCGCGCCGCAGACGCCGGTGCGGCGCATCTTGGCGTTGACCGCAAGATCGACTGCCCTGGCCGGATCGGCGGCGCCGTCGATATAGAGATGATTGATCCCGTCGAGATGCGCGAGCACGGGTACGCGCGCCTCGTCTTGCACGCGCGCTACCAGCCCCTTGCCGCCGCGCGGAATGATGATGTCGATCAGGCCCTGCGCGCGGAGCAGCGCGCCGACCGCGGCGCGATCCTGCGTCGGCACCAGTTGCACCGCATCGGCGGGCAGTCCGGTTTGGGCGAGACCCGCCGCGAGCGCGGCGTGGATCGCGCGGTTCGAGTGCACAGCCTCACTGCCGCCGCGCAGGATCACCGCATTGCCCGACATCAGCCCCAGCGCCGCAGCATCGGCGGTGACGTTCGGGCGGCTTTCATAGATGATGCCGACGACGCCCAGCGGAACGCGCACGCGGGCCAGCGTCAGGCCGTTGGGGCGCTCGGTCCGGTCGATTTCGGCGCCGACCGGGTCGGGCAAGGCGGCGACGGCCTCGACCGCGTCGGCAATCGCGGCGAGCCGATTCTCGTCGAGGCGCAGACGGTCGAGCATCGCCGACGACAGGCCGCCTTCGCGTCCCGCCTCCATATCGCGCGCATTGGCATCCAGGATCGTCGCGCCGCGCATGCGCAGCTCGGCCGCCGCCGCGCGCAGCGCCTTGGCCTTTTCGGCCGTCGTCGCTACCGCGAGCGCCTTCGCCGCCAGCCGCGCGCGCGCGCCCATGTCGGCGATCAGCGCATCGGCATCGTTCAGGCGCGGCGCGTCGCCGAGGGTAACGGAGGTTTCAGCGTTCATGCGCCGGGCCAATATCACTTTTGGCGTGATTCCCGAAAGCCCCGTTGCACGAGGTCATTCACACCACTAGTCAGGGCGCATGAGCGGGGACATCGAAGCATTCGGGGCGGCGATCACGGCGGGGCTTGCGGGCGGCGCGATCGAGCCGGGGCACGGCGACGGCAGCGCGCACGCGGGCGCCCGCTGTCTGAATTGCGGGACGGTGCTGCGCGGCTCGCACTGCCATCGCTGCGGGCAGAAGGCCGATGTCCATCGCAGCTTCGGCGCGATCGGGCATGATCTGGTTCACGCCATCTTTCATTTCGAGGGCAAGCTATGGAACACGCTGCCGCTCCTGACATGGCGGCCCGGCGATCTGACGCGCCGCTACATTCACGGCGAGCGGGCGAGCTTCATTTCGCCGCTGGCGCTGTTCCTGTTTGCGGTGTTCCTGACCTATGCGGTGCTGGCGATGGTCGGCGCGGGCGGCGGCGTCGGGGAGGAACTGAACAAGGCCGCGGCCGAACAGACGCGATCGGCCGCGATCAAGGACAGCATGCAGGTCGAGGTCGACCGCGTCGATGCCGAACTTGCGAAAAAAGATCTGTCCGCGGCGCAGCGCAAGGAATTGCAGGACGAACGCGCCACGCTTCAGAAAAGTGCCGACTATCTGGGGATTGCCCGCAGTCGCAGCAAGGATGAGCGCACCGCCGACCGCGCCGCGGGGCCGCCGGTTCTCGACAACCCCGTCGATCAGGTGAAAACCAGCGCCGATTTCGTCACGCGCAACAAGGTCGATACCGGGGTGCCGTTCATCGACCATGGCTTGCAAAAGGCGTTCGCGAACCCCGCGCTGATCCTCTATAAATTGCAGGCCAACGCCTATAAATTCGCCTGGGCGCTGATTCCGTTGTCGCTGCCCTTCATGTGGCTGCTCTATCCGTTCAGCCGGCGCTTCCACACCTATGACCATTTCGTCTTCGTCACCTATTCGATCAGCTTCATGCTGCTGCTCTTCGTCGTGGTGCGGCTGCTCAATCTGACGGTGCTGGGCGATCTCGCGACCTTCTTCGCGATGCTCTATGTCCCGTTCCACATGTATCGCCAGCTTCGCGGCGCCTATCGCTCGTCGCGCGTCGGCGCGCTTGCCCGGACGACCCTGCTGCTATTCTTCAGCCTGTTCGCGGTCATCGCTTTCATGCTGCTGTTGCTCGCGCTCGGCATGAGCGGGTGAGCGCATAATTGTCATGAAAGCCGGGCACAGACCCGGCGAGACCGGAGGAAAATCGATGCACCAGCTTTGGGCCGAAATGGATCGCCGCCTGCTGATGAAGCTCGGCACGGCAGGGCTTGCGGCTATGGCCTTGCCCGGCGCGGCGCAGGCGATGGCGGCACAGGGCTTCACCCACGGGGTGGCGAGCGGCGAGCCCGGTCCGCGGTCGGTGCTGTTATGGACGCGCTATGCCGCCGCGACCGACACCGCGCTGACCGCCGAAGTGTCGGACACGGCCGACTTCGTCCGCATCGTCGGTGGCGGCAGCGTCACCGCCGCCGGCGATGCGGATCATACCGCGAAGCTGCGCGTCGACGGTCTCGAGCCCGGCCGCTGGTATTTCTATCGCTTCGTCGCACCCGACGGCACGATGTCGGTGACGGGACGCACGCGCACCTTGCCGGACGGGGCGACGGGCGCCTTCACCCTGGCGCTGTTCTCCTGCGCGAACATGCCGTTCGGCTGGTTCAACGCCTATGGCCATGCCGCCGCCCGTTCGGATATCGATCTGGTCGTCCACGTCGGCGATTATCTCTACGAATATAAGGTCGGCACCTATCCGTCGCCAAAGGAGGCGGTGCCCGGCCGCCTGATCCAGCCGTCGAACGAACTAATCGCGCTCGCCGATTACCGGCTACGGTATGCCGCCTATCGCAGCGACCCCGATTTGCAGCGCCTTCACCAGCTGTTCCCGATCGTCGCGCAGTGGGACGATCATGAATTTGCCAACGACACCTGGAAGGGCGGGGCCGAAAATCACCAGCCCGACGAGGGCGACTGGGGTGTGCGCGAAGCCGCCGCCATGCGCGCCTATGACGAATGGATGCCGGTCGGCGGCGCGCGCTGGCGCAGCTATCAGGTCGGCGATCTGGCGACGATCTTCCTGCCCGAAACGCGCATCACCGCGCGCGACAAGCAGTTCGAGATCGGCGACATCCTTGCCGACAAGGGCGACGCGGCCGCCGCGCTCAAGCAATTTGCCGAAACCGGCTATCGCGACCCGGCGCGGCAATTGCTGGGCAGCGAGCAGGAAAAATGGCTGTTCGACGGCTTCGCGGCGTCGGCGAAATCGGGCACGCGCTGGCAGGTCTGCGCGCAGCAGATTGTCATGGGCAGCCTGTTCACCCCGCCCGAATCGAAAAACTGGTTCGGCGCCAACCTGCCCGACTATGTGCAGCGCCGGGTCGAGATCGGTCAGCTCGCCGCCAAGGCCGGTCTGCCGCTCAATATGGACAGCTGGGACGGCTACCCCGCCGCGCGCGACCGCCTGCTCGCCGCAGCGCAGCGCGCCGGCGCCAATCTCGTCACCCTGTCGGGCGACAGTCACAATGCCTGGGCGTTCGACCTGACGCACGGCGGCCGGCCGGCGGGGATCGAGGTCGGCGGACACAGCGTTACCTCGCCGGGGTTCGAAAGCTATACGCCGGCCATCCCCGACGACATACGGGTCGCCGCCCTGCGCGCCGCGTCGCCGCAGCTGCGCTGGGCGAACACGCGCGATCGCGGCTATGCGACGGTGGCGCTGACGCCCGAGCGTGTCACCGCCGACTGGCATTTCGTCAGCTCGGTGCGCAGCCACGACCTCGCGCTCGCCTCGTCGCATCGGATGACCGCGACGCGCGGCCGCAATGCCTATGACAAGGGCTGACGCGCCGGGCGAGGGAGCCTCCGGCGGATCGGGGTGCTAAATTAGCAGCTAGCCAAGCGCGCTGCGTTCGTCCTATGTTCCGCAGATGACCTTGCCCCTGCTCCTCGCTGTCGTTGCTGCCCTTGTCGTCGGTGCCGTGATCGGCTGGCTGTTCGCCGGACGGCAGGCGGGCGGGCTCAAGGCCGAACGCGACGGGCTCGCCGAACGATTCAGGATCGCCGTCACCGATCTCGCCGCCGAAGCGGAGGCACGCAAGGCCGCCGATATCCAGCTCGCGTCGCTGCTCGCCGAACAGAAGGCGCGCGACGCGGCGCATGACGCGCAGATCGCGCAGCTCAAGGAGGCGCAGGCGGCGCTCACCGCACAATTCCGTGAGGTCGGGCAGGCGATGCTGGGCGAGGCGCAGAAAAACTTCCTCGAACGCGCCGATCAGCGGTTCCGCCAGAGCGAGGAAAGCGCGGGGCAGAATCTGAAAGCGCTGCTCCAGCCCGTCCACGAACGGCTGGCCAAATATGAAGAGGCGGTCGGCAAGGTCGAGGCCGAACGCCGCGACGCCTTCGGGCTGCTGCACGGCCAGATCGCCGCCATGCGCGAAGGGACCGAGCGCGTGTCGAGCGAGGCGGCGAAGCTGGTCAACGCGCTGCGCAACGCGCCCAAGGCGCGCGGCCGCTGGGGCGAGCAACAGCTGCGCAATGTGCTCGAAAGCTGCGGCCTGTCCGAACATGCCGATTTCCAGACCGAAGTAAGCGTCACGGATGGCGAAGGCGGGCGGCTGCGTCCCGACGTCGTGGTCAAGGTGCCGGGCGGGCAAAGCCTGGTCATCGACGCCAAAGTGTCGCTCAACGCCTATCAGGACGCGTTCGGCGCGGTCGACGAAGCCGAAAAGACCGCGCATCTCGCCGCGCATGCCGCGGCGATGAAGGCGCACGTCAACACGCTGGGCGCCAAGGCCTATTGGAACCAGTTCGACGACACGCCCGACTATGTCGTGATGTTCGTCCCCGGCGAACATTTCCTCGCCGCCGCGCTCGATCATGATGCCGAGCTTTGGGATTATGCCTTCGAGCGCAAGGTGCTGCTCGCTACGCCGACCAACCTGATCGCGATCGCGCGCACCGTCGCGGCGGTCTGGCGGCAGGAAAAGCTGGCGGGGCAGGCGCGCGAGATCGCCGCGCTGGGCAAGGAGCTTTATGCGCGCATGGCGACGATGGGCGGGCATATCGCGCGCGTCGGCAAGAATCTCGATCAGGCGACCGGCGCCTATAACGCCTTCGTGGGCAGCTTCGAAAGCCAGGTGCTGACGCAGGCGAAGCGTTTCGAGGCGCTCGACGTCGAGACGGGCGGCAAGGAAATTCCCGTGCTGCCCGTTGCCGAACAGGCGGCGCGGCCGCTGGCGAAGCTTGCGGCGGCACCGGCTGCGGTGAACGACGCGAGCGAATGACCTATCGCCCCCGCTCGGGCGGAGGCGATATGGCGCGTCAGATCACGCGCTTCAGCACCGCCGTCTGGCCGCTTTCACCGATCAGCACCATCGTGCCGTCGGACGGGAAGCTCAGCCGCACCGGCGTCTTCATCAGGTCGAAGAAGGCGCGTTCCTGCGCCATGCCGGCGCCGGGGCAGGCCATCAGCGTCGCCGCAAGCTGTCCTGCGGTCAGCACGCCGTCCTCGACGGCATAGCTGCCTCCGAAGCGGTTGCAGCCCGCGCTGCCGCTCATCCGTTCTCCCTCGAAGGCGAGGTCGGTGGGGCGATCGGCGGCGACCGGCGTGCCGCCAATCGACACTAAGGTCCAGTGGGTGCCGGTAAGGTCGGCGGGCGGCAGAATCGCGCCGCCGCAGCCCTTCACCGTCTTGCCTTCGGCGGTGACGGTCACCGTGTCGCGATAGCGGCGGTCGCTCATCCCGTCGCTGCACGCGCTGTGCGTCACATCGACGGTCAGCCGGTCGGTCACATAGCGCTCGCCGTTGAAACTCGGCCGCGCGCCGGGGTTGGCGACCGCGATCCGCGTCGCGCCATAATCGCCATTATAGGCGAGGCGCGCGGGCGTGATTTCCAGCGTCCAGCCCGGCTCGGTACCCAGCGCCATATAGGCCTCGGTCGGCGGAGCGGGCGTCGCGGGTCCGGTGCCGGTGGCAGCGCAGCCGGCAAGCGTCGCTGCGGCGGTTAGGGCGGGGACAAGCAGCATTTTCATGACAGATCCTTTCGCA
>ERZ781398.2200-NODE-2200-length-16919-cov-6.728060_pt1 | contig 16919 bp, 14 predicted proteins | sample MGYA00433077_ERZ781398 | MGnify/ENA primary metagenome ERZ781398 (study PRJEB29847, sample SAMN06458254) | wastewater metagenome | isolation source: Wastewater bioreactor | place: South Africa: Cape Town | study: EMG produced TPA metagenomics assembly of the... | reverse complement strand
GCTGTACGGGAACCGCCCCGACAAGACCGCCGAGACGGTGCGCGACGGCGGCTGGATTTACACCGGCGATCGCTTTCTTCGCGATCGCGATGGCTTCCATTTCTTTCGCGGCCGCGCCGACGATCTCATCAAGATCTCGGGCCAATGGGTCTATCCGCTCGAGGTCGAACTTTGTCTGGCCGATCATCCCGACGTGCGTGAATGCGCGGTGATGGCGGTCGAACTGCCGGATCGCCGCATGACGCTGACGGCGGCTGTCGTGATGAATGCCACTGCGTTTGACGAGGCGCAGACGGCCAAGGCGTTGCAGGATTACGTCAAAGGCAAATTGTTGCCTTATAAATATCCGCGGCAGATCACGTTTCTCGACGAACTGCCCAAGACGGGCACCGGCAAGATCGATCGGCAGGCGTTGCTGCGAGCGCAATAGTTGTAGCTGTGAGACGAGTATAATCGCGTCACCGGTCATTGCGTGCGCGACGAAGCAATCCAGAGTCGCATGACAGAACTGGATTGCTTCGTCGCTAACGTTTTTCGCAATGACTGCGCTTCGGGATACTACAGCGAACGGGCAATCAACAGCTTCATGATCTCGTTGGTGCCGCCGTAGATCTTTTGAATGCGTGCGTCGACGAACATGCGCGATATCGGATATTCCTGCATGTAGCCGTAACCGCCGTGCAATTGCAGGCACTCGTCGATGGTCTCGACCTGCTTGTCCGAACACCAGTATTTGGCCATCGAGGCGGTGACGGCGTCGAGGTCGCCGGCAATCATCTGCATGATGCAGTAATCGAGGAAGACGCGCGCGATCAGGGCCTCGGTCTTGCGCTCGGCAAGTTTGAAGGCCGAGTTCTGAAACGCGATGATCGGCTGATTGAAGGCCTTGCGCTCCTTGGTGTAGTCCACCGTGACCTGCACCGCGCGCTCGATCGCCGCGACGGCGCCGATGGCAAGGCCCAAGCGTTCGCGCGGCAGCTGCTGCATCAGCTGGATGAAGCCCTGGCCCTCGGCCGGTCCGAGCAAATTCTCCGCCGGCACGAAGGCATTGTCGAAGAACAGCTCCGAGGTATCGGAGGCATTGAGGCCGATCTTGTCGAGGTTGCGGCCGCGGCGAAAGCCGTCATTGCCTTCGGCTTCGAGCACCAGCAGCGAAATGCCTTTGGCGCCGGGTTCGTCGCTGGTGCGCGCGACAACCACGATGAGGTCGGCCAGCTGCCCATTGGTGATGAAGGTCTTCGAGCCGTTGAGGCTATAGGCATTGCCTTGCTTGCGGGCGCGGGTGCGCACGGCCTGCAGGTCGGAGCCGGTGCCCGGCTCGGTCATCGCGACGGCGCCGATGAACTCTCCGGATGCCATCTTCGGCAACCAGCGCTTCTTCTGTTCCTCGTTGCCGTATTCGTTAATGTAATGGGCGACGATGTTGCTGTGAACGCTGACCGGCGTCGACATTTCCGGCACCATGGTCTCGATGTCCTCGATCACCGCTGCGTCGTAAGCGAAACTGGCGCCGAGGCCGCCATAGGCTTCCGGCACGCTCGGCAACAGCGCGCCCATTTCACCCAGCGCCAGCCATGCCGAACGATCGGTGATCTTCTCCTTGCGCCAGCGCTCGGCGTGGGGCGCGAGATCCTTGGCGAGGAAACGGCGGAACGGCTCGCGAAAGGTTTCGAGTTCGTCGGTCATCCAGGGCGAGCGATAGGTCATGGCGTGTCTCCGTTGTTGTCCGTGTTGAAGCATATTCGACGTCGGCGTGCCAGTTGCGCCGGGCTTCGCGGGCCGACGCCGGACGATCTGGCAGGGTAGAAACTTTAAGCTTGAAATAATTTTCGACGTCAGGAATACTCTGGCCGCATGCCGGGCTGGCGCCTTGTGGTCTGCTGCGGGATGCGATCCGGACCGGTTTCGATGGGAGGAGCGCGATGCGAATCGTCTGCGTTGGAGGCGGGCCGGCGGGCTTGTATTTCGCGTTGCTGATGAAGCGGCTGCATCCGCAGCACGACATCAAGGTCGTCGAGCGTAACCGGCCGTTCGATACCTTCGGCTGGGGCGTGGTGTTTTCCGACGCCACGATGCAGTCGATGCGGCAATGGGATCCTCCGACCGCGGCGGCGATCGAAAGCGCTTTCAATCACTGGGACGACATCGAACTGCTGTTCAAGGGGCGGACGATCCGCACCACCGGGCACGGCTTTGTCGGCATTGGCCGCAAGCGGATGCTGAACATCCTCCAGGATCGCTGCCTCGAACTTGGCGTCGAACTGGTGTTCGAGCGCGAGGTGCTCGACGACGAGGAATTCGCCGATGCCGACCTGGTCATCGCCGCCGATGGCGTCAATTCGCGCATCCGCGCCAAGTATGCCGATGTCTTTAAGCCCGACATGGTGATCCGGCCTAATCGTTTCGTCTGGCTGGGAACCAACAAACGTTACGACGCCTTCACGTTCGATTTCCGCAAGACGCAGCACGGCTGGTTTCAGGCGCACATCTATCGTTTCGACGAGAATACCTCGACCTTCATCGTCGAAACCACCGAAGATGTCTTCAAGGCGCACGGCCTCGACAAGATGGATCAGGAACAGTCGATCGCGTTCTGCGAGGAGCTGTTCGCCGAAACGCTCGATGGCCACAAGCTGATGAGCAATGCGCGGCATCTGCGCGGTTCGAGCTGGCTGAATTTCGGCCGCCTGATCTGCGAGAGGTGGAGCCATTTCAATGGCAGCAGCCATGTCGTGCTGATGGGGGATAGCGCCCACACGGCGCATTTCGCCATCGGTTCCGGCACCAAGCTCGCCATCGACGATGCCATCGAACTGGCGCGGCAATTCGATCTCGCGGGCCACCGTCCGGAACGCATCCCGGAGGTGCTGCATACTTACGAGGAAATTCGCCGCATCGATGTGGCGCGCATCCAGAACGCCGCGCGCAATGCGATGGAATGGTTCGAGGTGGTCGGCGAGCGCTATGCCGATACGCTGGAGCCCGAACAGTTCATGTATTCGATGCTGACGCGTTCGCAGCGCATCAGCCACGAAAATCTGCGGCTGCGCGACAAGGTGTGGCTGGAGAATTACGAGCGCTGGTTCGCCGAGCGGGCCGGAGCGGATTTTGCCTCCAACGGCCAGGTGCCGCCGCCGATGTTCACGCCCTATCGCGTGCGCGGCCTGACGCTGCATAATCGCATCATGATGTCGCCGATGGCGATGTATTCGGCGGACAATGGCGTTCCCAATGACTTCCATCTGGTGCATCTCGGTGCGCGGGCGATGGGCGGCGCGGCCTTGATCTTTGGCGAAATGACCTGCGTGTCGCCGGACGCGCGCATCACGCCGGGTTGCCTTGGCTTATGGAACGACGCGCAAGCCGCTGCGTGGAAGCGCATCGTGGATTTCGTCCACCGCGGCAGCCCGGCCAAGATCGGCATTCAGCTCGGTCATGCCGGTCGCAAGGGTTCGACCAAGGTGGCGTGGGAGGGCATCGATCAGCCGCTGGAGCAGGGTGGCTGGCCGTTGATCTCGGCATCGGCACTGCCTTATCTCGCGCATTCCGATGTCCCTCGTGCGATGACGCGGGCTGATATGGATCGCGTCATTGCAGATTTCGTCATGGCGACCAGGCGAGCCGCCGATGTCGGGTTCGATATTCTCGAACTGCACGCGGCGCACGGCTATCTGCTCTCGAGCTTCCTGTCGCCGCTGACCAACCGCCGCACGGACGAGTATGGCGGCAGCCACGACAACCGTGCGCGGTTTCCGCTCGAAGTCTTTCGTGCGATCCGGGCGATCTGGCCGGCCGCCAAGCCGATGTCGGTACGCTTGTCGGCACATGACTGGTACGATGGCGGCAACACGCCGGACGATGCCGCGATCTTCGCAAGGATGTTCAAGGAGGCCGGCGCCGACCTGATCGACTGTTCGTCCGGTCAGGTGGTGAAGGAAGAGAAGCCGGTCTATGGCCGTTTGTTCCAGACGCCGTTCTCCGACAAGATTCGCAACGAGCAACACGTCGCGACCATCGCCGTCGGCGCGATCTCGGAAGCCGATCATGCCAATTCGATCATTGCCGCGGGGCGTGCGGATCTCTGTGCCATCGCGCGGCCGCATCTGGCCGATCCGGCGTTCGTCATGCATGAAGCGGCGAAGATCGGGTTTGTCGGTCAGGTCTGGCCCAAGCAGTATTATTCCGCCCGGGCACAATACGAGAACAATCTGGCCCGCGCCGCGGCGGACGCCGCTGCCGCGCGCCCAGCTTCATCCTGATACGTTGGACTAGCTGGACGCTCGCAGCGTCGTGGTGCAAACGTAGGGCTGAGAGCCGTGCCGTGCCTCAGCTTGCCGCCAGCGAGGTGGCGCCATCGGGATTGCGCAACTGAACATGCCCAACGACATTCGCGGCACGCCGCAAAACTGGCCGTCAGCCGTGGTTTTCGATCTCGATGGAACGCTGGTCGATAGCTCGCCGGATTTGACCTCGTCACTCGCCGACCTGCTTGCGGAACGCAAACTCGCGCCGTTTTCGCGTTTGGAGACGATCGGCTTTGTCGGCGGCGGCATTGCACTGCTGGTCGAGCGGGCGCTGCGCGCCAGAGGCGTCGATTTTACCGCGGACGAACTGGCGGCGGCGGTCGATCGCTACAAGACGATCTATCGTGGGCGTCTCACCGAAGCCACGCGGCTTTACGACGGTGCGCTTGCGGCTCTCGATGCGCTGAAGGCACAGGGGATATCGACGGCGGTTTGCACCAACAAGACCGAAGCACTGGCTCGCGGCATCATCGAAGGCCTCGGCTTCGCCGATCGTATCGACGTGCTGATCGGTGGCCGTCCGGATCGGCCGCTGAAGCCGTCACCCGCGCCGCTGCTCGATGCGCTGACGCAGCTCGGTGTTGAGCGCGACGACGCGGTCATGGTTGGTGACAGCAACGCGGACGTTCAATGCGCCAAGGCTGCGGGCGTTGCGGTGATATGCGTGGGCTTTGGCTATGCGCACGGGCCGGTGCGTGATCTCGGTGCCAATGCGATCATTGACGGTTATGCGGATTATGCGTAGCGCGGGATTATGCGGAGTCGTTTGCTGGTAGCCGCGGTTTTCAAGGGCTTTTGCCGCTGTGTCGCTCCGCATAATGACGGGGCGCTGTCCGCGGCGCCTCGCGTGTTTGCGAGACGCCGCGGTGTAGGTCAGCGCGACCAGATCAGCGCACACTCGCCATCATCGCCTTCGAAGAGGTTGGCGTAGATGGGCGCGGTGAAGGACGGATCATCGAGCTTGACCGAGTGGTAGGAGCGGTTGTCCTTCGAGGTCCGGCGCCAGGCGGCACCGATCTCGACGCCAGAGACGATCACGCGCAGGTCTGGCGCCTTATCGCTGGTGGAGGCGGGATCACTGGGGACGAGGCGCGCCTTGGCATCGATTGCGAGTGTCTTGATGGTGCCGGTGTAGGTGCCATCGTTGCTGCGGGTGAACGAACCGATCTGGGACATGGTGGATCTCCTGTGCTGTGTTCAAGCCCGCGACCATCGCGGCCTTGTGGCGATCGAAAGCCCCGGGACGGCCGACCCGCACCGTCAGGCCGCAGCGCATGCGAAGGACGGCGTGCGGCGATCTTGTTGCTCCGCGAGGAGCGGCGCCGCCGCGGGGAAGAAGATCGACGCACGCTGTTGCGGGGAATAGGCCGGGTCGCAGACCGCATCTCGGGGCAGATCCGCCGACAACAAGGCCCGCCGGTCGCAGGGCATCACGGCTCGCCTGGAGAACCACCCGGCTCCAGTCGGTCACGCATGGCACGAGTGCGCGCGGCACAACCACTGACTGAGGTTCCGAACAGCAACCACCTCGATCATAGTCCTGCCTCCACATGCAGAAGGGGGCGACATGCCGACAGGTGTTTATGTCCGTCAGAACACGGTCTGGGACCGATTGAAGGCGGGAATGGCCGCAGACCACGCGGTCGACTTTACTCGATGGCTGCGTGGGCGCCGATATACGCCACTTACCATCGTCGAGAGGATGCGGCTGCTTGCGAGCTGGACGCACTGGGCGCGCGGGGAAGGCTACACGCTGAATGCAATCCGTGAGGCGCACGCGGCCTCGTTCTCCTTGATCGAAGCGGGACATCGGCCGCGCTTCCGCGGCGACCTCAACAAGGACGCGGTCGAGTGCGCCAAGCTGTTCATCGCCTACCTTGAGGATCAAGGCCTGTTAATGCGATTGCCGGCTAAACTGGCAGCGCCACTGGTGGTCGAGTTTGCGGCTTGGGCCCGCGAGCAGCGCGGCCTGGCTGAAACGACGCTGGCCACGTATCTCGGGACGATCACTCGCTTTGTCGATGCGCTGGGGGATATCCCGACGGCCTACGACGCCGTGACGATCCGGGCATACATGATCGAACGTGCGAAAGCTGTATCGGTCGAGCGCATGAAGGGCATATCGGTCGGCATCCGCGCGTTCCTGCGCTTCCTGATCGCGACAGGACGATGTCCGGCTGGGCTCGACCACGCCATGCCGAATGTTGCGGGATGGCGGCTGGCATCGATCCCGCGCTTCCTGCCCGATGCCGACATCGCGCGGATCATCGGCGCGTGCGACGGAGAGCGTCGGCTGCGCGACCGAGCCATTATCCTGCTGTTGGTCCGGCTCGGGCTTCGGGCGAGCGAGGTGGCGCGGCTCAGCTTCGACGATATCGACTGGCGGCAGGGCAGCATCCGCTTGTGCGGCAAAGGCCGGCGCGAGGAACTGCTGCCGCTCACCCAGGAGATCGGCGACGCGCTGCTCGCGTATATCGAGCGTGGCCGGCCGGCACTGGCCACACGATTCCTGTTCATCACCGAATATGCGCCACTGCGGCCAATCGACCGCATCACGGTCAAAGACCTGGTCAAGCGCGCGCTCAAGCGTGGGGGCGTCGAGAGCCGCCAAAAGGGTGCGCATATCCTGCGCCACTCGGCGGCCACGGCGATGCTCCGCCACGGCGTCAGCCTGCCGGGCGTGAGCACGGTGCTGCGCCACCGGTCGCAGGCGATGACGGCGCATTACGCCAAAGTCGATATCGCCCTGCTGTCGGCCATCGCGCAGCCCTGGCCGGGGAGGTCGCCATGCTGATCGAAGATGTTGATCGCTACATTGAGCTGCGCCGCTCGCTCGGCTTCAAGCTCGCAAAGACGGCCCGACACCTCACCGCGTTCGCGCGCTATGCGGTCGACCGCGGCGATACTCACGTTCGCCGCGAGACCGCGATCGCGTGGGCGGCGGCCGTCTCGTCGACCCCGGGCAGTCACCAGCGGCGGCTTCAGGAGATCGCGCTCTTTGCACGCTTCCTCTACGCCGAGGATCGCGAGCATGAAGTTCCGCATAATCCCCGCAGTCCTGCAACACGTCCCGCGCCCTATATCTATACGCCAGAGGAGCTGGCTCGCATGCTCGACGCTGCAGGCAATCTGCGGCGCCAGAAGCCCAGCCCGCTCAGGCGCCACATCTATGTGATGCTGATCGGGCTGCTCGCATCGACCGGTCTGCGGATCTCCGAGGCTCTGAACTTGAAGTTGGGCGATCTGCTGCCCGACGGCGTGCTGCACATCCGCCAGACCAAGTTCAACAAGAGCCGGCTTGTGCCGATGCACCCCAGCGGGGTCGAAGCGCTGCAGGCCTATCTTGAGGTCCGGCGGCGGTTCGCCGGTATGGATGACCATGTGTTCCTGTCCGTGGATGCCAAGCCGATGTCGGTTCGGACCGCCCAGACCAACTTCTATGTGATCCTGCGCAAAGCTGACGTCGGTCAGAATCGGTCGCGACGTCCGCGTATCCATGATCTGCGCCACACCTTCGCGACGCGCGTGCTGGAGCAATGCGCGATGCGTCGTGATGACGTTGCGCGCGACTTCGTCGCTCTCTCCACCTATCTCGGTCATGCGGACATCCGGCATACCTACTGGTATCTGGAAGCCACCCCGGACCTCATGGCCGATATTGCAGATGCTGCTGAGGCGCTGATCGCCGGGGAGGTCGCATGACGCCGATCGCCCCGCTCATCACCAGCTTCATGCGCGAGCACATGCCGCAGCAGCGCGGCTACAGTCCGCACTCCTGCGAGACCTATGCGTATAGCTTCCAGCTATTGTTCGCCTTCGCCGCCCAGCGCCTGCACACGCGCCCCTCTCTGCTCCAGCTCGAGCAGATCGATGCAGACATGGTGGTCGCGTTCCTGCATCACATCGAACATGACCGCGGCAACGGTCCGGCGACTCGCAACCTGCGGCTCGCCGCGATCAAGTCGTTCATGCGCTACGTCGAGCTGCGGCATCCTGGCGCCTTGGAGCAGGTCGCCCAGATCAATGCGATCCCAGGCAAGCGTCATGACCAGAAGCTCATCCGCCATCTGATCATGGACGAGGTCCGCGCCGTGCTCGACGCGCCCGACACGACGACACGGTTGGGGCTACGGGATCGGGCGATGCTGCATCTGTGCTTCGCCGGCGGCCTGCGCGTCTCCGAGTTGATCGGCCTCACCCTGGAGAACGTCACGCTGCAACCGAGACCGAGCATCCTGGTGTTCGGCAAGGGGCGGCGCGAACGCAGCCTTCCGCTCTGGAAGGAAACCGCTCGCGACTTGCGCGCCTGGCTTGCAGTGCGAGGAAAGCCGGCGGCGACAGAGCTGTTCGTCAACGCCCAAGGGATGGCAATGAGCCGCGCCGGCTTTGAGTATATCCTTGAAAAGCACGCAAAGGCCGCCGCGGCTCGATGCCCGACCCTGAGCGGCCGCACGCTATCGCCACACCTTCTACGGCACAGTTGTGCGGTCCTGATGTTGCAGGCCACACGCGACATCCGCAAGGTGGCGCTCTGGCTTGGCCACGCCGATATCCGCACCACGGAGATTTATCTGCGCATGGATCCCTCTGAAAAGCTGCAGGCGGTGGAAGCGGTCATTCCGCCGGCGCTGCGCCGTGGACGGTTCAAGGCACCAGACGCGCTGATTGCCTCGCTGTTGGAGAAAGCACCGCTGCCTTCAGGGTGAGAGACGTCGGGCAGCCGATCGTTACGACGAAATACCTTTGATTCGCTGTGACGTCGCGGCATCACCGCGCCGTCCCGCACGAGCAATCGAGCTCTTCTCCATTGGGGGTGTAATCGGCGAAGCAAAGCGCTGTGGCTCGACCGCGCTTGCCGTGATGGTGTCGCCGTCGCGGCGGTGGTGAGGCCTTTGAGCGATGCTCTCCTGCCTGTCGGGCTGCTTGGCCCACGTCCATACCGGCCTTTTGCTGGCGGATCACGCGCCACAATACGCTCGCTGCGCTCGCCGACCTTTACCCGCAATGGCTTGTTCGCGATCTTCTTCCCCTGCCGCCAAGCGGCGTCATTCCTCGCGAGGCAACAAGATCACTCAGCCCGCCATCCTCCGCTGCGCTGCGGGCCAGAGGCTGCGGGCCGGTCGTTGCGGCGCTCAAAGATCGCCATCAAGGCCGCGATGGTCGCGGGCTTGAGAACAGCAACAGGAGATTACCATGGCTCAGATTGGCACCTTCACCCGCGCCGAAGACGGCTCATACACCGGGACCATCAAGACGCTCTCGCTCAACTTCAAGGCGCGCTTCCTTCCGGCCGAACCCTCTGAGAACGAGAAGGCTCCGAACTTGCGCGTGGTGGTCGGTAATGTCGAGATAGGTGCCGCATGGCAGCGGACCTCCAAGGACAACACCGTCTATCACTCGGTCAAGCTCGACGACCCGTCCTTCCCGGCGCCGATCTACGCCAACCTCGTCGCGGTCGATGACGGCTATGCGCTGGTCTGGTCGCGCTGACCCACACCGCTGCGGCGCCTCGCCTCGCGCGAGGCGCCGCGGCTTCTCTCCACGGGATTATGCGGAGCGACACAGCCGCAAAAGCCCTTGAAAACCGCGGCTACCAGCAAACGACTCCGCATAATCCCGCGCTACGCATAATCGACCCGGCCGACGAAGACGCGGTGGCTGGGGGCGTTGTCGCCGGAGCGGTTGGCCTCGGGCACGACGCGGACGTTCTTGGTCTGGAGCGAGAGGGTGACGATTTCGCCGGTGAACTCGTTGTTGCCGGTCTTCTTGAAGGTGCCGATGGTCGCCATGATAGTTCTCCTTGAACTCTGTTCCGAGCCCGCACCATTGCGGCCTCGATGGCGATCGGTGGGCCGGAGGCGATCGACGCGGCATCGCTTGCGACCGGAGCAACGCGGAGGACGGCGCAGGCGCGGCTTTCTTGTCCCGCGAGGAATGACGGCGCAGCCGGCAGGGGAAGAAAGTCGAGACGCGCCGTTGCGGCATAGGCGATCGAGGCGCAGCCGACCTTCGGCCAGATCAGTCCATTGAAGAGGCCGTTTTGGAGCGGTCTACCTGACAGAGATGCATCAACGGAGAACCAGGCGACACCGTCATAACCGCCAAGACCCGGCAACGACGTCGCCGACGGCGATCTTTCCTTCGTGCAGGCCCCATGAAAGTCCGAACGCTGTTGCCGACTACATTGCTCAAAGACACGGACGGCGACGCCCTGATGTTGGCCGAGTTTCGTGCGCCGCCTGACTTTACAGCCTTCTCCAACGCGGTTGCGCGTGTCCGGCTCCACTGCTGGTCAGTGTCATCAAGGCGTTTGCCGACACCCACGATGATGGGAATCGTAAGGTCACAATCACCTCGCGGTCTGCCCTGGCCGCGTCGTGAGGTTCAACCCCGTGCCAGGCCCTGTCCGGTCGAACCGGGCGTGGCCATTGCAACCATCCGCATCAGGGCGGTGACACCGACCGCGATGGCCCCAACAACGGAAAAGATGAGCTGCCAGCCTTCCGACGGCATGGTGTGTTTCACGATGCCATGCGTGGCGTGGTAGCCGGCGATCGCCGCCGGTGCGACGAAGGCCAGCGCGATGGCGATACGTGCCCAGAGCGGCCGCACGAAGACAAGCAGAAGTTGGCCGATGCCGAAGGTTAGCCCGGCAGCAAGTGCGCCGACGATGATCGCGCCGAGCCAGCCGGCGCCAGTGTCATAGGCCCACATTCCGGCGGTCACGCCCGCAAAGAATGGCAAGGCGAATACGGCGAGCGTGAACAGCAGCCAGCAGAAGAAGCCGATGGCTGCAATGGAGAGAAGGATGCCGATAAAGATCATGGTGGTGTCTCCGTAAGCAATGCTCGAACGGTTGCGCCTCCACCACCACCACGGCGCGGTGCCGAGCATAGCAAAAGATGATCGCTGGCGGGAGCGGAAACCGGCAAGGTTTCCGCTGCGGCAGTGGCGATCTTCGCCCCGTCATGGGGCGAAAGGATCGATTTCGTGGACGATTTGCGAGTCGTCGCCGTCGAATTCGGTGGCGGGGGTGACTGAGAGGGTGCCGTCGCCAGCGCGGAATATGACGATGGCGACCATCAGGCTGGTGGCGAGGCTGAAGGCGAAGGCGTGCGCGTCGGTGAAGGACATCGGTCCGGCTCCTGTTCCGAGCGGAGGACCATCCCCCGCTGACAGGCGCCCGATGTGTTCGGCCGATGGCCGCAATCACCGCGCCGGTAAAGCCGGCGCGGCGGCACGCTACGCGTAGTCCGACCCCTTGCGGGTTGATGGCGACAGGCCATCGGCTGGACCAAGGATCAGCGACATGAAGCGGGGGTGGTACTCGGCCTATGAGCCGAACGAGTTCCGTTAACCGGGAGACTCATGGCTTAGCCTCGGCGGCGCGTTCGCGATGAAGTCTCGGTAGGCGTAGTTGATGAGGTCGCGTACCAGCTCAAGGAGCCCCCCCACCGGCAGTCCGTCGAAGGGATCGCCGTGCGCCATGGAATTGCGGCGTTGGCTCAAGCTCGGCTTCGCCTGGCCCGTCACGAACCCGATCGCTGTTCCGCCGGTGCGAAGGATCATCGGGATGTTGCCATCGGTCAGCCCGTCGACATCCGCCATGTGAGTGAGGAGCGTCGCGAACGATCGCCTTTTCTTCGGGATCTGGTCGCCGTATCGATCCATCAGCGTCAGTTCGAGGGCGATCAGTGCGGCAAGCTCGCCCGCCTTCAGCACGTCGAGATCGATCCAGCCCATCAGATAGAGCGTCTGCGCCCGCGCGAATTTTGCCCGAACGATGTCGGGCACGCGGTCGTCGATCCCCAAGTTGACGATGAAACTCCGCCAGGCTTCAGGGTCGTCGAATTGCAGGAACCCTCCCGGCAAGCCGGGTGATGGCCAAGGGATAACGAGCGGTGTGGCGCGCAATGGAAGATCGATGTCGAGATTCAGAAATGCCTCCGATCTGAATGTGCCTATCCTGTCGATGTTGGTATTCGTCGGGGCGAGAATACCCGCATCGTGCCATTCTTGCGATGGTGCGGCGGCGCTTACGCGCCGCCAAATTTCCAGACCGGGATGCCGAGCTTCTTGGCCTTGTCGGCGAGGTTGTCGTTGATGCCCGTGCCGGGGAAGTGCATCACGCCCTTCGGCACGATGTCGAGCATCTCGTCGTTGCGTTTGAAGGGCGCTGCCCGGCCATGTTTGGTCCAGTCGGGTGCGAAGCCGATCTGCGGGACGTTGCGGTTCTTCGCCCAGAGCGAGGCGATCTTTTCGGCGCCCTTCGGCGATTTGGCGTGAACCAGCACCATGTCCGAGTGCTTCTCATGCACCTGATCGAGCTTGGCCCAGATCAGCCGGTGGTCGTTGAAGTCCAGTCCGCCGGTGACGACGATCTTCGGACCGGGAGGGAGAAGGACTTCCTGCTCGGCGCGTTTCTTGGCCATGAGGAAGTCGCGGCTATCGATCATCGCGGAGGTCAGGTTGCGGTGGTTGACCTTTGAGCCGGTGCGAGGGAGCCACGGTTTTCCAATCTGGCGTTCGTAGTGCTCGGCGGCCTGGTCGCGCATCAGCTCGAAAGCGTTCTGCCGTTCAATGAGCGTCTTGCCCTCGGCGATCTGGCGCTCGAGTTCGACCGACTTCACCTCGCTGCCGTCCTGTTGCCGCTGCGAGCGCTTCTGGGCCTGCTCGTTGTCGTCGAGTTCGCGGGCGATCCTCTCGGTGGCGCGGTGGAAGACGTTGACGGTCGACCAGAGGAGATCGTCGAGGTCGGGTTCGAGGCGGGTGTCCTCCAGGGTCGAGATCAGGGCGTCGAAGATGTCGGCGATCGCGCCTGCGACCAGATTGCCGTCTGGCAGGAGACGCTGGTCGGGCTCGTCGGCGAAGGGGCGGTAGCCGTGGAGCTGGAGTTCGCTGAGGACGTGATCGGTAGGGGACGATTCGTGATGGGGTTCGTAGTCGTCGTGCTCGGTCATGGAATGCTCCTTTGGCTGGACCGCGACCGTCGCGGCCTTCATGGCGACGGAGCCCACGGGCGGAACGGACCTGCACCCGGCGCGCGCGCCGGGCCGGAGCGAACGCGGAGGATGCCGGAGGCCGGCTATTTTGTTTCGCGATGGAACGGCGCGGTACGCGCCGCCGGAAAATAGTCGGCCGCAGGCATTGCCTGTCCGAACCGCTCGTGGGCCGATCGCCCTTTCGAAGGCCGAGGCGCGGTCCTCTTCGAAAGATCGGGCATCCATGCGAGCATGATGGCGGCCGCGCGCCGCCGCCGTTCAGCCGCCGGTCTACGCCGCCAGGAGCATGAAGCGGGCGACGTCCTGCGGTGCGAGCTGCACCCGGATATGCGCCATCAGCGCGTCACGGCCGCAGGTGCGGAGATCCTCGTTGAAGTCCCCGTGAATGGGTGACAGGGCAATCGCCTCGATCCCGACCGCGTTCGCTCGTTCGATCAGCGTGTTTCGTGCACCGTCCCCCGCGCGATCATTGTCGCGGACGACATAGAGCCGGCGAAGCGCATCGTGAAACTGGATGGCGGCGAGGTGTGCTGCGGATAGTGCCGCCGCCGCCGACATGCCGGGCATGACCTCACGGGTCGACAGCACGCTTTCGATGCCTTCGCCGGCCGCCAGCACGTCGCCGGAGAGCCCAAAGCGGACCGCGTGCCCCAGAAGGTCGCCCAATGCTTTCCGCTGAATGTCGATCGGCGCTTTGCCGGAACCATCCGGGGCGAGCCAGGTCCGATGCGCGCCGGTGATCCGGTCGGAGAGATCGGTGACGGCGGCGACCATGGCCGGCCAGGTCTCGGTCGGGCTGTGCTCGTCCGGGCGATAGTAGCACCGGGAATGGAAACGCAGGCTCGCGCATCCGTGCAAAGCCGTAATGGCGCGTCCACGCAAATACGCCTCTACGAGCGTGCCGCCGATCGGCTGACACATGGCGACCAGCCGGCGTGCGGCCTCGGCAGACCCCGATGGTGCTGGCCTGCGAGCGTGCTGTCTCGGCGCTGGTTCGGGATCAGGCGGCATGCTGAGGAAGATGCGGGCCTCTTCGGCAACGTCGGCGAAGTCGATGAGGCCCAGTGATTCACGGATCACGTCGAGCAGATCGCCATATTCGCCCGTCGCGGCGTCGGTCCATTTTCCGGCGGGGCCTTTGGCGGTGTCCTTCAGGCGCACGAACATGGACTTACCCGGCGTGTTGCGAACATCGCCAACCTGCCAGTAGTTGCCTTGCCTGCGGCCGGCGCCGAGATAGCGTTTGCACACCGCCTCGGCCTGGCGGCCGAGACGGAATGCGAGATCGGAAGCGTCGCGGCGGGCCATCACGCTGCCTCCCGCTCGCCGATGCGCGCCACCGGATAGGTGTCGAGCAGCCTGCCGAGCACGGTCGGCCCCGTGCTGTCGATCGGCACGAAGAACCGCAGCGACCAGGAGATGATCTCGGTGAAGAGGCCGTAGGCGCGAAGGCGGTCGCGCATAGCCTCCGTGAAGCCGGACAGCTCGATGCGGCTCGCGCCCATGACACGAACGCGACGGAGCTGGAGCCCTTCGGCGAGGTCGAGGATCGTCCGCCCGTCGATGAGGGCGGCATAGGCGGCGTCGGCCGTCAGATCGGCCGTGCCGGTCGACGCGGCGTTCGCAGCCCAGGCCGGAGAAACGCGGCGGCCGATGATGCGCTCGCCATCGTCGGTCTGAAGCCGATAGACGCGGGTCGACTCGTTCGGCAGGCGCTTCCACACCGGCAACAGCAATCCCGCGACGATGTGGATCGTGCTCTCGCTGAAGGAAGGCACGTCGCCGAGTTCACGGGTCCAGGCTGTGGCGAACGTGCTGCGGTCGGCTTCCTGCCAATGGCTTTCCGCCATCGACTTCAAGGAAGCATGATGATGCTCCATAGGGCGGATCAGCCGAACGCGACGTTCGATCTCGCCGTCGTCCAGCATGAGCGACGGCGCCGGAATCTGCACGGCGGCTCGGCCGGAACGCTCGTTGACGAGCAGCTTCGCACCACGATCATCGAGCCAGCCAAGCGCGTCGTCGAGCGACAGCGGACGGTTGCGTTCGCGCTTGGTGATGGTCAGCAGACAGGTCTGCGCGCCCGATGCCGGATGCGTATAGATCGTCGTGCGATCGGTGACGACGAAGCTCTCCGCCGTCAGCGTTTCGAGGCCGACGTCGTAGACTCCGCTGGCGATCGCGCCCGACACCTTCGCATCCAGAAGCTGTTCGAAGGAGGTGAAGAGGATGCCCTGCAGCTCGATTGTAAGGGCCAGCAGCCGGTTGAGAAACGTCGTGATCGGCGGCAGCTCGTCCTTGATGCCGTTATCATCCATCAGCTTGAGGCCGGTGGCGGTCTCGAAGCGGTGCAGCGAGCAGTCCTCGATCTTGCCGCGCACGATCAGGAGATAGAGCTGGCGTAGCGCGTCGCGGGCATAGCAGGATTCCAGATTGTCCTCGGGTCGGAATAGGCCCTGGCCGCCGGTCTGGCGCTGCCCGCGCGTGATGGCGCCGAGCGTATCGAGCCGGCGCGCGATCGTGCTGAGGAAGCGCTTTTCCGCTTTCACGTCGGTCGCGATCGGACGGAAAAGCGGCGGCTGCGCTTGGTTCGTCCGGTTGGTCCGGCCGAGCCCTTGGATCGCCGCGTCTGCCTTCCAGCCCGGTTCGAGCAGGTAATGCACGCGCAGCCTCTGGTTCTTCGCCGACAGTTCCGCATGGTAGCTACGGCCGGTGCCGCCCGCGTCGCTGAACACGAGCACGCGCTTCAGGTCATCCATGAAGGCGGCGGTCTCGGCGAGGTTCGCCGATGGCGCGCGGTTCTCCACGGCCAGCCGGTCGCCCTTGCGGACGATCCGTCGCGAGCGGCCCGTCACCTCGGCCACCATGTCGGTGCCGAAGCGCTGAACGATCTGGTCGAGTGCGCCCGGCACGGGTGGAAGCGACGCAAGGCGCTCGATCAGCTCGTTGCGACGCGCGACGGCCTCGCGACTCTCGACGGGCTGGCCATCGCGATAGACCGGGCGCGACGACAGATTGCCCTCGCCATCGGTGTAGGGTTCGTAAAGCTGCACCGGGAAGGAGTGGGCGAGATAGTCGAGAACATATTCGCGCGGGGTGATGTCGACGCGCACGTCGTTCCATTCCTCGGTCGGGATCTCGGCCAGGCGTCGTTCCATCAAGGCTTCGCCGGTCGACACGATCTGCACCACGGCGGCATGACCGGCCTCCAGGTCGTTCTCGATCGAGCCGATCAAGGTCGGCGTCTTCATCGACGTGAGAAGGTGCCCGAAGAAACGCTGTTTGGCGGATTCGAAGGCCGAGCGGGCGGCGGACTTGGCCTGCCGGTTCAACGTGCCGGTCGAGCCGGTGATGTTGGCGGCCTCCATCGCCGCGTCGAGGTGATTGTGGATGATGGCGAAGGCGCCGGCATAGGCGTCGTAGATGCGGCGCTGCTCGTCGGTGAGCTGATGTTCGACCAGTTCGTATTCCACGCCGTCGTAGGAGAGCGAGCGGGCGGTGTAGAGTCCGAGCGAACGCAGGTCGCGGGCCAGAACCTCCATCGCCGCGACGCCGCCGTCCTCGATCGCCTCGACGAATTCGGCCCGCGTCGAGAACGGGAACAACTCGCCAC
>ERZ781398.2192-NODE-2192-length-16957-cov-3.997870_pt1 | contig 16957 bp, 17 predicted proteins | sample MGYA00433077_ERZ781398 | MGnify/ENA primary metagenome ERZ781398 (study PRJEB29847, sample SAMN06458254) | wastewater metagenome | isolation source: Wastewater bioreactor | place: South Africa: Cape Town | study: EMG produced TPA metagenomics assembly of the... | reverse complement strand
TATGTAGAAGAATTAGAAGTTCGTAGTGAATTTAAAAATACGTCAATATAAATATCGATTTTATTTGAATTTTTCAGCCGGGTTTAACAAAAGAAGCATTGGGTGATGTTTTATTACAAAATACATTTCAAATCTGGGATTCAAAACAATTGATAAAGAAAGGCAAAGAACGACATGTTTTCCTTTTCGAAACAAGTATTGTGATCGCTAAAATTCTCAAGCCAGTCGCACGTGCAACTGTCCGATATGTTTATAAATACAAATTAATGGTCGGATGTTATTTCACTTTTTTCGAACGATGTTTATTTATTTATTTTAGACGGCTGAAATCTTTGATGTCAAAGAACATTTAGAAGCTGGTGAACCTTGTAAATTTGCTTTGTATACTGGTCGTCCATCGTCATCGAATACAAGTGATCTTCGTGTAACACTCAAAGCAAATGATCTCACAACAAAACAACAATGGGTTATTCGTATTCGAGAATTAATTCAAGAAAATGATCTCTATCATGATCTATCGATGCATGAAAATAATAATAATAATAGTAATAATAAACAAACAACAGCAGTAGCAGCAGTATCAAATAAAGTTCCTCAGCTAATTACAAATAGTAGAGATCGGTATGGGAAAATAAGAAAATGAGTTTTTTCGTACATAATCGATTATTTATTTAAGACGATCACAAGAAATCGCTGATAATGTGTCCGATGAATTTGAACATATAAGTCGAGGTGGTTCATTATCAAGTATGACAACTGGCTCGATATCTAGTTCAAGTCAACAACATCCGGTAGGAATAATAACAAGAAAGAAAAAGAAAGAAAACACATCTACATCAGATAATATTCTCTATTGCATTCCAATTAGAAATCTGAAATAATTGCATGTGTTTGACAGTATGCAATCTGTCAACAGTCTAACCTTGAATATATTCTCTTGCTTATTGCGAGAAAAAAAACGGCAAACGACTAGAAATCCTAATTATATGCATATATAGAGAATATTAATAGTCAATTGAAAGATATATTCCGTTAAGTAGAGAATATAAAGAATGATTTAATGAATAATTAGATAATAAAAGAAATGCCGATGTATATATCGATGAAGAAAGACGTTTTTTTTTCGTTCGTTTATTGATAAATTTGTTTGCAAAATAGCTTCTTGGATATTTTTTATTTGTAATAGTTATTTATCATAGAGATATACGCTCGCGCCTGTTTCTTTTCTCGCTTTCTGTCTTTTTCTTTCGTCGATATCTTATCGGTGAGGTGTACAGACGAAAGGAAAAAAATATATAGATTTTTGTCGACAAGAGAAATATGTGTTCTCTCATCGCACAGTAGGAACGAAGTCTGTCTATCGATAATGGACTTTTGACGAAAGGTTTTCTACTAAAAATAAAAAACCGAACAAGTTTCAATGAATGAGCGGCACGAAGAAACGAGTTCTTATCGAAGAAAATTCGACTAGTGATTCCAAATCAACAACAATTATAACACGAATTCATGAAGAAAAACATACGAAAAATACTCAACGACAATGGTATGTTGAATCGATAGATCAACGCAATCATTTGATGACAGCAGCAACAACAACAACAACAACAACAAATGAGAACAATAACAATGAAAATCTTCCGAATAAAATCGAACGTATACTAAGAAAAATAAATCTCTGGTCAACAAACAATACTAATCGACGGCGAGAGTCGGTACAAGACATATCTTTCAACAAAACAAATTTATCAACTTATGATAATCTTCGTCAAGGCCAACACGGTGACGGTCAAATGACGAAATCAACATTATTGAGAACATTTCGTCCGCGATGTTGTTCATCAACGTATGTACCACAAAAGGCTCGGCCACATTCGATGATATCTATTGAAAGTGATGTGAACACAAATAGTTTCACTCGACAATCGAGAACAGATAAGGTGAGAATGAGGATTCAAATGAAATCTATTGTTTAAATGAACAATGTTCTGACGAAGTTAAAAGGGGGGTGTGAAGAAGTTTTGACATACTTTATCCGTCCGTTGTCATTTATGAAATTACATTAAAGGATAATTAGAAAGCAAAAAAAAGTTCATGACGTCTTTTCGTAGGCTGAAAAGCCTCGTTTTTTTTTTCTTCTCTCTTTTAACTTCATCAAACATGTTCATTTACTCATTGTTAATTTGAGTTATCCTCGACGCAAAATAGTTGATCACTCAAATAAATGAAATATCATTCTTTTCTTATCATCAGAAAAACTCATCTGCTAAACATCCGGTTTTGATTAATTTACTTGATAATAATAACCAAACTCAACATCGATCAACTAATCTCGAATCTTTATCATCAATGTATGGTTCGGATTTTTTCTATCCAACCACAGTCTCTCCACAACAAAAACAACAACAACAACATGAATATGACAATATAACCTTTCCTCAAACGATTCCATCTCATCATTACGACCCGTTTCCTATACTTGTTGATTGTCAACGTTGTTGCCAAAGTCTTGATCGTTCATTATTGCGTGATAGTTCTTGTCAAGTACCATCCGATGATGAGTACCAAAGAACAAATGAACAATCAATTCGAAAATACCAACGATCATCACCTGTCTATCTTTCACCTGTACCGACACCACCGTTGTGTCAACCGCCTTTAGCTAATAGTTTACTAGCAGCCTATCATTTACGGCGCCGATGTTCGTTTGCATCAACAATTAATTTACATAATCGTTCGAAATCGGCGCCATCGGCTGCTACGTCTTCATCAACTCTATCGTCAATGTCAAGTCGTAACAAATATTTGTCCGAAAAAAGAAATAAACATTTATTACCATCACTTTCGCCTCTACAAACAGTTCCAGATCTATCTCAGTCCGGTCCTGTTTCGACGCCACCATCAACTACAGCTCTTCTTCGTTCTATAAAAACATCAATATATGCTATGAAAAAACGTCTCAAAGATATTCGCCGTTTGTCCGAGGTGGGTATATGTTGTTAATGATGATGATGATGACGATGCCGACAACAGCAAATATATATATATATATATACAGATATTATATATATATATATATATATGTCTGTGTGTATGTGTATGTGGATAGGATAGGCAGAAAACGAGTTATATAGCAAAAAAAAGGAGGAAAAAACAACATCTGTTGCCGGTGCACATACTCGCATCATCAAGCTATTCGACATTGTAGAAAAAAGGAAAATCCGTGCACACACACACATACATCCGCAAAATAAAAAAAATTGCACGCATCTGCACTTTTTTCTTCTTCTTCGTCTCCTCCAGACAATGTTTCAGTATCTGCGTGCTCATCACCATAACAAGGTAGAGCATATATATATTTTTTTTAATTTTTTTTACTTCTTAATATTTGCTCGTATGTTAAATTCACGCTTACGTGTGTAGGCGAATTAATATGACAGTTTTTGCTTTATCTTCTCAGCTTTCTTTCTTTAACTAGAGAGATAGATTAAGCAGACAAATCGTCAGTTGTGTTTATGTAGAAAGCAGATCTAGCTTATAAATCTTAGGTTTTTTTCTTCTTCTTTTCATTGCAACAACAAGAAGGATAAGAAATTATATCGGTAAGTGGATAAAAATGATTATTTCCTAGATTGTTTTTGCAATTCAAATTATAAACAGACAAACAAAATGAGAAAATAAGTTGTCGATGTCTGTGTTACTTCGAGTTTGTCTTCGTTTATTTTCTTTCTTGTTTGACTCTTGAAAAATCTATTGAAATAAGTGATGCGTATTTTATTCTGATTAGTTTTTATTCAAGTAAATACTAATGGAAAAATGTATATCAATAGAAAGATTTTTCTTTTTCTATTCTATTTATAACAACGAAAAAAAATGAAGAAAATTTCTTTTTTTTCTTATCACAGTAAAATATCGCAAAAGATTAAAATCTAAAAATAAAAACTATCTCTTCTTAGTTAACGAAACTAATTAAAAAAGAAACTTTCCATTGATCTTCAATACAAGTTAAGATGTGTACATATTTGTCTATGAGACATTTTCCCCTAGCAGGTTGATTTTATCGATCCAAAAGGAGACATGAAACCTTTTCGAAAGATTGTCTAGAAATGAATATGTTATTGTTTTAGCATACATACATATATACATAACGAGAGAGAGAGAAAGAACAAGACATGTTCGGGAAAAATCAACATGCAAGTGGTATTTTATCTAAGAAGTTTTGACAGATTCCTTCGAACTTGAGATGACAACATATTCATTAGATATTTAGAAAAAGAAAGATTCCCGTTAAACATGTCACGAAGTTCTCTATCTTTTATTCTTGAATATAATCTAGCTATTATCAATGTTGAGACGTCTACATATGTATACTATAAACATTTCCTGTGAAGCAAACCAAGAAATAAGTTCGTAAGCCGACAGACTAATATTGTTTATTCAAGTAAACGATCGTTTTTTTTCTTCTTCATCTTCCCCTTATATAATTACCATTATTGATACTTTACCAACCTTTTCTTTTCTTTATAATTATTATGTGCATTGTCAAATCCAATCATTAGATAGTCTGAAAAAGAAGAATGCAAACCACTGACGAAGTTAATTTAACTAAAAATCAATCTGATCCATCGTTATTTTCAACATGAATATAGCCTCGAGATCGATTACACTTGAAAGCAAAACATGCATATGAAGTTTTCTTCTTCGTCTCTTTTCGATTAAATTAGTTATGCATGCATGTTTGCATGTATATTTTGTTTTCAATGGCATTGAAAAGTTTTCTTTTTTCTCTCTCTCTCTTGCTTTTAGTACTGCCATTGTCGTCATCATCTATTATCAAGGAGAATTTCTTAGACTATGATTTTCTTATTTTGAACAGGAGTTTTCTTATTCGTCGGCGTTGTTCTTTTTGTCCTTGTTTTTTTGCGTTGTATATGTCCCCATCAGGTTTTCCCCTTCCTCCCATCATTCATGAGAAAGTAATGAATGTAACCCTGTCTTTTGTTCACGAAGAAGCAAACAACCGAGAAAGAAACGATAACAATGAAGAGTGAAAAAGGCAAAGAAAGTAAAAAATAATAACAAACTACAGAGAAGCAATGAAATAAAGACAAACATACGCACGCATATATTATACGTGTATATGTAAACAAAATAAGTCAACCAAATCTAATTCGAATAATAACAGAACTGATTGACATGTCAAAACGAAAATCGATTTTGTTTTATTACAAGAAATTAAATCAGATAATTCGTTTTCCTGAAGTATTCTTTGCTGTCGTCGTCGTTGTTGTTGTTATTATTATTACTCATTAGTTTTCTTATTCGATATAATAGATTGAGTTTCTATTAGTGTTTCCTCTATTTCATAGTTTTCGAAACAAATTCATAGCATCAAAAAACAAAATGAAAAGAAAAAGTAATCGTCATGATTAATAGAATGATGTCATTATTTTCATGTTGCGAATAATAGTTATCGTTTGTTATAGCAAACATAAAAGGGAAGGAAAACGAAGGACGGCAGCTACTACTACTACTACCACCATCACCACTACTACGGCTAACACCATAAGCACTGAGACTCTCGTTCGTTATTGACGACAATGCGCAAACACACGCGCGCTCGCGCGCTAGAGAGAGAGAAAAAGGGAGAGGAGTATTATTTATTAAATAATCGTCGATGCTGATTTCATTTTTTTTTCTTCTTCATTTCTGCACAAGCATCTTGCATTATACGTGACTTTGAAGATGGTGTGCACTTGACTAAACGAGGAAAAGTAGATAACACTCGAATTTTTTTCTTCTTCTTCTAACTCGGTCTTCATTCATCTTGACAAGATTGTTTTTGACTTAATCGACAAATAAATCGAGCCATACGACTGGCAGTTATTATCTTTGTCGAATTTATTTTATGGAATTCTGGCGCAAGATGAAATTTCGATGGGTAATTTATTTTCACTATTGATAAATAGATCATTCGGTATTGATTGATTGATTGATTGAGTTAGGTGATAGAGATCGATTAGAATAAGAGGTTTATAATAACAACAACAACAACAACAAAAGTAGATAACGAAGCGAAGCGAACTGTTTTTTGTTTTCATGTTTTATTTCTACATGAATATTTCATCTATTTTCTTGTTCGTTACAGGATTCGAACGTGACGACCGTCTTAGACGATTATACAGCACGTAGTTCACAAGAATTAACTGTAAGTAAAGGACAACACGTTCGTGTCGTTCAACGGCAATTATCGAATGCACCTGATTGGTGTCTCATACGTTTACTAAACGATCAACATCATCAATCGCATTCGTCATCACTTGCTGCTTCATCATCGACAATTACAACAGCTTCAACTGATTTATCATCACCGTCAGCTACTTCAAAATATATCGAAGGACTTGTTCCAGCTGCTATACTCAAATCAACAAAATCATCGGCGTCAAATAGTCATCCACCACCACCACCTCCATTAATTCTTCCAACTAACATTCAAAAACATGACCCAGGTAGGCAGTCTCATGTTGATTATCTTTTCGCTTGTTTTGTTTTTTTTGTCTTGCTCTTGCGAAGAAGAGCAAAACTAAGAATATTTGTTCTAATCAAATCTAAGAAAAAGAAATTCTTTCGAGTATATATTTTCGAACAACTATTCCCAAATGGGATTTAGATAATAAGAAAAAGAAAGAAATTCTTCTTCTTCTTCTTCTTTTTTTTCATGTTGTTTTTTGTTTATTTTGTTTTCAATAGAAACTATGAACAATCATTTGCTTTTATTCTATTTAGATGGTGCTCTAGCTAATACGGACGATTCATTACAAAGACAGCAACAATCATCCACTACTCATTTTAGTAAACGAAAAGCCAGCTTTCGGTAAGAATCAAAAATCGATTCTGACTCGATTATATTTAATTTCTTTGTTTTAGACGTATCCTTAAAAATCCCGTGCGACGTCTGAGTTTGAAAGATAATAGTACTAGTAAAGATGGTAAAACGCCAACACCACGTGATTTAATTACAGCATCAACTGATTCAACAGACGGCCTATCGAATTCAGCTAAAAAATCATCAGTCAATTCCACTTCATCAAAAATTAAAGTATAATGAAATCGGAAAGAAACAAATATATAATTTTGATTTTTAATTTTCCTTCAACTATAACAATAGGCATTCACATTCACAAACTCCGAAGATTTGACGTCGTTTCCTGATGATACGGTATGGTGTCTTTTGTTTTCGATGAGGCAATTTCCGTTTTGTATGAGTTTCTCGACAAGCTTGCAATTATGTTTTGTCATGTTTGAAGACGTACACACTAAGTCATCAGAAATATTATTTTGTCTCATTCATTTTTCAAGATAATCATCTTTTTAAAATGACATCAATCAAAAGAATTCTCTTCAAAAATCAATTGACTTTTTTTCTTCTTCTTATTCTTTCAAACAAAAGACGCTCTAGTTTGTTAGGCTCTTATGCAATTGATTGCCTCGAGAATGTCTTCAATCATATTGATATATGAACATATTTTATAAGAACATGCAAAAAAAAATAGAATAATAACAATGGTAGTATATGATACGTCTATCAGTTACGTCGTTTGATTTTTATCGTCCTGACAAGTAGTAGTAGTAGTAGTACTACTACTACTTACTGGTCACTGTCTTCAACATATCAATAAGTATATCCCATTCGTTATGTCTTAGTTTCGATTTTTTCGCTCTCTCCCTCGTTCTTTAATATTCTACACAAAATTTAGTCTTTCGTCTCGTTTTTTTTTCTCTTTCTTTTTATGTACAAAAGAAAAAGAAAACGAACGAATTGCTTCGCATATTCTCTGTTCTTATGATTTTTCTTTTCGTTTCTTTTATTCGATTTATATTTTCGTTCGATGTTGTCATTTGAATGATTATTTGCCTATAATAATACAAGGCTTTTTTTTCTCTCTCTCTCTCTCTCTCTCTCGTCTTCTTGTGAGTATATCGTGAGTTTCTTTTCTCTAATCATAAAAGACAAAAATTTTGTCAAAAAATGCCTCGTCTTCCCTGGAAAAAAAAGTATAAATTGTTACCATCATCATCAAAAAAATGGACTATACGAACAACTGTAAGTTTTCCTTCGCTTCTTTTTGACGTATTTTCCATGTTAGCACTCAGCAAGCACGCACATTGGTTGAGGCAAATAAGAACAAAAAAAAGAAGAAGAAAAAACTAGAGGAAAAGCAGAAAAAAAGAAGAAGAAAAACCCGTTCTCGGAAAGTGATGATGCTCGCTTTCGGCACCCATCAAACGACAAAAAAAAAGAAAAATTGGTGTCGCCATCAGACCCAAGAGAATGAAAGAGGAAGTGAAAGCGTAATTCGATGCTACTTGTATTGAGGAAGAGAACTAGGATAGTGATCAGAAACTACATTTTGTTGAAATGACGATGTTAATCTTTTGCGTTTTTTTTCTTCTTCTCTTTTGAATTAGAATTCAACAACAAAAACTGTTGATCATCATGCTGGTGTAAATGGTATTTTTAAAATGACTGAACCATTATCAGCACCATCGAATTTAACAACAATATGTTCACCATCGGCGAATATCACCGGTGATGATCTAGAAAATGATGTCATTGAAGTTCCACCGCCCATGGATATTCAAGCTCAACCAAAATTATCTGCTGATACAAATGTTGATAAAATCACAACCGATGAATCTCCATCACTCGTAAGCATTTCATTTAATCCTTCGAATTTATCGTGCTCTTTTTCGATGTCTCGCACGAATCATGCATGTTTTGTTCTACCAATTCGTCGTTTTTTCTTTTTCGTGTTTTACTTCAATCAGATGACGTCAAAAGAAAAACAGTGACACGTAGGTTTGAAGGTTTATGATTAGTGCAGTTGTATCAACAGCAGTAGCAGTTGCCCTTTGCTATTTCTTTTCTCCTTCTTCTTCTCGATCGTTCGATATGCATTGCTGTACCATTACGATTACAACTACTACTTGTACTACTTAGCAATGAAAGCGTTATCTCGACACATTTATTAGATACTTGGACGAGGAAGACAACAGCATAAGATCGTTATTAATAATCCAAAGCAAAAAAAAAAGAATGAAGGAAAAACCTATGAAAAGAAAAAATGTATGTTCAGATAACGATAAAGAAACATTTCACGCCATTTGACAATATTCAAATAAATTGAGATCAAATATGCAAAGCAATAACAACAACAACAACATTCGTTGACGTTTATGTCTTTGAAATAATTTTCTATTTACTATTCAATATAATCAAAACGAAACTTCAGATGAAGAATTTAAGTCCTTTCATTTTCTCATTTAATTGTATTGCTTGTTGCTACGATTACAACAACAGCAACTACTACTGTTATTATTCTATCGGTTGCTGATACTTCATCGATTTGGAATGCGCACGCCTGCGCATACACAAATATATATCTAGAAAAAAATGTGTAGGCAACACAAGAGTAGAAAACGTCGATGGGCGTCCGCATTTTTTCGCGCTCGCTCCCGAATAATCGCAATAATAATGTTAGGCGACCGAGCGAGGCCAAACGACAACAGGACCAGTCGATAGAAGCTGTTTTTTTTTCTTTCTTTCTTTCTTTCTTCCTTCTTTTTTCCTTTCTTTCTGTCTTTGTTTTTTCTTCCTCTTAGCGTAGTTTTCTTTTTGCTATTCTACTTCGTAATATTGCCTTATTAGTGAATGAAAAAACGAGATTGCCTTGTGTGTCTCTTCTATCGACAACGACAACCGACGTTTTTAACCATTGACTTTTCTGACATTTTCGTTTAATGGAAAAAAGACAACAATAATCTTCCCGAACGACAACTTCATCATCATCAAATATACAACGTGCACATTCTTCACTCATATCTTGAGCAATTCTGCTATTAACTTACAGCAAAAGAACGAATCGGTTTCTTCCCTCTTCTCTCTCTCTCTCTCTCTCATTTCACATTCTATCAGGAATAGTATCACTATTACTAATTTAAGAAGAATTGACGGGCGTACATTTCCGCTCGGTAGGACATCACCCGACTACGATTCAAGTATAAAAAGAAAGAAAATCATTATTCAAACATACAATCAAACAAAGAAAAAAACAGACAGAACACATCGAGAAACAAATCTCGATCGCCATCGAACTCAACATATTTCAATTAAATTCAGTTAAGACCATTGCACTGGAGTCGTCCAGAAGCAATCAGATTAATGTTTCATCGCGTTTACGTAAATTACGCAGTTCCCCGCTAACATCTGTTAGTCCGATTGAAGATGATTCAGTCATCGCACAACTCGTTCAGCACATCGTAAGCTACTCTCGTTGACTCCTAAGCTTCTTTTTCGTTTCATTTTTCAAATTAAATCAATATCTTTTGTTCTTCTTCTATAGGCACCTATCAATATTGTTGCTGGTTTTTCAGCAACTAACTTTCATATCCCGTCTGCCTTGTCAGTGACGACACCGTCCGTCAATGACGCTTCGACAACGAGTAATTCTCTTATATCGTCAAGTATTCCAACACAAAATTCATCATCATCTCCATCAACAATAGCAACGCCGACAGGCAATGCCAATACATTTTCATCATCAACAACAACAACAACAACTGTGATTTCAAATGATAATCTTCCGGAACAAATAACAGATGATACATCTTCACCTAATAATGAAACAACACTTGATCTAGGTTCATTAACATTAAATGATGAACCCGTCGATGATCGAACAAAATACTCAGAAAAACGAAGGTTAATTCACTTTCAAAGAATCGATTTCATAGTTTTTGTTATTTTTCAGACATAATATTATTGAATTAATTGAAACCGAAAAAGAATATGTCAAAGATTTAGCACTCATTGTCGAGGTAGATCATCTATATTTATTCGACTTATACGTCAACAAATTATTTGATTCTAGGGTTACATGAATATAATCGAAAATGAAAAAGATATTAAAAAACCTGCCGGTCTTGTTGGTCTTGAACGTGTTGTTTTCGGAAATGTTCAACGAATATATGAATTTCATCGAGAGTATGCAAAAAACTAGCATTAATTAGATTTTCATTTCTTTTCTATTTAATAATCTATTTTTGAAGTACATTCTTACCCCAACTTGAACAATGTATTGAAAATCCTGATATACTTGGCCGATTGTTTACAGTAAGAAAAGCAATCAAAATAATTCAATATCTATTCGTATCTTCTAGACAAATCGATTTAGTCCATATGTACGCTACTGTGAAAATAAACCCCGTTCAGAATATATCGTTTCCGAGTATCATGATTATTTCGAAGTAAGAAATGAACAACAACAAAAAAATCGAACTTGATTTTCTCTCTCTGTGTAAAGGAAATTCGTAAGAAACTCGGTCAAAAATTACTTGTTTCCGATTTATTAATTAAACCGGTTCAACGAATCATGCGTTATCAATTATTGCTCAAAGAAATTCTTAAATCAACTGAACGTATGGGTGATGAATCACGTGCTATTCGAAGTGCATTACATGTGATGATTGAAGTACCACGGCAAGCCAATGATATGATGAATGTTGGTCGTATTAAAGATTTACCGACCAATGTTCATCAATTAGGCGAATTAAAATTACAAGATATGTTATCTGTCAGTGAACCCATATCGAAAGATACGAAAGATGCAAAAGAAATCGAGAAAAAACTTAAAGAACGACGAGTATTTCTTTTTCAACAAGCAATGGTATTTTGTGAAGAAATACCAGCAAAAGATAAATATTCAAGTCCAAATTATATTTACAAATATGATTTAAAAGTAAATAAAACAAAAGAAAGAAAATTACATTATTATTATTTCGTTGAATTAGATCAATAAATTACAACAAAAAGAATTCAAACGTCATAAAGAATCAGTTCAATTTACATTCGTTGAAGTTGATGCTGGTAATACACGTCGTGTTATTTGCCAATGTAAAGATGATGAACAATATGAACTTTGGGTAACCAATGTCGATAAGGTGCTTCAACGTCAGATGGATCTTATTATTGGTACGAATCGATAGTTGACTTTGATTTTATAAATTCCGTTTGTTTTTTTTCTTCTTCTTTTAGCTCTAACTAATCCAACTGCTGCTCTACAAAAAGAGTGAGTATTGATTTTACTAACACAAGACAAAAAAAAAAACAGCCTATTTCTCTATTAGTCCTCGTTCTAAATAAAAACTAAAACATGCACTTTTCATATTCGCACCAAGATCAAATAGAGAGAAAGAAAAAGCAGAATAAAACGTACACTATCCGTAAGAACAACAAAAAACAAAAGCAATTATCTATATGTCTATGTGCCCGTATGAAACAGTCGTTTTTTTTTCTCCCAACCCCGAGCTTTCTTCATATTTTTTGTATGAAAATTGTCTTGTTCGCATGCCGTCAGTATCGTTCAGTACTCATTTAAACCTGCCTGTGAATATTTTTTGATGTCATATATCTATATCTATATACGTGTATATGTTGAATATGAAAATCTAGATTGTTAACATGGGAATTGCCTGAATGGCGTCAAACAGCTCGACGTCGTTTTACGAGTGTTCCTGCTTACATACAATCGCATACGAAATTTTAGTAATACGAAAAAAAAGAAAAACCTTATGCTCTGAAATCATAAAAAAAAGCTTGTGGTTGTCTATTTTTTTTGTTCCTTTAAACGCTATTGCTCCTAATGCGATTAACTCGAATGAAACCAGAATAATTTTTGTTTTCTTTTCAATTGCTACGAATTAATAAATCTCATTTTTGTCATCGATTTATTTAGGCAAGATTCGTCATTGTCCCTATTCACATCGTCATCATCATCATCATCATTATCACGTAATCAAATAAAAAAATCCATGTCGGATCGTTCAGGTAAATCGCCTGATTCATCATCACCAACACATCATCTATCAACATCACCAAAAACTCATAATCCAATGACATCACCATCTCGAACATTATCAAATTACGAAACAACAACAACGACAGCGGAACATTCAAATAGAAAATCTCCATTTAATCTTTTCGATTCTATTCTTCAACGTTCAGTTACCAAACCATTAACAATTAATACTGATGTTTCACAACAGAAAAAACATTCGACACCGTCATCGTCATCATCGACAACATCAAATAACAATAATAATAATAATAATCTACCCGAACAAGCACGTTGTTTACATAGTTATAACGCAATAAAAGAAGATGAAATCTGCGTACAAAAAGGTGAATACGTACAAATCGTTGCAGCTAATCAAGATAATCGTTGGTTTGTTCATCGTGATGCGACTCGAACATCGCCAGCTGCCGAAGGTTGGATACCGGGTCATGTTCTCGGCATAAAAACTCCACATTCAACTCTACATCAAACTCTTTCACCATCGCCACCACCATCATCATCCTTGTCAACGAATAGTCTTCATCGTTTAACAACATCTTCATCAACTAATATTAGCCATCATCAAACAATATCTTACGAATCTACATTGCCTCCTAAACCACAAACGAGTACTTGCGACAAGGTATAAATTAATAAAGTTCTTCTTTTCTTTCTATCTCTTCGTTTTTGCGTGCGGTTTATGTACATGCTAAAATGAGGATACGAATCTCTGTTACAGAAACAAACAAACAAACACGTATTTTTTCTTTGGCGAGCAGCAATCAAATATGCTATATATCTTTCTATATGTATCATATCCTATATTTTGTTTGTATCCGTGTGTTTTTTTCTCTCTCTCTCTCTCTCTCTCTCTTTTTCTTTTCGTGTGTATTTTCTTCATTTGCAAAAAACAAACAACAATGTATCTGTACGTCATTTTTTTTTGTGTGGTTATGTTTTATTTCTCTTCTCTCTATCTCTTCTTCTGTTCGCTCTGCGTATTATTATATAGCAGCTCACACAAGCATGTTGTTTTCTTCTTCAAAGAATTTTTTTTCTCTCTGTTATTTTTGTTCCGACAAATATTATGATGATCAATTAAAATATGAGATTGAATGAACATAGATTTTCATAAAACAAAACACAGACGTGTATTTAAAAAAAGGAACAATGAAAAAAAAATAACACACACACATCGTATGATCGATCGACTAGAGGATATTGTTAACAAGATATTCTATTCAAGTCAATGTCTTTTAACTACGTAGTTTTTTTTCTCTCGCTCATCCAGGGTATTTGAACAAGGTGATGATATATCTATATATGTATATCTTTTCTATTACTGTTGTCGTGTCTGTAATCGTTTCTTTGTTGTCTTTCTTCATATATATCTATATAACTGATGTTATCAAATGATATCGTTAACATTCGTGTTTATTATTTATATTTTAGCGTTTAAGCGGTGTTTTACGCCATTTCGGACCTGAATTAAATATATTTAATCATGAAGAATATCTTGTTCATGGACAACCGTTAATTATTCATGGTTATGTCAATGGTAGTCCACGGCCAGTTATTGTTTGGCAACATCCACGTGGTCAAACCTTAGTCGATGATGGAATTAATATTCGTACTCATTACGATGACGACGGTCGAATACAATTACAAGTTCGAATTTGAATAATTGAATTTTGATTATATTTACTTTTGAATATTTCTAGTTTCATGGTTTATCATTCCAAGATGCTGGTATTTACGAATGTATTGCAACGAGTTCTCGAGGTACGGTTTCACAACAGATTCATGTTTATATACAAAATAAAAATGAACCGAATGAACTTAATAAACTCGAACAAGTTCGATGGTCGACACGGTACGGTCCGACCGAATATCGAGAAGTCAGCGAATTAGCACGTGGTCGATATTCGATCGTTCGACAATGTATTCATATGTTAACCGGTGATGTTTGTACGGCGAAATTAATTTCGAAAAAATCTATTTCAAATGAACGAGCCTTACATGAATATACATTATTATCTTCTATTCGACATCAATCAATTGTTCGAGTTTTTCAATTTATTGAAACGAATCCATTCTCAATTATTATCTCGGAATTAGTTCATGGACGATTGTTTGATTATCTTTGTACACAATCGATTATTGTCGAAGATAAAATTGCCAAATACATTCGACAATTATTCGAAGCTTTAAATTATCTTCAACAATGTAAAATCGTACATTTAGATATTCAAGTAAATAAAAATTGTTTTTATTTTTTCATTGAATTGTATTTTGTTTTTAAATTTAGCCGGAAAATCTTCTTATTCAAACGGAATTCGATCAAGTTAAACTTTGTGATTTCGGCGATGCCATACGTTTATCAAATTTAAAGTATACATATCGTGTCAATGGAAATGTTGAATTTGCTGCACCTGAATTAATCGAAGGCAATCAAACAGTTCATTATAAAACTGATATTTGGTCAGTTGGAGTCGTACTCTATACATTGCTATCGGGTCTATCACCATTTCTTGATGAAACTGAAGAACAAACATGTGCAAATATCTTGAATATTGATTTTAATTTTCCTGAAAGTCAATTTCCGTATGCATTTCAACCGGTTAAAGATCTAATTCAACAAATATTCACTCGTGAAATCAAGTAAAAAAAGAAGAAGAAATATCAATACTAATTGAAGTAAAACAATTTACTCTCGTTTTAGTAACCGTCCATCGGCTAATGAATGTCTAGCAAATTCTTGGTTGACATATGCTGGTCAATATCAAATTTCGACGACAAATTTACATAATTTTATTGAACGACGAAAAGCTCAAGTGAAAAGTTTCTATTAAACAAACAAAAAACAAAGAACTCGAACAGTTTTTCAACCACCATGTCATTCATAATGTCTGATAGAAAAGAAAGGACATAAACTCTGTTTTTTCTTCATTTTCTCTCTTATTTGTATTTGTGTGTGTGCAATTCATCTATTTCTTGCTTATTCTATTCTAGATATTTAAAAAACAAACAAACAAATCATGTTTGCTTTTGTTCTTGTTCTCGCTTTTGCTGCTTGTGGTGTTCAATCACAAACTGAACTTACTTTAACACCTTTACCATATGCATATGATGCACTCGAACCAGTTCTTTCAAAACATTTGATGGAATTACATCATGATAAACATTTTCAAGCGTATACAACCAAAACCAATGCTGCTTTGAAAGCTATTGTTAATGATCCTAAAGCACCTGAAGAATTGAAAACTTTAGCTAAACAACCAATTGAAGTTATTTTTACACAACTTCAAGCTTTTCCTGAACAGTTTCAAATTGAATTGAGACATAATGCTGGTGGTTATATTAATCATAAACTCTTCTTTTCATTATTAAAAACACCAACAACTACCGCTGAAGAAAACAAACCAACTGGTCCATTACTTCAAGCTATTGAAAAAAGCTTTGGTTCATACGAACACTTCAATCAAATCTTTACCAATGCTTCAGTCAGTCTTTTCGGTTCCGGTTGGGTTTGGCTCTATATTGATGCTAAATCAAAAGATCTTGTCATCAACTACACAGCTAATCAAGATAACCCGTAGGAGAAAGAAATTCGAATTGAAAAAAAAGAAGAAAACCTATTTTCTTTAGAATTATGTTCGATAAAAATCATGTTGTTCTTTTGGGTATTGATCTCTGGGAACATGGTATGATTTGATTTTCAATTTTTTTAAATGAATACTACGTATGTCTTTTGTTTAGCTTATTATCCAGTCTATGAAAATCGTCGTCCTGAATACGTACAAAACTTCTGGCGTATCATTAATTGGCCAGTTGTTGCTCAACTTTTCTCTGAAGGACGAAGCAAACGTGGTGATCTCTAAATAAGCCTCCATTCCGGTATTTTTTATCGTTATTTTTTATACACACGTTTTCTTTTCTTTTCTATAACATAAAAAAAATACAAAAAAAAGTTTAAACTGATCTTTCTTCCTAACTAAGCGATAAAAAAAAGACGAAAATCTAACAAAAGATCTAACTAGCTGAGAGTTTATTCGATTTGATATATA
>ERZ781398.2190-NODE-2190-length-16965-cov-5.471910_pt1 | contig 16965 bp, 24 predicted proteins | sample MGYA00433077_ERZ781398 | MGnify/ENA primary metagenome ERZ781398 (study PRJEB29847, sample SAMN06458254) | wastewater metagenome | isolation source: Wastewater bioreactor | place: South Africa: Cape Town | study: EMG produced TPA metagenomics assembly of the... | reverse complement strand
ATATATATACTTTCTCTTGATCAATTATCGATCATTTAGATAAGACACGAAAAAAAGAGAGAGAGAGAGAGAGAGAGAGAGAGAGAGAGAAAAAAAAAGCAAGTGATTATGCTATGCATACAATTGTTTGATGAACTAGAGATTATTGATTGAGCAGTAGTTGTTAGAACGTTCTGTGCAACAATGTATGCACATGCTTATTCGTTCGAATTGTTTGTTTGTTCATTTTAGTGAATAGATTTCTGCTCTCTCTCTCGTTTTACTTTTGTAAGAGTGAATAAACGTAGGAGAGAACAAGTGAACTGGCTTTTTGTATTTGTCGAGTCTATAAACAATTTAGTTACGTTTACATACGTATTAAATGTACATGTTGGAAAAAAAAGATACAAATCAATTGATATTCCGATAATGATTCGAAGTAAGAAATGATCAATTACAAATGTCACTTTGAACAAAAAATTTGTTCTTTCAGTTTCTTTTTTTACTTAACAGCGAATGTACTAACGAGTATTTCGACTTGAATCTTATAAATACACACTTAGTGACTGCATTTCTCTTTCTCTTTTCTTTTTTTATGCCCAGAATAAAAATAATAACACAAACAAATGAAGAAGAGAGAGAGAGAGTGAGAGTGAAAAAAATGAAATGAAATAGCAAAGTGTAGTTATTTTTTTTAAGCTGCCAACAAGACTTCGAACAAGAGCCAAATAAACAAACGTCAGTTGATAGCAACAAAGCAAAACATTTTCAGTGCGAATCTGTTTATATATAAAGTTGATTGTGATCAGCAATTTTCAATAGTTTAGATTTGTTCTCGTTTTACCAAGATATCTATTACTTTTCTTCTCTTTTGTTCTTAGTTAAGTATGAAAAGACTAAGTACGTTTAACTAGACGCTTGATTTCATCTGTTCTCTGCGTTCTTTCTTTCTTTTTTTGTCAATTTGTCGTCAATCTGTTGTACAATTGAATCTGTATTCTTTCTTTAGAATAAAGAATCAATTGATCGTAAAGAAAAAAAAAGTAGCAGTGACGTTCAACCATAAGCGTGATGAGAACGAACGAACGATCGGTCGATCAGAGAGCGAGAGAGGAAGAATGAAAATCAACATTCAATAGCAGTGACTGCCCATATTTCTTGCGTCTATCGACATCCTCTTTTTTCTCACTGCTGTCGTGGCGTTTGCATGATGTCGAGAATTTTCAGCATGGTGGGAAGTCGTCCAAAGTATGTCTCGTCATTGCCTTTTTTGCATTATTCTCTCCAAGTGACTCGAAACCTACGTACGCATACAAAAGTCTTCCACTAATAATATTAATAATAATAATAATAATATATGACACAATCTCTATTACATTCGTTCCGTCGTCATCATCATCATCTCTATTTTAGTATCAATGATTGTCATCATTAATATTAGCAATATTGTATACGAAGGACTAGACAATAGACAGAGAATATGATCGATGACATTTGGAAAAGAAAAGGAAGTATAGAAGCTAACCGAAGGTAATTGAATATATTTAACAATCAGTTAGAATACTACGTGCATTTCGTGTGAATTATCTCTTTTTTTTCTGTTATATCTTAATATCATCTTTAATTAATTCAAAGTTCAGAAACGATTCACTCGTGTCGCATGTCTTCATGGATAATTAACCAAAGACAGATTCTGCAAATAGTACCGAATGAGACCCGACATTGTCAGGAAACTCTTATTTTCACTCGTATAAATTCATTTCCGTTTTTGTTCTTTTTTGCTTATGCAAACTTTTTTTTCTTCAAAACAATTTTCTATCATTACGAAAATAAATAAGCTTATTCATTTGCTATTTTCTCGTTTAGTTTTGGATTAATTTTAAACAAATAAAGAAACAACGTTCTCTCAAAATTTCTTGGTTTCTATTTGATTCATCTTTTAAAAACTATGGTGCAAGATTTAAATAATAATGCGACACCTGATAGAGCATCGACTGTCGATACAGCTGACATATCACCGGATGAAAAACGAAAAAAAGTCGGCAATTATGTTATTTTAAAAACAATCGGCGAAGGAAGTTTCGCTAAAGTACGATTAGGTATTCATTTAGTTACCGAAATGAAAGTAAATATCAATTGATTGAATTTGAAAATATTGATGAAAGAGAGAGAAAAAAAAACACAATCGTATTTGATTTAGGTTGCAGTTAAAGTAATTAATAAACGTGAAGTATTCAAACGAAATTATCTACGTGCTAATCTACGTCGAGAAGCATCCATGATGCAACGAATGTCACATCCAAATATCGTACAATTACATGAAGTTATGGAAACAGAAAATTCTTATTATATTGTCATGGATTTAGTACAAGGAAATGAATTTGTTAAATATTTAACAAAACGGTACAGATTATCTCGAGTGTTTCTGTGAATTTCATTGTTTTTTTTTCTGCAGAAGACAATTAGATGAAAATGAAACGAGAAGATATATTCGACAGATTGTTTCGGCTGTTGATCATATGCATCGTGCACATGTTATTCATCGAGATATTAAATTACAAAATTTCATGCTCGATCAGAATAATGATATTATTATTATTGATTTTGGTTTGAGTAATTGTTTGGATGAAAAAGGTTTTCTAACGACTCAATGTGGCTCACCAGCGTTCGTTTCTTTTTTTTGTTTTACAGAGAAATCGAGCGAAAATAATGTTTTGTTTGTCTAGTTATGCTGCGCCGGAAATCTTTGCTCATCAAGAATATGGTCCAGCTGTTGATGTTTGGAGCATCGGTGTGAATATGTATGCAATGTTACTTGGCAAACTTCCATTCAAAGTTGAACATCGTAGTCGAAATTTAGCGAAACTTCATGCATGTATTCTTAAAGGATGTGAAATACCAAATACATTATCACGTGGTAGGACATTTCTAATAATAAAGTGTTTTTTTTTAAATTCGATTTAACTTACTTTTTATAATAGATTGTCAAGATCTGCTATCGAGATTATTAGAACCTTCGCCAACAAAACGAATTACTATTGCTGAAATTCTTCGTCATCCATTTTTAGTCTATCAATTAGGACCTATCGAGTTAGTACCATATAGACCGCATTCTGACATTCGAAATATCAATCGAAGTATACTCAGATATCTGACAATAAAGTAATCAATCTTAAATTTTGAGATTCAAAAAACAAAACAAAACATAACTCAATCAATTCTTCATAGACATGGTTATTCAGAACATGAAGTGGAAGAAGCTGTTCTACATCGAAAACCAATTGCATCTCGTGCACTTTATATTTTAATTGAACGTCGATTAAAAGAAGGTTTAGGTTGGCCAGATTGTACTTATAATAGTTCGACCCATGCACCTTCCTGTTCATCCGTAGCAGGTCTAAGTGCTGTGACCGATGGCGTATCGGATATTGATGCTATTGATAAACTCGATCGTCATGAGCCATTACTTCCCGGTCGTCGTGCTCCTCATCTTGTTACTCAACAAATATCTCCGACTCAAATCAATGGACATAAATTACTTCGAGAAAAATCGAATTTTGGACACGATGAACAAGTTCTTCTACGAGGAAGTACCAATGGCAGTAGTGCAACGACTCATGGTCTAACACAAGAAGCATTAAATGAACTTGTTCCAGCATCACGATTGGCATCAAGAAAATTGTTTCATGATATTATCATGCGCAAATCTTCGGCTATCGCAACAAGTACAGCCGATTCCAATGATGAACCGATGAATACTCGACGAACTCAAAATTCGAATAATTTTTCACCGATTAAAACTTTTACAACTGTTCAACGAGGAAATGTTATTGTTCCTCATAATCAACAACAACAACAACAACAATCGAAAGCTAAGACACGTAGTCTACCGAATTCTACGCTTGATCATGCCAATCAAAATAGTTTTCACTTGCCACACGATCCATTAGCCACGATGAATAATGGCAATCGTACTCCGAAAAATTTAAGTCGTACTTCACATGTTGAGCCAACAACGAGAAAAACACAACAAAACTCTTCAGTAAGATACAATCAAGGTACGATGATTGTTTTTATTTCAAAAAGAGAAACATTTTCTTTATTATTGCTTATTTTAATATGAATAAGAATAATAATAAGTCCGAACTTTTATTTTTTATATTTCTATGGTTTCACAAAACGCACTCAGCTCATTCTATTTTAGCTCCATCAGTAACTGTCAAAGCCATTGGTTTATTTCTCAAAAATTCGGCATTACATTCTCGTGTTAGTTCCTGTAGTAGTCGTTCATCGAAAAGTACAGGCGGTGGTACACTTGATGTTCAACAACACCAACAACACCAACAACACCAACAGCAGCAGCAGCACCATTCGCCACCATTAAGATTCTATCCATCGACAAACAATATCAATCATAATAAACAAACAATAATTAATTATCATTCTCATGGAAATTTAACGACAACAATACCAACACGACAAGCGTTTGTGAAAACATCGAGATCACCACATCAGATACCAACTAGTAAATCACAACACTCGACACCGACGAGTACAAACGGACAAAAATTAATGCCAACATAAAAGTCTCAATTTGAATTTCGAACTTTAAAAATACTTTCGTTTCTCTTTTTTTTTCTCTTATTTTTCGTTCCATATTCATACGGTGCTTTCCATCTTGTCTCATTTGATTGTTAATGATTCTCTATTTGTTTTTTTTTACGAAATGAAAATACGATTATTCTTTGTCTGTATATAAGATTCGATGTGTATATTTATTGAATTTTTATTTCGAATACATATATCTATATCAGAGAAGATTTTGAGCAAAAAGAAAACAAATTAAAACATCATTTGTCGAAGTTTTTCGATACTATTTAAATAAGCAGATTTCATTCGAATTGAATAATGATCATCGTATTGATTAGTGACAAATACATGAACATAATCATCTTCTACTGTTTTCCAGAATTCTAAAAGAAAGAAAGAATGATTGAAAATTTCAAATATATTTCTTTGTGTTACCAATAAATTGTTGATCGGTTAATTCGAGATTATGAATTCGAACGCGATTTGCTAACCACGGAATGTAACGAATCTTTTCCGGACAAAATCGAATACGTTCTTTCTCGACTTTCTCTTCATTCCCCCAATCGACATAGAAAACTTGGTATTCATCATCTAAATTTTCAATGATTTTGTTTCAATTAAATAGCAAAATCGTCAACAAACTGTGAATCGATTGAATCCAAGCTCGAGAATATTTGCCATCATATTTAACACAAACCATCATCAATGGTCGAATAACAAGTGGACATCGATCGTCATCGGTGATTTCATTGAGAACTTGTTCAATAAGTTCATTATAATTGAGATTATCGATGAGAATATAAAACGATTGATCAATTCCACTGAATGAACTCAATAAAGCTCGGTAATATTCACCGATAATTAACGGATATTCATGAGTGAATTGTTCGATTAAATGTTCTTTTTCAGTGGAATATTTCTATTTGAAAAATAAATAAAACAAAGATTGTTGTTGTTTGAAAAATGACGAACTCTAATCGGAAGATGTTTGTAGATTTCATCGTTGAGATTCAATGAATTTCGATAGAGTACAATACGAGCTAAATGATTCATTTGACTGATTTTACTGACATATAAATTGAGATCAAAATCTCGATGTGTCGTTCCTTGAAAAACACGAGAACAAACGTTCGATAATTGAGCATCAAGTGAAATATCATTCAATCCATCGAGATGACATGCTAGACAACAAGCTGATTCTTGATAAAATCTAAACTCGAAATCCAGTTTTAACTATCTATTAAACATTTTAATTTTGATTGAACAAACTCATTCGGTAAACGTCGAAGATCTAGATAATTAAAATCGAATGACAAAATGAGATTGAATCTTCTTAATTACCTGTCGTTCGAACATGAACAATATTTCCCCAATCGATATATCGGATTTTGGCGATTTGTTTATCTGTTGATAACATTTGAATACGTGCACGAAGCCATTCATTATTATTTTTTACAGCACATAAACGATTTTCTATCGGTCTTTAAACAGATAACATAATCCGAACGTCTTCATTTCGATTTAGTTTTACTTCAATGCTTCGTCATTCTCATTCATCGTCTCAATCTTTTTCATAGCTTCTAATAATTGCATTGCACGTTTATGATCTTCTATTGTCATAATATAAACAATACTCGATGATTCAATATAGGACACGCATATATTCGATAGATGTTCATCGATTCGCAAAGCACGATGTTCACAAATATCCAAATAATACGGTTTTTCTTTCGAAAATTGTTTTTTTGTTTGCATTACTATCGAATAAAACAAAGATAGAACACTCAATTCTAAACTATTATCTGTAAAAGTCAAACAATAGAATAAATCTTCTCGTTTGATTTCGAATAGATAGAATAAAAATTGTTTCTAGTAGTTGATATCTTTCGTTTTCTTTTTTTTGAAATTCAACAAAACAAAAAATATATAATAAATAAATACGATATAATGTTTTAAATAACAAAACTGTAACAAGAAAAGAAACGAAAAACAAAATCAATTGCTTGCAAACACACCAAACGAGAAAAAAAAGAGAATGAAATGAGTTTAAAATAAATAAATAAAACTATGCAAGAACAAATAATGTCTATTGGCCAATTGTTCTTACAGTAACTTCATCTAGAAGATCGTCTAAACATAAACGAATATCATCAGATAGAAAATCAGTCGATGTTAGCCTGCAAAAATAAAATTAGCGAGCGGTTTAATCAGATATTCCATGCTTACCATTGATCGTCCAAGTCGATGGGTGATTTCGATTTTTTCGAGCGACGAACATGATTTTCAATTAAATTTTGTTGTAATTCTTTCATTTGATTTTCCAAAAGACCTAAACAATCTCGAATTGGACCAAGTGAACTATTGCAAAAAACAATCCATTGACATTAATAAACGAAAAAAGAAGGACATTCGTACTTAATAACTCGTTGTTCTGCTTCAGTATCGGTTATTAATTGTTGTAATTCATCGATATCAATCACTGATTCCTATTAATTGAAAAGCAAAACACTCGATCAAAATACTTGTTTAGTTATTCGATTACTTCTTTGAATAAATCTTGATGATCAATTAATGGTCGTACGATTTTACATATTTGTCCTAATCGTTGTTCTAAATCTTTTCGTTTTTGTTGATGTTGTTGATCCAATTGTTCGAAACGTTGAACATTATCCAATGAAAACTAAAAATTCGAGAACGCTTTATCAATGGATATTTAAATTTTTTTGAAAACTTTTGCTTTTGAACAATAGACAAACAAAAACTACACACATTAACAACAAGCAAAATATAACATGCATATGGCAGCTAAGCATTTGGCTATAAAACGAAGGCTAGATTAAAATGTGAATGTTTATTCCAATGTTAAAATTTGTTTTCTATGTTAACTAAACGATTAAAATAACAAACAACAACCACAAATAAAAAATAAAAACAACGGCAACAACAACATCATCATCAATAACAATAAGAAGAAGAACAATGTTTACAAATAAGTTAATTGATCTGGATTTTCAAGTTAATCAAATTAAAAAACGGCAGAGAGAGAGAGAGAGAGAGGACAAGACACAAACGTGCAAGAATAACATTCATGAATATGATTATTGAAAAAATGTGTGTTAGTCAGATGAAGAAGAAGAAGCATTATGATTGGATTTGTTGAGAATGTTTACCTGATTGGATTTAATTGCTTCTTGTAATTCGAGTTGATGTGTTTGAATTGTATATTCTAATTTATCTTTGAGAGCTTTCAATTCACGTTCTTTTAATACAAGTAATTCTTGAAGATTCTAGAAAATACAAAAAAAAACTTGTTTCGATAGAAAAACAATTCTTTGATTTACATCAGATGATTGACTATCATCTAGATTAGTTCGTTCGAGTTTGAAATCGGTTAATTCACGTTCAAGCTGTTGAAATCGAACTTGATCACATTGAAGATCGACTTTAAGACGATCGACTTCCAAACGATATTGTGTTTCACTTGCATGTAATCTGAAGATGAAACACAAAATAGTGTTGTCTATTGTCGAACTATTGGCTGATTTACCTTTCATTTTCAGTTTTCAATGTTGATAGTTCATGATTTTTAAGATTATTCTCTTGTTGAATATGTTTGAATTGAATGGCATAAGTTTCGAGTTGTTTTCTCAATTTCTGATTTTGTATTCGGACACTCTTTAACTACGAAAAAACGAAAAAAAATACAAACATTTCAATATTACAATTTTAATTTACTTGTCGTTCAGTATCCAATAATCTCTGTCGAAGATACGGTTCATTATCATCAGTAATTAAAATCGATTGTTCGGAATTATCCGAAGTTCGTTGTGCAACTTCGTATGTTAACCATTTCAATGTTAAGTAGCAAATATCCGTGTCCGATGTTGTCGAATCATCGTTATTGATTGAATAGGACAGAAGAGATAGATGTTGATTTTCTTGTTTAAGTCGTTCATTTTCATGCATGTAATCACGTATGATATGTTCGAGTTTCGAAATGATATCTTTGAGTTTTTTATTTTCGATTTGAATTTGTTTGACAAATTGCTTCAATTGTTCGCTTTCTTTTGACCAAGCGAGCATTTCTTGTTCGAAGACACGACGAGATATACGTTGTTCCGATGGTGTTGATACATTCGTTGTCGATGAGGTTTCAAGAGGTTTTGGACTATCGTCTTCGATGAAACTACTGAAATTACGAATTCGATATGAAGAAGATAATGATTGAGATCAAAATACCTTTGAAGATTTGTTTGTTGTTTTTCTGAATTTTGTAGATTCTTGATGATGACAACGAATTGATCGAGATTGTCGAGCAAATTGTCTGTTGTGTTCGAGAAATATTCGGGATAATCGGTGGTGATTTGTTGAAGTTTAGTTTTGATCGTTTCAAGTTGAACAGGTGATTGTTGATCGTCCCAATCATTTGACGATTGAGCTAGAGGCATTTCCTGTATTTGCTCTTGGCGATACTCTCGTAATGCTTCAATTTCATTCTGAAGTATATTGATTTGGTTGGCTTGTTCTTCGACAGTTGAGATTAAACGATCGAAACGTTCACTTGTTTCTTCTCCAGTATTAGCGAACAATTCAGGTCTGTCACTGACTAATCGATTGATTTTCTCTTTGAATGTTTGTAGAACACGTTTTAATTTCGTATTGACTTTGACAAGTTTATCATTATCATTCGATTGAACAGATGATGACGATGCATTATTTCTTATTTCATCCAATAATTGTGCACGTTCTTGTGATAGATTATCAATTTGATTTGCATAGTCATTTATTTGAGCTTCGAACGATTCTCTACAACAGAAGAGTATAAAAGATTTTCTCTCTTCATAAATTCCCTCTGTCATACTTGTCCCGATTCATTTCTGCTTGTAATTGATGCAACTGTTCAGATTGCTCGTCAATAACACTATTTAGTGATTGTATTTTAAGCACAAATGATGTATCGTCTAAAGCTTTTTCAAGTTCAGCTTCAAAGTAGTTGAGACGTTCACGAAGTAATTGACGTTCGCCTTCACTTTGTGATAGTTCCTGTTGTAGTTCTCTGACCTGTTGTTCGTATTCATCCACTACTGATGGAGCTGATGCCGTAACAAGTGGTTCACTTCGAACTGGTCGTTCATTTTCAATTTGATATCGATAAGCTTCCACCGAACTAAATACAAAAACATAGATCATTGGAATATTCGTAAACAATGTTACCTTTGTAATTCTTGGATTTCATTTTGAAGTTGTTCTTGTGTTTCGTTATGTTCACTTTGTAACATTTCGATTTGTGTTGCTTGATGTTCCACAGTGGCGATTAAATGATCGAAACGTTCACTTGTTTCTTCTCCAATGTTTGTAAACAATTCGGGTCTTTCAGTAGCTAATCGATTTATTTTATCTTTGACTGTTTGAAGAAGTCGTTTCAATTTCGCATTGACTTTAGTAGCTTTATCACTGTCACTTGGTTGTGCACGTTCTTGTCTAAAATAGGATCCATTTTAGTTTACGAAGTGATTGACGTGATGATATAATTACTTTTCTTGTTCAAGTTGAGATGTAAGCGCAAGATATTTTTCACTTAAATCTTTTAATTCTGTTGATTTCTCTTCAATCTCATTTTTCAATTCTTCGATTTCACGTAAGCTAAACGACAAAAAAGAATTAATGTTTGAAGAAAATCTTCAATAGAGAATCAGTTGTACCTTTCAGCCGTTTGTGTTGCTTGCTGTTCAACAAGAGCATTGCGTTCTTGAATAACCGACTGTAATTGTTCTTCATACATCGTTGAAAGTGATGATCTCTCATCATTCGCTTTACCGAATTCTAATTCAACTTCATTGAGACGTTCACGAAGTAACTGACGTTCGTCTTCATATTGCGAAAGTTTCTTTTGTAACTCTTTAATCTGTTGTTCGTATTCATCCACTACTGATGGAGCTGATGCCGTAACAAGTGGTTCACTTCGAACTGGTCGTTCATTTTCAATTTGATATCGATAAGCTTCCACCGAACTAAATACAAAAACATAGATCATTGGAATATTCGTAAACAATGTTACCTTTGTAATTCTTGGATTTCATTTTGAAGTTGTTCTTGTGTTTCGTTATGTTCACTTTGTAACATTTCGATTTGTGTTGCTTGATGTTCCACAGTGGCGATTAAATGATCGAAACGTTCACTTGTTTCTTCTCCAATGTTTGTAAACAATTCGGGTCTTTCAGTAGCTAATCGATTTATTTTATCTTTGACTGTTTGAAGAAGTCGTTTCAATTTCGCATTAACTTTAGTAGCTTTATCACTGTCACTTGGTTGTGCACGTTCTTGTGAGAGGTTATCAATTTGGTTTTGATAATCATTCAATCGATTTTCCATTTCTTGTCTAAAATAAGATCAACTTTAGAATAATAAATGATTGACGTGAGGATATGATTACTTTTCTTGGTCGTGTTGAGATGTGAGTGCAAAGTATCTTTCACTCAAATCTTTTAGTTCTGCTGACTTCTCTGCAATCTCATCTTTCAATTCTTCGACTTCACGTAAACTAAACGGCGAGAAAGAATCTATTTTTGGAGAAAGTCTTCAGTGGAAAATGAGTTCTACCTCTCAGCCGATTGTGGTGCTTGCTGTTCAATAGTTGCAATAATATGATCAAAACGTTCGCTAGTTTCTTCACCGATATTAGTAAAAAGTTCGGGTCTCTCGCTGGCGAGTCGGTTGATTTTTTCTTTGAATGTTTGAAGTACACGTTTCAATTTCGTATTCACTTTCGTAAGTTTATCATGTTGTTGATCAGTAGTTTGTTTTTCTGCTTCAGATGGTTCACTTACGGATGAAGCTTTCTGTTGTACTTCTTGTAAAAGATTTGCATATTGTTCTTGTTGAGTGTTAAGTTGAGACAAAACGTCATCGTATTTCGCACTGACATCTCTCAATTGATCTAATTCTTGTTTCAATTCTTGGATTTCATTTTGTAGTTGTTCTTGGCTTTCATTATGTTCACGTTGTAACATATCGATTTGCATTGCTTGTTGTTCAACAAGAGCATTGCGTTCTTGAATAACCGACTGTAATTGTTCTTCATACATCGTTGAAAGTGATGATCTCTCATCATTCGCTTTACCGAATTCTAATTCAACTTCATTGAGACGTTCACGAAGTAACTGACGTTCGTCTTCATATTGCGAAAGTTTCTTTTGTAACTCTTTAATCTGTTGTTCGTATTCATCCACTACTGATGGGGCAGATGTAGCAACAAGTGACTCATTTCGAAGTTGTTCTTGAGTTTCGTTATGCTCACTTTGTAGCATTTCGATTTGTGTTGCTTGATGCTCTACAGTAGCAATCAAATGATCGAAACGTTCACTTGTTTCTTCACCAATATTGGCAAACAATTCAGGTCGTTCAGTGACCAATCGACTAATCTTTTCTTTGAATGTTTGAAGTACACGTTTCAATTTAGTATTCACTTTGACTAATTTATCTAATTGTTGATCGCCACCAGTTGCTTTTTCGCCATCTCCTGATTGTACCGATGATGAACCATGATGTCTCATTTCTTCTAATAGTTGTGCGCGTTCTTTTGAAAGATTCTCAACTTGATTTTGATAGTCACTCAAACGACTTTCCATGTCATTTCTATAAATTATTATTATTAAACTTTAAAATAGTTGGTACCAATAGATAATTACCTCTCTTGATTGAATTGTGAGGATAAAGCAAAATATTTGTCGCTTAAATCTCTTAATTCATCAGATTTTTCTTCAATTTCAGCTCTTAATGTTTGAATTCTAAATGAGAATGCAATTTCCTATGTCGACTAGCAACTCAGTCTATGTTTAAACTCACTCTTCGTTTAAAGCCGGTTGTTTCATTTCGTCTAACGCTTGTTGGAGTTCCTCAATTTGACGTTCGCTATAATTTCATAAAACTTGTAAATACGTAATCAACTAAGAAACGAATATTTTCTTACCTTTCTGCTGATTGAGCTGCTTGGTGTTCAATCAGAGTATCACGTTCTCGACTAAGCGATTGTAGTTGTTCTTCATACATTGCTGAAACTGATGATCTGTCATCGTTAGCTTTACTGAATTCTAATTCAATTTCATTGAGACGTTCACGAAGTAATTGACGTTCATCTTCATATTGCGAAAGTTTCTTTTGCAATTCCTTAATCTGCTGTTCGTATTCATCAACATTCGATTCATCTACTACTGGTGGAGCAGATGCAGTAACAAGTGGTTCACTTCGAATTGGTCGTTCATTTTCAATTTGATATCGATCAGCTTCCACCGAACTATATACAAAAACATACATCATTGGAATATTCACAAACAATATTACCTTTGTAATTCTTGAATTTCATTTCGAAGTTGTTCTTCGCTTTCGTTATGCTCACTTTGTAGCATTTCGATTTCTGTTGTATGATGTTCAACAAGAGCATTACGTTCTTGAATAATCGATTGTAGCTGTTCTTCATACATTGCTGAAACTGATGATTTTTCATCATTCGCTTTATTCAATTCTAATTCAATTTCATTGAGACGTTCACGAAGTAATTGACGTTCGCCTTCACTTTGTGATAGTTCCTGTTGTAGTTCTCTGACCTGTTGTTCGTATTCATCCACTACTGATGGAGCTGATGCCGTAACAAGTGGTTCACTTCGAACTGGTCGTTCATTTTCAATTTGATATCGATAAGCTTCCACCGAACTAAATACAAAAACATAGATCATTGGAATATTCGTAAACAATGTTACCTTTGTAATTCTTGGATTTCATTTTGAAGTTGTTCTTGTGTTTCGTTATGTTCACTTTGTAACATTTCGATTTGTGTTGCTTGATGTTCCACAGTGGCGATTAAATGATCGAAACGTTCACTTGTTTCTTCTCCAATGTTTGTAAACAATTCGGGTCTTTCAGTAGCTAATCGATTTATTTTATCTTTGACTGTTTGAAGAAGTCGTTTCAATTTCGCATTGACTTTAGTAGCTTTATCACTGTCACTTGGTTGTGCAGATGATGATGCATTGTTTCTCAATTCTTCTAACAATTGTGCACGTTCTTGTGAAAGATTATCAATTTGATTTTGATAATCATTCAATCGATTCTCCATTTCTTGTCTAAAATCAAATTAATTTTGGTTTAAGAAGTGATTGAGGTGAGAATATGATTACTTTTCTTGGTCGAATTGAGATGTAAGTGCAAGATATTTTTCACCTAAATCTTTCAATTCTGCTGATTTCTCTTCGATTTCATCTTTTAAAGCTTGAACTCTGTGAATACATGACATTTGTTTTAAAAATCAGATAAGATTGAAGTAACTTACTCATCATCTGATTGTGCACTAATAGGTTCAGTAGTAGATAGTTGGACTTGTTCAATTTCGGCGACTAGTGATTGTCTACAATCAAAAATCGAATTAAGACACAAGAAACAAAATAATCTTCTTACTCAGGATTGATGGATGGTGATTTGTCTGTTGGTATCGAACTACAAGAAGAATGAAAGTTTTGTCAAAGATCAATTCTGCGAGATGCAAATTACTTTCGAAGTTGAATAATTTCATCTTGAGATTGATCAAATTCGTTTTGTAATAGATTAATTCTATAGGCTTGATCTTCAACCGTCAAAATAATTCGATCGAGTCGTTCCATTGTATCATCACTAACATCAGGATACAAATCTGGTTTATCAACAATTGCTTGATGAATTCGCTCTTTCATATTTTGCAATGCACGTTTTAACTTCTGATTAACTTGTGTTAATTTCTCTTGTGACTGTTCATCAGTTTGTGTTTCATTATCAACTGTTTGTTTACTTTCCAATGACGAAACCTGTTCATCCGTTGGAGTATCTACTATCGGCAAATCATTATCCCAGTCATTCGATTCGGTTACTACTGAAATCGGTTGCTTTTCTAATTGAACATCATCAATGAGATTACATTGAATATCAACATCTCGAACTAATTCAGTTTCATCATCACCATTGACTTGTAATTTTCGTTGGTACATTTCTGAATTATAATTTAATAATAATTCATTTTTATTTATTAATTCATCATAATCTGTTCTTAATTGTTGATATTCACGATTTAATTCGTCATAATTCAAATCTTGTACTTTTTGATAATTATTTTGTAAAATATTGATATTGAATTTCAATTGTTCATTGTCTTGATGCAAATTGTATAACTGCAATTCATAATTATCGATCGAATCTTTCATCGATTGTTTAGCATGTAAACGTTCGAGTTCATTTTGTTCGAGTAATTCATCGTATTGATTTTGTAATTGATCATATTTCTTTTGTGTTGCATGAACTTCAGTTAAATATCTTTCCATATAATCCGTTTTTTCGTTATTTATCAATTCATATTCTTGTTTTAATGCTCGAATAACTGTTTCATTGTAGAGTAATTTAGCATCATCAGTTAAATGTTGTTGATAGAGTGAATAGATAGTTATTAGAGCAAGTTGATTATTATCAAGTTGTGAGTAGATATCTTTGGATAGATTTTGTTTCGTAAGTATTTGATCACATTCTTTAGTTAAACGATTGACCATATCGGCAGATGAGAGATATTGAAGTTCATCGATATAGTCACGTAATCGATCTTCGTCATCATTTGAAGCGAAGAGATGATCATCGTTGGACTAGAAAATTATAGATGAGATTTACAAGACAAAATTTGTTTCGATGACATACGAGTGACCATAATTGTAGCAAGGATTCAGTTTGAATTTGTTGATCAATCTTATCAATCGGATCGATTTGAGTGTGTTGATGTTGTTGAACAAGTGGGATAGTTCCGATAGCAATATCGATTTGTTCGACTGGTTGATTTGTTTGAGTATGAATTTCAGTTGTTTGTGGAGGAATTTGTTGTTCGAAATGAAGATGTAATTGATGAGCTATTTCGTCAAGTGTCGAATCAGGTGAAAGAGATATCCAATTTTGTAATCGTTGACGAAGAGAATTCAATTCATTTTGTTTAGTTTCGTTCAATGTTGTGTATTGTGACGAAAGATTGGCAAGATCCGAACGAATTTGATGGATTTCATCCGACTAAAGAAGAAGGACACTTCTAGAGAGAAAATATGACAAAAGAAATAATCGTACTTCGGCATTTGTTACGGCAGAGACTTGTTCGTCGCTGTCGAATGGATTCGGTTCGGTGGTTGAATGATGACCAACGACTAATGAACGATCTTCTTTTTCGAGTAATAATTGTTGATTTTGTTTTTCTAATTCTTCATATTTGTTTTTCAATAAAACAAGTTCTTGGTTTAATTCATCAACGATTTCATTTGATTGACGTTCTTGCATTAGCCGATCAACAATTTTTTCAGAAATATCATCAATCGAAACATCGTTATTCATGTTGAGACAATCGCAGAGTTTAGTCTTTAGATCATTCAATTCCGTACATTGAGCAGTAAGATTTACAACAGTTTCACGTAGTTGTTGAAGTTCTTCAAGATTTTTTTCAGTATCACTACTACCGCTACTCGTATGAATAGGAACCTAAAATAAAACAACATAACTCATAATCAACATGTGAAAATAAGTTAACGAACATCTTCAAATGGTTGATTCCACATATTCGATGATACTTTTTCTAAAACAGACGACACTATTTTGTATAAAGCAGCAAAAGGCATGACAATTTACCGGTCGAACGGAGATCTTGTCCAACATAACGTTGTTCAAGTTCATCGGATAAAGCTTGTTTTTCACGGTTCAATCGATTGTATGCTTCTTTCAACGCAATTAGCTCTTCTGATGATCCAGCTTGAGTACCTGTTAAAAGATCATTATCTGTCGCTTCTCGACTCAATCTCTCAATGATCACATCAGGAATTTGATCAAACGGCATGTTCTCATCGATGAGTAGATAATCTCGAAGCTTGTTACGAAATACTTCAGTTTGGCTCTGTACATACATTTGCCATGCTCGATTCGCTTCATCCAATTCACCACATTGATTTGTTAAACGAGCAACATTTTCTCGAAGCTGTTCAATTTCTTCAATATTTTGTTCATTTTCTGATGATTGTTGAACAGGTTGGTTAGATCGCTGTTCAAGTTGATCGTAAGCTTCTTTCAAAGCCGATAGCTCTTGATTTAATTCATTCACTGTGTTTGTATATGATTGGCGAATATCTTCTAACGTCTCGTCTGTCGGAGCTGATTGCTTTTGAAGTTGTTCGATGATCAATTCTGGAATTTGATCAAACGATGTATCTTCATCGATTGGTAAATATTCCTGAAGTTTCGATCGGAAATTATCAGCTTGAGTTTGTTGAAATGATTGCCAAGCTCGGTTAGCTTCATCTAAGTGAGCACACTGAGCAGTTAATGAAGCAACATTTTCTCGTAATTGTTCCACTTCTC
>ERZ781398.2184-NODE-2184-length-16998-cov-4.226642_pt1 | contig 16998 bp, 20 predicted proteins | sample MGYA00433077_ERZ781398 | MGnify/ENA primary metagenome ERZ781398 (study PRJEB29847, sample SAMN06458254) | wastewater metagenome | isolation source: Wastewater bioreactor | place: South Africa: Cape Town | study: EMG produced TPA metagenomics assembly of the... | reverse complement strand
GTTTTGTTTTAACATCATTTTGTAATTCTTCAACAGCAATTTCCAAATCTCTGCAAAGACAATGAAATGATTTCAATGAAAATCACAATCAATGTTCGTACTCAAGATCTTGATCGATCTTTTCTCGAGATTTGATGTAAGCATTCAATTCATTTAGATTCAATCGTAGAAATTGCTTCTATGACGTTAGAAAATAGATAAAAGATTGATTTTCGAATAGAAATTTTACTTGAATATTTTCATTAGCATGTTTAAGTTCAATTTGAAGATTTTGTTTAAACGATTCTTGACTATCTCGAATCGATATTAATTCTTGTCGAAGAATATTTATTTTCATTTTTAAATCGTAGACTTGTTCATGTAAATTTCGATTCGGTTTCGATTTGGTTAATTCTTGAACGAGTTCAGTTAAAGATTTCAATTGTTTTTCCATAAGAATCATTTTCATATTCGAATAATTCTCGTCGTTATTATCGTTATCATCATCATCATCATCATTTTTTGATGATGATAAGATACCTTTCAATGCAATAGGAAGTTTTGGTTCGCTGAGTGAACGTGACGATGAAGTTTCATTGTCAATTTCTGGTTGTTTAAATGAAACATGAGGTTTAGACGGATTATTTAAATAAATAAGTTTTAGAACTGAACGATCTTTGACATCACTAAATTTAAAATCGAATTTTTATATTTGATTTATCTACGTATGTATTTGACTTTTACTTCACATCTTCTAATTGATAGAAAATATCTTTTTCCATTTCTCGAATATAAATTTGAATATTATCCGTTTCCATTTGTTTCATTGTTAAATGATGAGGAAATGCTCTTCAATATTTCATAAATAATTAACTATTAGAAATTGTTTCAGAACTAAAAATTAAATTTTACCGAACGAATAATGCTTTAAGTTTATCGAGACAGGAGATATAAGCGGGTAGAAGAATCTTTTTTGTTTCATTACCACATATTAAAAAGCAAAGACCTTAAAAAAAGAAAGAAAGAAAAGATTTTTTTTCTCTTTATTTAACTATGAATTTACCAAGTGAATTGGACTTTGCAGCTGGTTTAATAATGAACGGAAGACTTGAACGAAGACGATGATTACGATTAAGATCACTTGATAAATCATCATCTGTCGTTGACAAACCTTGATGTGAAGAATTTAATTTCGACTAAAAGAATTCATTGAATAAATATTGCATATTTCGATCCTTTTCCTTCCTACCATTCCTGGCGCTAGATAGTTTTGTTTAAACAAATCCACAACCAAACGCTGTTGATCATGTTCATTCTATTATAAAAAAAAAAAAAGAAAAGGGAAATATCCTTCCAAATGATTGATTCATTAAAGAGAATTAATTCGACTATTCTGTCTAACTAACTCATAGATGTCTGTTCAAGCATCGATTCTTCTATGTGTATATATTATGTAATCGAAATATCGTAAACATACGAGAATGATTTCTTAATAGTTCGATGCATGTTGGAGAACAAAAAAAGAAAAGAAAATGATGCTTTCTCATTCGGATGATTGAAAAGAACCTTCAACTAATCACCTGGAACAAACAGAAGCACTAAGAATAATCAATGAGAGTATCTACCTTGATTTCTTTCAAGACTTATGTTCATCAATATGCTAGTCATTCTTATGTTTTCTATACGAGTCAATGAATTTTCTAAGCAGCAGAAAGAATAGTTGCAGTAACCTATTTGTGTATACAGTTGTCCGACCATGGCATATATATATATACACTAATTCTATACAGCAGAGATCAACAATGAGAAGAAGAAGAAAAAGGAGAAAGAAAGAAAGAAAAAGAAAAAGAAAACCATGCTAAATAATGACAATGATCAAACAAGTCAAAACGCCGTACAGAAGACGTAATCCAATACAATACAATTGAACATTGTTTGTATTCTCTCGAGTGTCTTTCATCATATCAGAAGAAAATGTTCGAAATAAATATGGAACTAATTAATATACCTTGAAATGTTCATTGGTATCGAGATATTTATCTTCATAGACGGATTGTAATGGCAAATAAGTCTTATTGTAAATTGATGGCTCAATATCATAGATTGATTTCGCTGAACTTGCTGTACTACGTGTTGAATCAGTTCGTGCAGGAATTGGAGGACGTCGTTGATGAAAAACGGGCATTTGTGTTGGAAGATTTAGTTTCGGTGGTGTTCGAGCATAAATATTGTTTCTTTCCATATCTGAATAATCGGTGTTCAAATGTTTCGATTCGATTTTACGCGAAAGTACGTTTGTCGACGACTCCGTACCTAAACAAAAAGAAGAGAAGAAAAAAAAGTGGATCTTAAGATTCTCATTCTTTTTTTTTCGTCTTTCATTGCTTGCTTGCTTATATAGTTCAAGTGTACACCTGTTAAAATCTATCGAGTTCTCTTCTTTTTTTTTGTTTTACTCTCTCGAAATAGAAAAAAAAATTAAATTTGACATCTTATGCAACTTGATAATAACATTCTTCTTATACGTCAAGTAAAAAGAAAACGAAAAAGGTCATTTCTCAGTTTCAAGAAGGAATCTTCATCAAGGTTATTAAAGAAATGATATTGCAACAATCATCTCTTAAGATTCAATCACGTTAATATTATCATTTATTGATTCACCTGCTGTGAGATCTATAAACATAAAAGAAAGAGACTTCGATTTGCTGCTGTTCGAAATGAGGTCATTGATAGAATACAATGAAAGAACAAGAAGAAGAAAAAAAGAAAAAGGATTGATTTGAGTGAAGTTAAACTTTATTTACTAACTGCCGGAGTGCGGTCATCGTTTATAAACTACCGAAATGTGATACATATGCATGCGTAGATTGAACTCTTCATTGATATATTACATAATCAAACGAAGAATTCGAAAAGTTAATAAACATGTTTACATTGACTAGAGTAAATCAATGTTTAAACTATTTTCAAATAAAATATTTAATTAATTACATTCGTATAAAAACAAAATTAGTTTTTCATTTTCTTAATTAAAGAAAAACGGAATGAATATGCATATAAAATTAAATATATATATTCATTCATTTCGATCGTTATCTTGTACGGGTGCACAAGGTAATCAAATATTAAATTGAATGTTATGAAACCGCGATGAGCGGACGTACATAATGATGTGATATTTACCTTGTTTTATCCATTGATTATATTCCAATGGATTTCTTAGTATCCAAATCTGTTCATTAGTTTTCATTTGTAAACTAGAACTAACTGTGACATATTTTCAGAGAATGAGAAAAGAAAATGATCCTATAATTCTAATCTCTTTTTGTTCTTGTTTCCATGTCTCAATGACTTAGGATCTACGGTTTGAAGGTCATTGACAACATGAATTCAACGTAGATTTAACACGTATGTACATGAAAAATGAAAGAAGTAAGTCAAATGAAGAGAATATTCCCTATGGATATTTAACTTGTATTGAAATGTAACAAATAGATTATTCAAGGCAAAGAATTGATTAACTTTTTTTTCTACTATAAACTTACATTTTGATGTCTTTGATTGTGAGAGACCCATTTTTGATCTGAAACAAACAGAAAAAAAGAAGAAGATTTATATATAATCAAAGTAATTCGAAGCATATCTGTCAAAAGATAAATCTTGAATCTGATCGATTGATTTAGTATATGATAATCTTCATGCTTCCGACAAAAAAAAGCGAGGAGACACGCGTAACAAGGGCACCAGAAGCACACGTCCAAGGTTATGCATTGACGTGATTTATAAGATGAACATAAGAACAGATCATTGTGATGAAACAGATGTATATCATCGATCATAGATAAAAAAAAACAACACATAGTTTACTCTTACACACTCGTCTTCGAGTTTGTTTGTTATTTCAAATAGAAATATAATCAAGCAACATATTCTTTCTATCATTCGATTATGAATAATGAAAGCATACAAATCGTCAACTCACTGATTGCTCAACTGTTGAAAACAGATTTCATTTTCTGTCTCTGTCTCTCTCTTTCTTTCTTTCTTCAATTCAATATAGTCTTCATTATTCACCTGATTATTTACTCATGTCTGTACAAGTGAAGACAAACATTCGAACTTCATAATTCATTTGCTTTTATCTGACGAGCAGAACTGAATTAAATCAGTGTATACGTATACTTACATAAATTTCATGATTTATCTCTTCAACAGACGATAAAAACTAATAACATTTCTTCTATTCAATTTTACATGTGCACGAACGAGTGTGTGTGTGTATATATGCATAAATACAATATACGCATAACAGACTATGAGTTCATTGAACAAATGACAAGAAGAGTATCAATCTTCCAAGAGAAAATTATTATTGATACGATTTCTTTTCTTTTTCTCTGCGAAAAGAGAGAGAGAGAGAGAGTAATGAGATTATTCTTTGAATTGAAGAGTTATGTAATAAATCTCCTAACTAGTCACTTTCACTAAGCCTCGACATCAATCTTCTTCTTCTTCTTCTTCGTTCTACGTGATATTAGATATTCATTGATAGTTTCGTTGGACTGCATCAATATTGTCAATAATTCTTCAATTACAGTCCCAATAGAGAATATTTATTGATATATTTTTTCTTCTTCTAATCTTATCTCATTAGAGAATAAACTGGTGACATCTTTTGTTTCAACATTTCGATTTGATCCAACTTGAGAAATAAATAATTTATGGACGCACGCAAAAGTTGATTTCATTCACTTTTTTTTCATCTCTATCACTCACATTTGTTACGAAAGTTAAATCGAAGAAGAAGAAGAAAATGTTTCTCATGTATTATCTCAATGAAAAAGGCGAACGTGTTTACACATTCAAAGTAAAATTGATTTCGAATGTTTTCAATTGATTTGACCTGGTGTTTTGTTTTGTTTATGTACGTAGAAAGTTGATCCAGAAGGTAATCCAACCCAATCAGCTCATCCAGGTAGAATAATTCTTTTCATTTTTCGAAAGAATACAAATCTGTTTATTTTTCTTCTAGCGAAATTCTCACCGGATGATCAATATTCCCGTCAACGTCTTAAACTCAAGGCACGTCATAAACTTCTTCTTACACAAACACCTCTTGCTAAATGTTAATCATGATTTGTTTTTGTTTTTTTTGCTGTTATTGTTGTTGTTGTTTCTACTAAATACATTTTGTTAGCTTCTTTGATTCAATGAAGCGGCATCTTTGTTTTGCTCCTATTGCGTTAAAATTCTTCATCCAATAAAAAGAAAAACAAAACCATACTATCTACCTGCCTACAACTGCGCACATACATGCATATATTTATCTTACTGATAAAACAAAACAGAAAAAAAAACGAATACTTTTATCTAAAATTTCAGATCGTGTTCTTGTTTTTTTGTTTCGTGAGAAATGGTTCCACCTCCATCGAATGACCAAGGTTGGGAATTCGATCAATTCAATGATGGGGGCTCGAAAGGTTATCAATAAAATTGACAAAATTCATTTCGAAAATCTTTATTTCAATAGAATTGGTTCTCAATGCACAATTAAAACGTTATACACGTTTTCTAAATCAACATAAACAAACACTAAGACGTATTGAAGATGCACTCGGTTCGAGTTTATCTCAAACATGGGAATATGATTTGAATCCAGTCGAACTTAAAGTAAATTCAAACGAAAGGAAAAAAATAATATCTGTTTGTTTTCAGTATTTGCCATACGAACAAGTTCAAGTATTCGATTTGATTCGTACAGAAAATAAAATCTGCAATAAAATTATCACCGTTATTGCTGCACTCTGTTGTGAATGTAAACATCTCGTACACGAATGTGAAAATAAATTTCTTCCGGCCATATTATTCTTTGGCGAAGGAGGTAATCGAATTGTTTCGATTAACTAATCGATATTAATTAATTAATTATAAATAGATCCAGATAATAAAGAACAACAAACATACATGGCACATTTTGTTTCATTTCTACAGGTTGAGAACAACTAAACACGAACGTAAAAGATCAAATGAGAGCTTTCTTTGTTTGTTTTTCTTCTATAGGAATTATCATGTTTCGTTAATCGATGTAATGAAGTTGTTATGAATATTCTTCATCAATTATCGGCACTTTACACGCCACCAGGCTTTCAAAATGGACCGTAAGACATTGTTTGTTCTTGAAATGATATCTATTTTTTGTTCACAATAGTTGTATACGAATTATGGACGTATCGGATTTGCATATACCAGTAGGGGATTTCTTTGTGCTATTCGAATAGTTATTTTAAAATTGATTTTCTAAAGATTATTTTCGATCATATGGGTGAAGTTCTTCGTTGTTTAATCACTCTCGATGAATGTATTCGTGCGAATGGTCAAATCGCCGAGAAATGGCCGGCGTTTAAACGGTAGATTTGCTTGTTATGCGAAGAAAAAAAAGGAACTTAGGAAGATGTTTTTAGTATCATCACATCACTTAAAAATAATACTGATAAAATTCAAATGGATATGTCTCGAGTGCCGTCATTTGAAAAAATTCTAGCTGCACTTGATGGGCAACTTTTAGAAGGACGAATATTTCAAGTAGAACTAAGAAAAAACAGGCGGTTTTTGTTGTTTATGGTCTTGTTTTGTATTTAACTAGAATTGTATCGAACAAATATTTGATACAGTCGTTTTTGTAACGAAAAATTCTCTTTTACAAGACGAATTTTTGTTGATGATTCGACAGCTTATAAGCAATATCGAACCTAAACTCGGTAAATCGATTGATAAAAACGAAAGAAAGAAGGATTTTATTTTGAAATTTCATAGGTGATTTCAGTGAACTCGATGGTCGAATGAAATTTGTTGGCATTTGTGCATTATTTAGTTTGCATTTTCAATTATTTCGAATGGAAGACAAACGATTAGTGAAAACAATTTGGGATATTAATAAAAAAGTTTGCTAATGGAAAACAAAAGTGATTTTATTATTTGAAAATTTTGATTTAGATTCCGATTGTTTATCTTTGTGGTAATGTCAGTTGGGTACCAAGTCGATTTCTTCTCGAAAAAGTACCCATTCTACTCCGATCACTCGATAAAAAAACCATTCAAGCTGTCGATCAACAACGTTTGCAATATTTACAAGCTAAAGAATCTACATTAACAAAGTAATCTTGCTCTCGCTAAGAATCAATTACAAAACTTTGTCTTGTTTTTTCTCTTTTTCTTGTTAAATGACAGTCATAAGTAAGAAATCACTAATCCACATGTTTGCCTTCGTTTTCGTTCTCCTTGCATGTCCTAACTACTAACAGATTTATTTCGTATTAAATTCTTATTGATGTTATCGTGTTTTTTTTCTTCTTGTCTTACATAGAGATTTACAAAGGAGCTATTTGGATGTGTTAACATGGCTTGTTCGAATGGAATCAAATGCTGCAACAGATGATACCAATCAAGCAACATTGATAAATGATGTTCTGAGAAAAACATCGTTATTGCTCAATGTTTGTTATTCGAGATTTCAACGAGAAACAATTTTTTGACTCCTATTTTCAGGGTTTATATCATGCATATACATTATCTCATACAGTCAAAACATTGATCAGTCTTCATTCGACACTTCGTGTGGCGATTAAATCTGAATGTATGCTTGTCTTGTATCGTTATACTGAACTATTGAAAGTTATTGAATTAACTTATCATCGACATGCAATGGCTCTTGCACCGTATTTTAATTCGATTATGCAATTTCATTCGCAACGTCTACTAAAAATCATTGGCATTGCCAAAGTAAATTCGAGAATAGAAGATTCGTTTTTGTTGATTGTTTTCTGTAGAAACGAATTACATCTGCAACGGACAAGAGATTTACTGACAAACAAGTCGATGTTCTCGCAGCATTGGTGCTCGCAGAATCATCATTGAATGGACCTTGTAGGAAAATATCGATCGAATTTTAAGAGAAAGAATTTCGTTTGTTCGCTTAGGTACAAAAGAACGTTTATTAGTCTTTCGTTTAGCATTTGCATTTGGCTCTCGATTAGTATGAGATTGACATTCTTTTCGAAATGAATTCATGTTCCGTGTTTTTTTCTCTCGTAGAAAACATGTCGTGAAGAAGAAATGGCTGCAATCGAAGAAGCACTTCGAAAACTTGAAACACTCGCTACATTTGCTGAAAAGTAGAAGAATTTTGTTTAGAAAAAAAAACAACAACCAATCTTTGCATCGCTCGTAGACTTCGTCATGCTTGCGATACGACGTTTATCTATTGGGAACAAGCATCATTTCGATTGTATTTAGAAGATTTATTTTTAACTATTCGAGATCCACATCGATTACATGTTCGTTGATACGACGAAACAAAAACAATTGAGAATGATGTTTTTTCTTTTTTCTTTAGTTTATTTTTGCTGCTTTTCGTAATTGTGTACCGTTACTTCGTGCAATACGACACGATAAACCAGAAAGATTAATAGCAACTTATAAAAAAGAAATCGGTACAATGTTCGAACAAGTTTGTATTTGACAAATGACAAAATTTGACCTAATTTCCTTTCCTATCAAGCATTTTCTACAAGCATTATTCAAAACAATCGAAGATGAACTTCGATGTTTATGCCATGCACATCTCGATGTTGGCGATCGAAGTGTATTTCGACCGACTTTCAAAGATTTTACACCATTTCTCGAAGTCAAACCTATTCGATGTTTCGATGAATTTATCAGTATCAAAGGTTAGAAATATTTGACTAATGAAAAACAAACAAACGAAGTTTTGTCTTGTTTAGGAGCTGTGGAAAGTTATTTAGATAAAACCTTTTATGATTATACAACAGCTTCATCAACTGATTGGAATACTTATTCTGAAATGAGAAATTTAGCTTCGGAAAAATACGGATTAGATCTACATGAACCACATTTACCTAGTAAAACTCTCGAACAAGTAATTGAATTCGACGTTTGAAAATTTTATTCATTGATTCTATTCAGGGCTGTGATGTTCTCGATATTCTACGTAATTTAAGTGCATTTGTTGCTCAACATTATTATAATATCAATACACAGATGTTTATCGAACGTTCAAGTAATAATAAATTTCTTCGTACAACAAATATTCGACATGTTGCCAATTCAATTCGAACACATGGCATTGGCATAATGAATACAGCTGTTAATTTTACTTATCAATATTTACGACAGAAATTCTACATGTTTTCACAATTTCTATTCGACGAACATATCAAAAGTCGATTGATGAAAGACATCAAATATTTCAAAGAAAATAAAGATAAACTTAATCAACGAGTAAATTTCGAATAATATCGATGATCGATTCGATCTATTGTTTTTTTAGTATCCATTCGAACGAGCGAAGAAATTCTTTATTAATATTCGTAAATTAGGTGTAGCACGAGATACTAACGAAACGTATCTCGATCAATTTCGACAATTGATCGGTCAGATCGGTATGATAAATGTTATTTGAAAAATAAATTCGATTTTATTTTCTGTTTTTCTTTTGTCAAGGTAATGCAATGGGATATGTTCGAATGATTCGTTCAGGCGGTTTGAATACTTGTTCGAGTGCAATACGATTCGTACCGGATTTTGAAAATCTAATTTCATTCGAAGATTATACGAGAAAATGTAGTCTACCGGCTGAAACAGTTATTGCTTCGAAGTAATGCGATTGATTGGGCGAGAGAGAACTTAATTGATTTTGATGGTTTTGTTTTGTAGACATTTGGATGATGTTATACAGAATTTAGTCAAGAATTTTACTGAAGGAACGGAATATTTTAAAATTCTAGTCGATGTTTTTGCCAATGAATTTCGTGATAAGAAAAATTTACATCTAAAAAACTTCTATGTGATCGTTCCACCACTTGTATGACAAGATACATTTCTTATTCTCGAGTTTTTTTTTCATTTGATATTATTTCTTTATGTAGACATTAAGTTTTGTTGAACATATCAAAGGTTTAAAAGATAATCTAACGAAAAAATCAAAATTCAATTCATCATTTACTGACGATGGATTTGTCATGGGTAATAATGAAACGAAAATCAATGTGATTTTCTTAGGAAATGTTGAGACACGTATTTTTAGGCGTGGCTTATATTCTCAAACTACTTGATCAGTATCGTGATTTTGATTCGTTACATTGGTTCGATGCCGTTCGAGAATCATATCACGCGGAAAAAGTATTCGATTTTCTCTTTATTAAGATAAAAATATAATTACTTGTGAATTTTCTTCAATAGGTCGATGTAATTAATAAATCGAGAAATAGTACAGAAGAAAATGTGAAAAAAGCTTTGAGTGCATCGTTAAAACGTATTGAAAGTGATCAAATGGTTCGTGAAATTTTGACAGAAGATTTGCTTTGGCAACTGATTATTTGAATTGTTTATTTAGGAATTTGATTTACTTAACTACAGTCTACGTTCAGCACGTATCTTCTTTCGTGCTGATAAAACAGCTGAAGAAGATAAACGTATGTTCTCAGCCAATAAACATTAGCTCGTTTCCACTGCTCATGCTATATGATGTTGTTGCTCATGTAAATTTCTTTTTCGTTTCTCTCTTTTTTTCGTTTCTCTTCGATCTCGATTTTGTTTGATCTGATTATGATCGCTATTTTGGTAAAAACAAACAATTGCTATGGATCAAACGAAATGTTTTTAAATAAAACTGTTATTCGTCTTTAGAAGCAGCCATGGCTGAAAATGAAGCACGTGGACAAACAGAAACTGCGGCATCACAATCAGAAGTACCACCAGTTGCTGGAAATACATCTGCTGCACCACCTCCGCCGCCACCTCCAGGTGGAGCTCCACCACCACCACCTCCTCCACCGCCGCCGCCGCCGCCGTCAATGGCTGGTGGTGGTCCTCCCCCGCCTCCTCCTCCGCCACCACCGCCACCGCCTCCGCCGCCTCCTTTTTTTAATTGAACACGAGCGTTTCCAATAAGATGTAATTTTCCAGTGATTGTTATTCTTTCATTTTTATTTTAATGATTTTTTTTCTTGTTCGAATTTGTCTGATTACATAATATAAAAATCTATTTAAATTTCGTTCTTATATATTTTCTAGATGAATCTTATGTTGTATTGTCTTATCATTGTAAGTTATCTGCGTTCTTACGAGCGTACTTAACTTCTATTTTTAGTTGATTTCAATCGTCGATTTGAGTTGGACAGATGATGTCTGTGATAGTAAATTATGCCAATGTTCTCCGACAAAAACAACAGTTAATTGTGATTCAAAAGGTTGGACTAATTTGGCTAATAAAAATTTCCCGGTCAATGTCGTTACTTTGACATTAAATAACAATCATTTGAAATTTGACTCAAGTATGAATTGAAGAGAACTTTTCTTCGAAATAGAAATATGTCATTCGATTTCTAGGTGATGATTGTTTCAAAATATCAAATTTAACTCAATTGAATATACTCAGTTTAAACGGAAATCCGCTAGAAAAAATACCTGAATTCAATAATTCAAAATTTCGATCACTTTCATTACAAGATACTTTGATTATATCAGCCAAATTTCCTTTATCCTATTTTGGCTTGTCAATCGATACAATTATTCTGAGCAACAACAAAATTCGTATCATCAATGAAGATGATTTTGTTAATTTGAAAAATTCTCGAGTTGGAAAATTCGATCTCAATAGTGTTAGTCTTTCATCGATTCATCCCAATGCATTTAAACCATTGGATCGCCTTCAAAGTTTATCATTGAAAAATAATCAATTAAAAACTTGTGACTTTCTTTCGAATCTTCCACTACTTTCGTCGATTCATCTCGATCAAAATCAATTTACATCTCTTCCACAAGAATTATCTCTCAAAACGAATATCAAAACATTCTTTTTTCGATCGAATCTCATTACTAGTATCGATGGATCTTCACCTTTACATACATGGCTAACAAATAACTATACAAACAATCAAATCTATCTCAGTAACAATTCATTTGATTGTTGTCAATCATTATGGTTTATTCAATTTTTAAATACGTCATCTCATTTCGTAGCTGATGCTGCATCATTAACTTGTGCAACGCCAGCCGATTATGCCGGACAGCCTCTAATAAAGCTCGATTCTAAACAAATGAATTGCGGTGGTGTTCAACCAAATAAATCATGGTGGACACCGGTTCGAATTGCTCTTGTTTCTGTTAGTGCAGGCATAATCATTGTTATTCTAAGTTCAGTTATTTATATTGTCATTCGTCAGAGACAAAATCATTCCGGTTATACTGAAATCGATGGCGTTGACGATCCAACACCAGCAATAAATCCATATCAATTTCCATCTTACGGTCAAGATAATGATGATAATTACTCGACATATTCAACAGTTCCAACAAGATTTGACAACAATTCTCAAGCACCAACAAAAAGTTCAACATCAGTTGCTGTTTCTGTAGCTGAATATGATCAAAATCCAGTGGTTTAATTATTCATTTTAGTTTTGCTTTTCTCAAACTCTAATCTGCATCTCTCTTTTAATTATTAATCCTGAATTTCTCTCAAAAAGAAAATTTTTATTTTCTGTAAAATTTCAAAAATATACAGAAATATATTTTATTCTAAAACATCTGAATTAATTTCTTCGTCGGGTGGAATAATAGCGACTATTGGTGGTGGACGAACACGTATTTCTTTCTGTGATTTCGGATAATCGTCTTCACTACTATCGAAATCATGTGTAAAAATAACATTTTCTGTTGAATCACCATCTAAACTCGGCGCTGAAAATTGCCGTTGAAAGCTGTTCATTTTCGGCAATGAGAGAAGATTTTGATTGGAATTTGTTGATGATTCATTGGCTTGATGAAGATTGATTTCACTTGCTGAACGATGACGTAAATTATGTAGAGATGATAAACGTTTTTCTAATTGTTTCTGTTCGAATGCTATCGATTGAAGATTCGTCGATGATTTTCGACGTTCACGATCGACTTTTCGATTTTGATCGACAATAAAACGATCTTCGGCAATCATATGTTTAGTTCGTGTATCTAATAGACCATTGTGACAAGAAACTGTTCGTTGTGGTGGACGAAAAAACTAGACACACATCGAATCGAAATCGAAATGTTAGAACAAAAGTCAAAAGTCGAGAAAATTCTAAGTTTACTTTTACGGTGAAGCCTATATTTGAGTACGACATATATTCTTTTTAGGAAAGAAATATTCTCGTCGTTCGATTGAAACGGGGAAGAAGAAAAATAAATTACTATTCTGTCTTTCTTTGCTCGGAAAAATAATCGTTCTCGAATCAAAAGCTTTTTCAGTTTCATATTCTTTTTGACAGAAATCTGTCAGTTGAAGAGTTCAACATTTTGCAATCAACTATTGATTTATCTCGTGTGAGAATATCGTTTTTGCTGTTCTCTACAGTTTAAATTATAAATCGAGGAGAACAGAGGAGAAAAAAACATACGTTTTCGCCGGTGAATGACGTCATAGAATGTACTTTGAGGACGACGACAATCGAGCATGTTTTGATTCGTGCGAGCAATGCAAAACAAAAAAAGTCGATCATTAGCTTGCCGCATGTGTATTGCTAAGAATTGTTTTTCGTTCTTCTCAACATTGCATCAGCTAAAATTTGTGGTTATTTTTAATTATAGCGTAGTTTTTATTGTAGCATTTGATCGATCGATTGACAAATGGCATTAGATTTCGGTTTTGGTTTCGTGGCCGGTGTAACTGGAACGATAGCTGGCTATCCATTTGATACAGTTAAAATTCGTTTGCAAACTCAATCGATTAATCATCGATTGTACAATGGCTCATTGGATTGTTTCATTAAAATAGCTCGACAAGAATCGATCCTCGGCTTTTATAAAGGCATGTCATCGCCAATGTTCGGCGTAGCTATTATCAATGGGATTGTTTTTTCCATACAAAATCTTTCGAAAACTTATTTTGACAATCCAGAAAGTTATTCAACATTGGCCATGACAGGAGCTATTGCTGGTGCAGCACAAGCATTGATTTGTTCGCCAATTGAATTAATAAAAACACGTCTACAAATGCAAGGCATTGGTCAACAAAGAAAATTATTTGCACTTTCAACACATTTATATCAAGGACCCATTGATTGTTTGAATAAATCCTATCGACGACGAGGTATTCGTCTTGGTGTTATGCGAGGTTTATCAATGACATTCGCTCGAGATATCCCGTCGTTTGCCGCTTATTTTCCTGCATGGCAATTGTTCGTATCGAATTTTTCTCCTACAGGCAAAGAAGCTGATATGCCGATGTATTTGAGTTTAATTGGCGGTGCTTTTACAGGTATTGCTGCTTGGACAGTATCGTATCCGTTTGATGTTATTAAAAGTCGATATCAAGCAGCACAAGATCATGTTTATAAAAATATTTGGGATTGTCTAGTAAAATCATTTCGTACAGAAGGATGGCAAGTATTTACACGAGGTTTTGTACCATGTACACTTCGTGCAATACCAACAAATGCGTTTACATATCCTGTTTATGCTTTTTTGAAGCAAACATTTGATAGATCTATTGATGAGACAAGTAGTGAAGAAGTACCATCAGTTAAAAAACTAAAGACGACAACAACAAAATCGAAATTGAATACCACATCAACGATTTCACCATCGTCAATTACTTCGATTCAATCAATATGAATTTTCATGTCAGATTTATATGATTTTTGTTTTGTGTGCAGCGTGTATGTGTCTAGACTAGTTTATCATTGTATAATTAAATTAATTACAATAAAAAAAATAACTATTAAATCTTTTGAAAAATCGATAGTTGAATTTTTTATTTTCTGAAATAGTTCACACGCGATTAATCTTTCGAGGATTATCGATTTGAAATTCTATCGAAAGAAAGAATATACGCAAACAAAGAAAGAGAGATACATGTGATTTCTTTGTGGTTAATCGTCCAGTTTCGCTTGTGTATGTCAAACGACTACATGTGTTTTCTCTCTATATAAACGTAAATAAAATCGACACATATTTACATTTACCATCGCATTACGCCGGTGAATACAATTCTAGAATGCATAGAATGATGCATCAATCACAACAACCGCCGCCCGCGCCCCCTCCTCCGTCTTCTTCAACTACCACCAAATCACAAAATCCACGTAAATTAAACGAGTCAATCAGACCGAAAAAAAGTAATTTGGCTGGTCAAACCAACAATGGTTATTGGTGGGATGTTGCTCATGTTACCAGTCGTCTCTACGAACAAGAACAAAGTACCAACAAAGAACGTCGATTAACATTTCGTCGTATCGTTAAAATTTGTGTTTATATCATTTTCTTTTGTGTTGTTCTAACATCGGCTGTTGTGAGTAAACTTAGTTTATTTACAATGATTAATTCTTACAAAACACTTGAACAACCTCAAATATATATTATTCGTTGGCAAATTTTACTTCTTATTGCTATGATTATACCGTATCTATTAACATTTATTCATAGTATACAATTATCATTTTTTTGTATCAAACATTCGCCACCATTTATTCTTGCCATTTGGATTCATTTTGTTGAAGCTTGTCATACACTTGGCCTGTCTCTACTTGTCTTTCGTATTCTACCATCGATGGATAATGTCTCCGGTCTATTTATTCTCAATGGTGTTTGTATTGTTCCATCGATATTGAATATATTTTCATCACATCGTGGTCATAATCAAACAATAAAAACATTGATTTTAGTAACTGATATTGCATCCGTATTCATGCAGTTGTGTGGCTTTTTTATTCCAGTAATTCTATCAACAAATGCACAAACATCGAGTCGACTTCAATGGCAACTACCATTGGCTTTATTCTTAATTTCAATTGGCTATTGGGAAGGTTTTGTTGAAACACGTGTCATATCGAAACATCATTTGTTCAAATGGTTTCAAACTGGTATTAAAGCATTGAAAAAAACTCGTCCAAAAATCTACGTAACTGCTAGTCTTCTGAAAATATTCGTTCTGATTTCATCGGCCATTGTTTTTCTTCCTTCGTCGGTTGATAAACAAGCCTATTGGAAAATCTTCGAACAAATACCCATTGGTTACAGTGATGCAAATACTCGTCGAGTACTTGGCGGTGGTCTATTCGATGAACAAGAAGATCTCTTTCGAATAACATACGAAGTTTACGTACCATTGATTGTACAAATTCTTTCGTCATGTATTTGCTATTATACTGGACGTATTGCATGCAAAGTAATTGAAATAGAAACACAATAAAACAAAATATGAATTCGTTTTTCTTAGGTTTTAATGCAAAGTTTTGGTTTTTCATTGCCATTAACATTGTCGACATTAGTTGCATATATACTCTTATTTTTTGTGCAAGGTTTTAAAAGTAAAACAGTGATTATTTCACTTGGTAATTTGTTTTATCTTGATAAACCACAAGGTAGATGATGAGAAATTCGATTGTTTTCTTAAATCTATCAAAGATTGTGTTTGTTGTGTGTAGCACTTGGTTCGAAACTTTTGGTGATTTCATTGATTGGATTTTTACTTTTATGGTTATCAAAAATGAAGATTACAAGTCATGTTTGGTTTCCAACATCAGAACGTTTAGCAATGATTTATAAGTTTGTTTCTTTTTTTTGTTTTGTTTTGTTTTCGAATTCAAATCTTATTTCAATTTCATTTAGATTATTCGTTTTGCCGTATTATGAATCAGCTATTGTCGAACAAAATTTATTATTAAATAAACGACAAAAAGACGATGGTGAATTGAAAGATCAAATCGAACCGGATCTTTCACTTGAACGTAAATTTCCCGTACCTATGATCTATGTTTGTGCAACAATGTGGCACGAGACGAGTTCCGAAATGGTTCAATTATTAAAATCGATTTTTCGTCTCGATTCGGATCAACATGCTCGTCGAACTGTTCAAAAAAATCTTCGAATTCTCGATCCTGATTACTATCGATTTGAAACGCATGTTTTCTTTGATGATGCATTCGAAGACGATGAACATGGCAATCGTGTACCGAATCGTTA
>ERZ781398.2181-NODE-2181-length-17021-cov-4.508605_pt1 | contig 17021 bp, 19 predicted proteins | sample MGYA00433077_ERZ781398 | MGnify/ENA primary metagenome ERZ781398 (study PRJEB29847, sample SAMN06458254) | wastewater metagenome | isolation source: Wastewater bioreactor | place: South Africa: Cape Town | study: EMG produced TPA metagenomics assembly of the... | reverse complement strand
AGAATCAGAACCAATGACCCTATAATACTATACATACAGATTATTTGAAGTATTCTTTGGCTTTACTGGATGATATGGATTAGGTTTACTGGCAACTTTGACAAATAGATTCTTTTGTGGATCATCTTGTTTAGTAGGTTGCTTATTTTTTGGATCTTGATCTTCTTGTTGTTTGCGTAGTCGTTTTGATAGTGCAGTCTAAGTATCAAACTCTAACTCCACTTTATCTGAATTCGTTAAAGAAACTTCCTCACTTTTATAATGAGACGATTCGGTTTGTTGTCTTTCCTATCGCTCATCTCAATTTCTTCAGGTTTATGTTTTTTCCATCCAATAGTTGACGACTTCATTGTTCTTTTGATTTTTGTGTTTCATTCTTTTCGAATTCGAATATGATTTAAATACGTGCAACTCTTGAGAAAGAAAAACAATATTATTAATCAATTTCATCAAAGCAAGTGTGCGCTGAATTTTCGTATAAATAAATATCGCCTGATGCTCGTAAAAACAACGCGGTAACTTTTAAGTACGTACTGAAATCGAAGAAAACTTAAAATAAGGACATTGATGACGTAAAAATTCTTTTTGCCTTCATTTTCCTATATGAAGTATAACGTGCCCTTTGCAACTAACGGAATAGTACTTAAATATTCCATCGGCATAATACGATCATTTTACCGATATTTAAACGATGATGATGATGATGATGATTATAATATGTAAATGTTTCGTCTTGTCAAAAGAATGTTCATATATAAATGATTTACTTCATTGTATTCTAATCATAATTGATATACAGTTATTCACAACTATGCATTCAATGAAGAAAGACGAGAATAAATTGGGTTAAAATTTGCTCTTTTCTCATCGTTGCATTTAGATGTTCGATGTTCGTCTACTCATTAACTATTCATATTAGAATTGAAGATGCTCACGGGGTAACATTCTTCATCTCGTTTTCTTGTCGACTGTTGCTTCTGTTTTGAGTCTCAATTTATATCTCCCGAGAATTTCAATTTTTGTTCTCTATGCAGTCACATTGTTAAAGAAAAGAATAGAGACATGTCTTTTGGCACTTCACAATTGCGTGTTTATGCATATATAGATCATGATGATCGACAGAATCGATGTCAATGGCATTCAATTGATGATTGGATCTTTTAATTCGATAATATTTTTTTCTTTTTTCTCAACTCGAACAGTTATTTACGATATATTGAATTACTTTGTTTTTCAATACGTGTGCGTATTTCCAATCTCGATCTCGTTTCTTCGAAACGTGTTCAAGCAGAAGTCGATTTCATTTCTTTTCATATGTCCTCTAGGCTCACACTTTCTCTTTCACACACACACACACCAATAGAAACCTTCTCTGTATACATGCACACGCGAACGATGATGGCGTGTCTATCGTGCGGCTAATTGAAAAATTAATGAAGCAAATATTTTCAAGCAACCACTACTACAACTATCACCGTCATCACCATCAACATCTTTCTATTCTTTATCATAGGATAAAAAAAAGAATGAGACATCAGCAGTATGAACTTCAATCAGCATTCGACTGTATTCAAAGAAAAAGAGTTCTCAATGACAACTTCAGAAAAAAAAAATTACTATATCTTTGATGTTTATATGTATGTGATGGACAGAATCAGCCTCCCGTGTTTTTTTTAATTAAAAAAAAGAAGAAGAGGAGAAAAGAAAAGTTGGTTGTGTTAGATCTAAGCAAAGATGATATGTTGATTGATATTTTCTAAGCTGATTAAACTTATTCGATAGGGACACTTGATACACAACGTACGACAGAAAAAAAAAGAACCGAAAGCATCGAATTCCTTGTGATAGCAGATGAATAGCAGCCTCAAGGCATACAGACAAAAAATAGTTTTCTAAAACTTTCCTTTTCCTCTTCTTATATTTGATCAATTTTGTCGAACTACGAATACTTCCTATTGCCATATAGTCAATATTTAATCACCAGATCGAACATGTTATTTTTTTTATGTTCTATGTCAATATCATCTCGGTGTTGGTGGTGATCACCAATAGTTTGTTTGTCACAAATCGTCTAATCTCCCAAGTAACTCATAATGATCAAGTGTACATAGCAAATATAATCATTCGAATCGAATTTCTTCGAATGATTCCATCTGTTCATGTGAATCACAGATGTTAATCTTACGTCATTGACTTATGTTTGCCGTTTTTCGTTGCTTTTTTCATATTAAAATCAAACCGAAATCTAATTACACGTAGAAAACTACCGAAAAAAAACAAAATGCTCAAGGCTGTCGGCCGATGATAAGTGTCGAATAAATAATTCGCAATAGTTTAAACATAATAAACAAAAGAGAAAAGCTTCGAAGATGATAAATCAAAGAAACAAATGTATTTGCCCCTGCTAGAACAATCATAATTATTATTTTACTTGATTGATAGAGAAACTGCAAACACATATTGTCTTCTTTAATGTATATGTTCGAAACATATGCATATCAATGAAAACTCCCATTTTTCTCGTCTATTCATATTGACTTCGTTGTCTTATCAACTAGTACCTGTCAAACACATCATAATTAAATATAGTGAACGTTTCTTTTTTTTTTGTATGAGAAAGAAAATCAAAAATAGAGCGAACGAATGATGATGAAGATAGATATTATGTCTCTTCTCAATGTTTATTTATATCTGATCATGTCTGGTATTCTGTTAATTAAAGAAAAACTTCTTCATTCTAATAAACAATTCGATAGTAAACCAGATCCCATCCCTTTTTCTCTTCACAAATTAGTCAATATGATAATTATGGAAATCGAACAAACACGAATATACTGTGTGAGAGTGTGTATGTGTGTATTCAGCGGAATTCCTCATACTTTTTTCTTCTTCTTGCTCTTCTAATCTAACAAAAGAACTATTCTACTCTATTATTTGGTTGGTTGATTTCTTTTTCGTATCATCATCCGCATCATTTTCTCTGTATATTTGATCGTTCCTTTACTTGCATTTCTTTTTTTTCTCTCTCCTCTTTCTCGTTCTCTCTCGACAGGGTTCGTCGACAAACAAACGCAAAAGAAATGACGACATCCAATAGAAGCGAACTATTTCTTTTTCTTGTCAGCAAGAGAAAGAGTGCGTGTGTGTGTACTTGTATTTTTTTCTTGTTCTCCTTCAAAGAGAAACATACAACACCTTCTCTCTTACTCAATTTCTCTGTCTACCTGATCCTGTGTTTGGAGATCTTCGTCTTACTACATAATCAAAATAATATTTGATGAATTAAAGTAAGCATTTGTACAGATTGACGAATAACTTTAAGATCATCAGTCGTTTTACTTTTCTTTTCTCTGTTGATATCGAATAAAAAGACGTGAATGTGAAAGAGAAAGAGAGAGAGAGAGAGAGAGAAAGTAAAGATTTTCGGTGAGTTTTTTTTCTGTTGCAGCAGCGTTCGACGGTCGAGAAGAAACCAATGTAGTTTATAATTGCAAAATTCGAGTGGCTAGTCAATGAACAAATAATTGGCTTCTAACCAAAGTTTTATCTTTTTCAAATCATTCACTATTCTTGTCGATTACAAGCACAGAAAGAGAGAGAGAGGGAGAGAAAAAAAAGAAGAAGAAATACTATATATATTTTTTTCTATGCGTTTTTTTTACAGTTACTTTCGAATCATACGTCTTCACCTTCTCCTCCTTTTTTTCTTCATTTTCTCTCTACCATGAAATGTGTCAAGCAAACATACTATCTGCTCTGTTTTGCTTCTCCATGCATCATCCAAGCATGAAATAACCATAGATGAATAGAAATATACGTACGTTCGTGTATATCTATCGTTATATTTCTATTCATCGCGATTGAATGAGAATATTTCGAAGAGATAGATCAGTAATTATTGATTCTAGTTATTTTTGATTGAGATTTTTAATCAGATTGATGGACAAAGACGTATCGCATTAGTTGTTATTAAAATAGAATTAAAAAAAAATGCAAAGAAGTAAAGAATCAATTTACGTATCGTCTGACTTTTTCTATTTCAAAAAGCTTTTCTTCATTATTCGTTTATTTAAAGATTAACAAGAAAATCTGTGTTTTTAATTTAGATGACGTTTTCAGCCTGTGCTGCTTGTCAAGAACCTATTCTAGATCAGTGGATATACGAAGTTTCAGATCGTCTTTGGCATGAACACTGTCTACGCTGCTCAGAATGTCATCAACGATTAACAGAAAAATGTTATTCACGTGATGGTAAACTCTTTTGCCAGCAAGATTTCTATCGGTAAAACGACGAAGAAAATTTAAGAAAAAACAAATAAGAAAGAATACGAATTGTTTGTAGACGTTTTTGGACTCGACAATGTTCCGGTTGTTTTCAAGAAATTCAACGTGGTGAATATTATTTAACTGCTTGGGATCAATTGTATCATTGGGATTGTTATAAATGTTGTTTATGTTTACGTAAAGTGAATACAGGCGAAGAAATACATTTGACGCATGATAATCGTTTTATGTGTAAAGAAGATTTCACTGCTCGAATGAAATATCATGATGAAAATGAAAATGATTGTAAAATTAAAAATGAAACCGACTATGATAAAGAAAATTCGTCATTTAAATCACAACATCTTCAACCATCAACATCAACACCAAATTCAAATTTAAGTTCATCCGATTGTTTGAAAGACGATGAAGGTGATATGCATATGTCCGATTGTTCATTGGACGGGAAAGATGATGATCAATTATGTTTAACAACAACACATAACAATAAAAACAATCATTCATCAAGTACATGTTCATCGACATCATCGTCTTATCATCAGAAAAAATTAAATCTCGATAATACAGATAATGGAAATTCCAATGGACCGAAAAAACGTGGTCCACGCACGACAATTAAAACCAAACAATTAGAACAATTGAAATCAGCATTTGCAGCAACACCCAAACCGACACGACACATTCGAGAAGAATTAGCTCGTGAAACCGGTCTAGCTATGCGTGTTATACAAGTTTGGTTTCAGAATCGTCGATCGAAAGAACGACGCATTAAACAATCGATTACATGTGGCGGACCACGACGACATTACTATCGACGAGTGGCACCCGGACGATTATTCGATGACAATGAAATGATGCCTCATCCCGCAATGAACTATATGCCAGGTTAGTAGGCGAAGTTCAATCTCAAGAAATTTCTTTTTGAAATGTTTGTTATTTAGAAGGATTTCAAGGCGATTTTATGTATCAAGGACATCCACCACCACCTCCACCGCCACAACAACAGCAAGCTTATAATGAATTTATCATGCATCAAGAACTACAACAAAGACTGAACTATGGACCAGCTGGTGGCGGTATGAAAACGAATTACAATGATTTGAGTGATTGAAACAATTTTGTCCGTTTAGAACTACCGTTTGCTATGCATCATGATATGAACAGTGGTTCATCTACGAATGTGCCTGATTCTTCAGGAGGCGAATCCGAAGATCTACAATCACGTTTCAGTCGAACACCACCAGCCAATTCACAGGTGATGGGCGCACGTGCCAGTGCCTTTAGCGATCAATCTTGGAATTAATCATTTCCTCGTTTTTTTTTTGTTTTTTTTTATTGTATAACAGTCGTTGCTTTTTTTTCGAAATCTATACCCAGCTTATTCTTTCGTCTTTATCGTTGTTGTATTGATTTTCTTTTCTTTTTCGGAGAAAAAAAAAACAAAGAAAGCAAATTCTATGATAATGGTGATGTTGATGATTTCTTGACGTGATGTGCCGATGTCATGCTGAGCAACAACGGAATTTCAGACAGCTGAATAAATGTACACGAGCGGAAATGTCAACTTGAATGTGCGTCCGCGATTTTCTCTCGTCTCTATTTCCTGTCAATTGGCAATTCCTATCTTCTTTTTTCTTTTCTATTTATATCCATATGAAAGTAAAATACAAATCATCAGCACAGCGATTTCTTTGTCTTAGTTACAGAAAAGAAACATCGCCATCATCATCATCACCTGTGTTCGTTTATTTACTTTTGAGAATCAAATAAGATCATGGTGAGCAACACAACGATCGACGAACGAATCTCAATTTTCTTCGATAAATAAATCCATGCGATCGAAAGATGATTGAAATTTCGGTGCAAATAAAACATTGGCTTCATTTGGTATTGAAAAAGAAAAGAGAAACTTTGATTAAGAAACCGTACATATGTATATACAGTTCGATGATGATAGTTGGAAGTTCAATAAATATTCGCGTACATTGAGAGAGAGAGAGAGAGCACACCAACTGTGTATGATATGCAGAGGTGTTGCGTTAATTCATTTCGTTCTCTTCTTTGAATCGATCATTCGAGTATATACTTAGCGAATGTGTGATCAAAAATGACAATCAACACAAGGTGCTATAGTGTGCCTATAGATGTATACATGTATTGACAATTCTCTCTCGAATAAATAATGAGAAAAAGAAAACTAAATCTATATGAAAACGGAAGGAAATTGTTCGATATAAGAATAAATTTTTATTCAAGTATTTAACGTACTGAACTGTTTCTTTGTTGCTGCCGTACATCTCGACTTTCTTGCGAAGGAGTCCTTGAGATGTCACTAGATTCTAAACGAATTTCTCGTTCAATTTTAAAAATTGTTCGTTGATTTTATTTTTTCAAAATTTAATTTTCAAAATAAAAAATAATCACAAATGAATTTGATAGTTCTAGTTCACATCGTATTCGTTTGTTCAATTTACTAACTAATGAATATCTATTGTCATCAACTACACACAGTAAATAGTCAGTCAGTATCGATTCGTCGAATAAAAGAAAATATGTTTCCTACACCAGATCTTTCTCATTTTACTCGTGTTGATTACGAACAAATTTACGAGCCCGATGCCGATTCATTTCTTCTTCTCGATGCGTTAGAATTAAAACTCGAACAAATTCTTCAATTAAAACCATTGATTATACTCGAATTCGGCTCAGGTTCAGGACTGGCAACAACATTTCTTGCCAAACATTTTTGTCCTACATCAACTCTTTTCTTCGCTATCGACATGAATCCACATGCATGTCTTTCAACGAAACGAACTTTCAAACAGAATAATGTCGATAGAAAACATTATTTAAATGTTATTCAATGTAATCTAGCCGATCCATTGCTCGATCGTTTATTATCGAAAGTTGATTTGATTGTTTTCAATCCACCGTATGTACCAACGGAAACATCGGATGTTAAAGAAGTTATCGAACGAACTTATGCCGGTGGTAAACAAGGTATTGAAGTGATAGACAAAGCGATTGAACAAGCGAGTCGTTTGTTATCTTCACAAGGTTTGTTTTATATGATCGGTTTAGAAGAGAATAATTTCGATACATTAAAACAATTAGCAAATCATGTTGGATTAGATATCGATCTTGTTCTTAAACGACGAACATTAATCGAACGATTGTTTGTTGTTGAATTTCGCAGACAAATTCATTGATATTCGCACTGTTTTTTTTTCTAGATGATCGAGTCGTTTGTTTCTCGAATCTTAGCAACGATTCAATATCATCAATTCATTGCTGGCCTACTCGGTGGAATTATTTCATCGATTATTCTTCATCCATTTGATCTCATTAAAATTCGATTTCAAGTTACCGAAAATCAATCAAAAAAAGACGAAGACAAATTACCTTACCGGCCATTATATGAGAATTTTCTTCATGCATTAAAATCGATTTATCATGAAAAAGGTTTATTAGGTCTCTACGAAGGTGTTACACCGAACGTCGTAGGCAATGGTCTTTCTTGGGGTTTTTATTTATTTATTTACAATACAATTGTTGTTTTCAATAATGAAGTTGATCAAATGAAAAATCTTTCGTTTCAATCACGTATTATTTATTCAACATTGGCTGGTTTGATTACAACTATTCTAACAAATCCTATTTGGGTTATTAAAACACGAATGTGTTTACAATACTCACAGGTCAAATCAACTGTTGTCTATCGAAATATGTTCGATGCATTGATTAAAATCTATCAATATGAAGGCATCAAAGGTCTTTATAAAGGTCTTGGCGTGGGTCTTTTCGGTATTTTTCATGGTACAATTCAATTTTCGTCCTACGAACAAATGAAACAGATCTATATGAATGTTTTTCATACGAATTACTGTCCGACAATTGTCATTCTTGTTATTTCAGCAGCGGCGAAATTTATAGCTGCTGTTAGTTTGTATCCACAACAAGTCATTCGAACGCGTTTACAAGATCAACATCAGAATTATACGAATACATTCGATGTAATCAAGAAAACCTATGAACGAGACGGTCTAGGAGGTTTTTTTAAAGGTGTTACAACAGCTTTGTATCGAGTTATACCAGCTAGTTGCATAACATTTGTTGTTTACGAAGGCGTTTTACGTGCAATGCGTTAATTAACGCGCCAATTAGAATTGATCTCACAATAGTCATTTATTTATTGGGAATAAAACTTATTTATTGTTTTAGATTTTTTCGTAAAAAAACAAAGCAATGTCGAAACCGAAATCGAAAGAATATATCGAAAGTTCAGATTCTGATGAACCAAAAACTTTGAAAAGAAGTAACGAGTCAGATAGTGATGAAGACGAAGCGCCACCACCACCACCAAAAGCAGCATCGAAAAAATCCAAAGGAAAAACGAATGATAATGTAAAACAAACTAATTTCTTCGTATTTATCACATGTTTTGTATCCGAATAGCCTCCAGCTAAACGATCGAAACCAAACGGTGATGCAGGTGCTGATGATAATGATGATAGTGAAGTAAATGCAACTATCGGTCCAAATGGCGAACGACTTTATGAAGTAGATGAATTTGTTTTGTTTTGGAATGATTTTCATCTTTTCATTCTCTCGATTGTCATAGTTTGGAAAATTACGTTTCGTTTCGGTTAGTCAATTCAAAGGCAAACCATACATTAACATTCGTGAATATTACGATGATCATGGCGTACAAAAACCTGGCAAAATAGGTTCAATTGAGTGTTCGTTCTATCGTTATCATTTTGTTTGTTTTCTAGGCATCAGTTTACCTGTTGATCAATGGGACAAATTAAAATCACTCATCAATCAAGTTGATAAAGACTTGAAAAAAGTCAAATAAATTCTTAATTCTCAAATTTATCTCATCAATGCATTTTCTCTCTTTTTGTTAAAATAATTTATCTTTTAAAAATATATGTTGAAAATACGTTATGAAAACAATACTGACTTTAGATATGAAAGAATTAATTTGTTCAACAATTGAACGAAATTTTGTTTTGAAATGTATTCGTGATCGAAAAGTGAGTTCGATGACTAATACGAAATATCTCCGTTTCTCTTCTGTATTCTCAGCGTTTGGATTGTCGAACGATTGATGAAACACGATCTGTGAATATTGAATTTCGTTCACATCCGGGCTATGTTTCTGTTACACTTGGACAAACACAGTGAGTGACAAAAACGAAACATCGGACTCTTTCGACTATTTGATTTAGTGTTATTGCACAAGCATCTTGTCGAATAACCAAACCGAAAGAATCACGAGCATCTGAGGGACATATTCGAGTTCATTTGGATATGTCGAAAATTCCGTTAATTAATCTAGAAAATTGGAAGTTCGTTGAGTTGATTTCAATTCGTTGTTCTATTTTTTGATTCATTTTCAAGACACCAAGAATTCGTTCAAGAATTAAACGGTATTCTCGAGCAAAATATCTGTCGTTCGAATTGTGTCGATCTCGAATCATTATGTATCAATGCAGGAGAATTAGTCTGGTCGATTAAAATCGATCTGACTGTTCTGAATAATTGTGGAAATATTCTCGATTGTGCAAATATCGCCACATTGTGCTCGTTATTTCACTATCGGTACGAGAAAAGAGCAATTGAATGTTTTTATCTTTGGTTAAATTTAGACTTCCGGAAGTTTCTGTACATGGATCAGATATCCGAGTGGTAGGTCAATGGTAAAATTGAGATTTGAGTTGAATTTATTTCCTGTTGTTAGTATTCGCCAACTGAACGTCGACCTCGTCCACTTCGAATTCTTCATTTTCCGATTAATGTTCTCTTTGCATTTTTTGTCGACGGCCGATACACATTAATCGATCCGAATTCCGATGAAGAACGATTGATGGATGGTTTTGTATCGATATCTATGAATCAACATAAGGAAATTTGTGGCATTCATATGGGTGGCAAATTAGGTTTAAAACGTGAACAAGTTGAGATATGTAAAAAATTGGCATTCAATAAAGTCTTAGAATTAACCGATCGTATTCGAAAAGTTGTTGCTGATTATTACAAGTAGAGATTTAAATGACGAGAAAGATTCAATCGTTTGTTTTTTCTTTCAATAGAAATTTCGAACCAATTACACATACGCAACCATCGGTTGTAAAAATCGAGGACGAGAGTAGCAGTGCGAGTGAAGGTGAAGATGAAGAATCGATTTTAAGTAAATCTGATATTCCACCATCGCCCTTAGAAGGCAGTGCTTCGGTAACTAAATTATTTAAAACAATTGTTTTGTTGTAAATCATCTCGTATTTCTATTTCGTAGTTGATTTTATTGAGAAATCTAAAACGATTATCTTTGAATGACGATGATCCAACATTAGCAGTGACAACCAGTGATGCTGAAAACGGTATAAATCAATCGTTTGTTTAATAATTAATAAAATCACTGAATCGTTTTTTCTCTTCATGTTTAGATGATGAACAAGATAATGAATGAATTTTATCCAATCTTAAATTATTTTCCTTTTATATATCTGTGATTTATTCTCTATTTATCAGCTTGTAATATACATTTTGTTTGTCTGTTTGTTTGTTTGCTATCTTGCAACAAAAAGAGAAAAAAAATAGACACACACACACCGATCAAGATAAACTTATCTGTTTGTTATAAAAAGAAGCGAAGGTGCACGAGGTCGACAACTCCCTTTTTTTTTTAGTAATGAATTCATATATTGCTGATAGTCTTAGTCAGCCATGGCCTATTTTGAAGAGTTATGATCAAGATCATTTGTTTAATATTGCACTTCCACTCGGTGGAATCGGCACGGGAACAGTGAGTTTAGGCGGTCGTGGTGAACTTCGTGATTGGGAAATTATGAATAAACCAGGCAAGAAATATAGTACAGTAACAACAGGAAATGATGCGCCATTTTTCTCGATATTTGTTAATCGAACATCGACATCAACGAAAATGACTCGAGCATTGATTGGACCGGTTCATCCGACAGAGATATTGCATTACGAAGGACGACCTTGTAATAATCATGGTCTACCGAGATTTCAACAGGCTTCATTTGATGCTGCATATCCATTTGGAACTGTAAATCTCTCGGATAGTAACATGCCTGTTAAAGTTGCTGTCAAAGGTTTCAATCCATTTATTCCAGCAGATCCAAATGTAAGTGGAATTCCCATTGCTGTTTTGTATTACGAAGTAACAAATACAACGAATGAAGTTCTCGATGTGAGCGTTTGCGGAACATTACGGAATTTTGTTGGACAAGATGGTAGTAAATTTACTACATCGTGGGGTGGCGATTACGTACCAATTGGTGCAAATAAAAATATAAATCTCTACCGAGAAGATCTCGATGGACAATTGAAAGGTATCTACATGAAATCAGACAATGTTGATCCACAAGATCCTGCTTGGGGCACGATTGCTTTGACTACATTGGTCAATTCACCAAATGCAAATGTTACCTATCGTCTATCATCAATACCAAACGATTGGAATCATGCAATTCTCGATTTTTGGGATGATGTAACTATATTCTTTGAAAATCTTTTAATTCTTGACATATATTATTCCAGTTCAGTGCTGATGGTACATTGCATGACAGTGGAAAATTAATTGATGATAATCCAATGGCAAGTTTAGCATTGAAAAAGCAGATACAACCGAATTCTGTTGAATTATTTCCATTTTTTCTTACGTGGAATTGTCCTAATCGACATGCTTGGTCACAGACCAATGTCGGCAATTATTATTCGACATTGTACACCGATGCTTGGAATGTATGCATTCAAACATTGCCTAAACTCGCTGATCTCGAAACAACAACAATTCAATTCATTAATCTTCTTCTCGCAAGTGAATATCCAGGCGTTTTAAAAGAAGCAGCTCTATTCAATCTCGCTGTACTTCGTTCACAGACAGTTTTTCGTATCGCTGATGGACATATGATGGCGTGGGAAGGGGTTTGTGATATCGTTGGTTCGTGTTACGGATCGTGTACACATGTCTGGAATTATGAGCAAGCAACAGCTTTTCTATTCGGTAGTTTAGCGAAAACAATGCGTGATGTCGAATTGAATTATGCGACATTTGAGGATGGTGCGATGAACTATCGTGTGTCACTACCATTGACGAGTCCTCAACCACGATATGGTACAGCAGCAGTAAGATGAATTGGCGTCATTTTATAAGAAAAAAACTAAGAGAAAGATTTTTCTAGGATGGACAAATGGGTTGCGTGATGAAAATGTATCGAGATTGGCAAGTGAGTATGAGGAATAATACGCGAGAGAAGATATACTCGATTTTGTGATTTAGTTATCGGGAGATGATGACTTTTTGAAACGAAATTGGGCACAAGTTAAGAAAGTTCTAGGTTTTGCTTGGCAACCGAACAGTTGGGATGCAAATCAAGATGGTGTTGAAGAAGGTGAACAACATAATACCATGGATATCTCATATTTCGGTATGTGAATTTCACGAAAAACAAAACAACTAATTCGAAATTAACACATACACACACACAAAACTATTTCTAGGTCCAAATCCACAATGTAATTTCTGGTACTTAGGTGCTCTTCGTGCGGCCTATGAAATGGCTATTTATGTTAACGATCGAGATTTTGCTACAAAATGTTCGGATTTATTTCAACGAGGCAGTACTTGGCTTGATGCCAATCTTTTCAATGGCGAATACTACGAACAGAAAATCGTCGATCCAAAAACTGGAAAATTCATTGATCCTGACGACCCGAATGTTCCCGATTATCAACTCGGTCGTGGCTGTCTTGTCGATCAGTTAGTTGGCCAAATGATGGCACATGTCTGTAACCTCGGCTACCTCGGTTCATCAGCAAACATGGCGAAAACATGTCAAAGTATTTTGAAATATAATTATCTTGATTCATTTGCTGATCATTTTAATAATATGCGTTCGTTTGCACTTGGAAATGAAAGTGGATTACTCATGGCATCATGGCCGCGAGGACGTCTCAAATTCCCATTTCCATATTTTTCAGAATCAATGACAGGTTTCGAATATACAGCCGCTTGTAATATGATCTATGAAAATCAAATTCAACAAGGCTTGCAATGCATATTAAGTATTCGAAATCGTTTCGATGGCTTAAAACGAAATCCATTTAGTGAACCCGAATGCGGCCATCATTACGGTCGATCGATGACAAGTTGGGCAACACTTTTAGCTTGGTCATCATTTCATTATTCAGCTGTTACACGAACGATGTCGTTCGGAATTCGAACAGGTACTTTCTTTTGGTCAAATGGTTATGCTTGGGGCTCGTGTTGGATTGCAGAAAATCGAACAACGGCTGAACTTTTAATTGCCTATGGAACTTTAGAATTAGATTATTTCGAATTAAAAGGAAAGAAAATGAAACATTTCGAACAACGAATAATTCTATCTTCAAAAGATCAAACGAATACATTAACAATTTATTTTGATAATTAAATATGTGTGTTTCTTCGATCAATTTATGTACATATAAATAAATGTCTAAAGGTTAAAATAGACTTAACACATGTCTAATCTAAAAGTGAACAACAGGCTCAATATATAAACGTCTAAACTATCCGTTAACATTTACTTCTGACACAACACAAGAAGCGCTAATCTTTTTTCTTCTTTTCTTTTCGTTTCTACTATCGGCGCCATCTATCGACTATGCAGAAAAAAGAGAACGTCGTAAGTTTATTTGCTGTTCGCTCTTGACCGATAAAAACATTTCGTATATACATACATACATTTAGAGCAAACAAATCAGTAATAAATAGATCACAGGTCATCTGACGAATTAACTATTAAAATCTATTTATTTTCTGTCGTTGTTTTTCAGATGTTTGGACTCGGTGGTTCAAGTGCAGGCGCAAAGGTAGATTTCATTGATAATTTTCTTTCCGTTGGTTTTAAAGAAAATTCTCTATTAGAAAAAAGGCAAACAAGCAACGAAAGGCGATGCTCAAATTGTTAAAGACAACGCGGAAACGATTGAATTTTATAAAAAAGTTCTAACGATTGTTAATGTACGATTGTTCTCACATTGAAAAAACAAACAAATGCCTTATCGTGTTTTTTTTTGCTGTTCGATTTAGGCTGTTTTTCTTGGTGTGCATTTGATATTCTATTTCATCACTGGATTTCCAACATATTCATTCGTATGATCTCGATTTCGAAACGAGAATTGAAATGATTTTGTTTTTTTAAGATTCTCTTCGCGATCACATCAGGTATTGCTTGGTATGTTTGGTCGTTTATGAAACAAATCGGTTCAGCTTCAGCCGGTGGTGGTGTAACCGATTTAAATCTCGAAGGAAGCATCTCCGAGTAAATCGAATATTGTAAATCTATGCAATCGAATTCAATTTATTTAGATACGCGAAAGATATCATCTTAGTAATTAGTTTAACACAAGCAACAAGTTTACTTCATCGATATTTCTGGTGGCTTCTTGTAGTCGTACGTGTGACACTTGATTTTTAATCGAACTAGATCAAATGATTGGTTGGTTTTTGTTTTAGATTCCACTTTATGCAGCTTATAAAGGCATTATGTTGTTTTTCTTTTCACCGTATGCACAATTACGTGGTGGTGCAAATCAAGAACAAGATGCCGAACAGGATAATAAGAAAGGCAAACGAATTGTTCGAGTTGCTCGTCACTAGTCAATTGACCATTTTCAAAGGAGAAAAATAAGAGATCATAGCTCATGTTTTAACTGTTGTGTTTGTTTGTTTTCTTCTATTTATCAGACATTTTAATAAACAGGCAACGATTGAATGAAAAATCTATCGTCTAATTTCAGATCTGAACCAAAAACAAAATCCATTATGGGTCTTGTCAATCTCATTTGTCAACATGTTTTAATTATTTTTATTATATTTAAACATTGGCTACTTGCTTTAACAAATTTATTTAATAAAAAACCATTGAAAGATGTAAGTTCAGAGATAATTTTAATTACCGGTGCTGCTAGTGGACTTGGCAAAGGTGTTGCACAACGGTTGGCTGGACTCGGTTGTACGCTCGTTCTATGGGATGTTGACGAAGCAAATAACGCTCGAGTTGCCGAAGAATTGAATAGTTTAACGAATTCTAAACGTATACATGCGATGAAATGCGATCTGTCAAGTCGAGAAAATATTTACCAATGCGCAAAAAAGGTAAATGCTTTGGTAACTTTGTTTTTTCTTGTTCTATTTTCGAGAATTTTATTTAGGTGCAAGACACAATTGGTAATGTAACGATGATTATTAACAATGCTGGTGTTGTTTCAGGCAAACATTTACTCGATTGTAGCGATGCATCGATTCAACGTACATTCGATGTGAATATTCTCGCACATTTTTGGGTATAAAAAAGACAAATCATCGTCGTTTGTTTCAATTGAAATTGAGAAAGTTTTGTTTTTAGATTATCAAAGCATTTTTACCATCGATGTTAGAAAATAATCATGGACATATCGTAACTATTGCTAGTGCAGCTGGATACCTTGGCGTTTCATATCTAGTCGATTATTGCTCATCGAAATATGCAGCTATCGGTTTACATGATGCTTTAACGTAAATAAATCAAATATTTTTCGTGTTTGAAAATAAAAATTTGTCTCTTTTTTTTTGTTTTGTTAGACATGAATTACATAGTTTGAAAAAAGATGGTGTTAAAACCACAGTTGTTTGCCCGAGTTTTATTAATACGGGCATGTTTGAAGGTGTTCGTTCGAGGTAAATCTATTTGTTATTGATGATTAAATTTCAATTGATCGACTTTCAGTGATATTGCACCGATCTTAGAACAAGAAAATGTTTGTGATCTTATTGTCGAAGCTATTCGACAGGATCAAGTTGTTCTACTTATACCGAAAAGACTCGGTATTAATCTTATTTTGACAAGGTTAGTTCAACAAATTCAGTTGAAAATACAATCAATAAACTTTGTTTTGGCTCGTTTAGAATCACTCCTATCGGTGCTGAACTTGAAATTGACAGCAAACTAGGTTTTGATCAATACATGAAGACATTTGTCGGTCGTCAAAAATCAGCTTAAATTAAATATTCTTTTAGTTTTTGAATACGTACAATATTGACCCTTTACTAATATTTTAATAAAATAGTTTCAGTCAATCTCGTTTTATTTTAGATGAAATTCAAAAGAAATCATCATGAAACACGATGATTGATTGGTTAACGAGTATTGTTATTGGTTTTTCGTTAACATTCATAATGACATTATCATTCTGTTGTTTTAAACGTGATCGTGCGACATATAGTGTCTCATCAAATGATTCCACACATCATCCAATCGCATCGATAACTAAGTCAGCTACTGTTACATTGGCACCATTTCCAGCAACAACTAATCTTCCAATTGAATCTGATTATGAGAAAATTATTGGCTCGTCAGCCGATGGAGAAATTCATTTGAATAATGATTATAATAATTCAACGAATTCCATTGATTATGGCGGTTATACGAAAATAACACCGATTCGAAATCAACAGCAATCATTCGATGATGAAACGCAACTCTATGCAACTGTAGATAAAACACGAAGCAGCGTCAATCAAAGTGTTATTCGAACAACACCGAGTGCAACAGCTGCAATCGCTGCTGCAATAAGACAAGGCTCATCACCAGCATCAACAACTGCGTTCGTTTATTGAAATTTTTCTCTTTCGTTTTTGTTTTGTTAATTTCGATTGTTTTTAGATCGTCATCTCCACA
>ERZ781398.2179-NODE-2179-length-17025-cov-4.000295_pt1 | contig 17025 bp, 14 predicted proteins | sample MGYA00433077_ERZ781398 | MGnify/ENA primary metagenome ERZ781398 (study PRJEB29847, sample SAMN06458254) | wastewater metagenome | isolation source: Wastewater bioreactor | place: South Africa: Cape Town | study: EMG produced TPA metagenomics assembly of the... | reverse complement strand
AACCGCTGTTGATGACGAGGATGACGGTCATGCAGATGCTCCCTGCGCCTGGATGGCGGTGATCGCGATGGTGTTGACGATGTCGTCGACGAGGGCGCCGCGCGACAGGTCGTTGATCGGCTTGTTGAGGCCCTGCAGGACAGGGCCCATGGCGACGGCGCCCGCGGAGCGCTGCACCGCCTTGTAGGTGTTGTTGCCCGTGTTGAGGTCGGGGAAGACGAACACCGTCGCCCGGCCGGCGACCTGCGAATCGGGCATCTTCGCCTTCGCGACGGCGGCATCGGCCGCCGCGTCGTACTGGATGGGACCTTCGACGGGCAGCTCCGGAGCGCGCTCGCGCACGATCGCGGTCGCCGAACGCACCTTGTCGACGTCGGCGCCGGAGCCCGACTCCCCCGTCGAGTACGACAGCATCGCGACGCGCGGGTCGATGCCGAACTGCGTGGCCGTCGACGCCGACGAGACCGCGATGTCGGCGAGTTGTTCGGCGTTCGGATCGGGGATGACGGCGCAGTCGCCGTACACGAGCACGCGGTCGGCGAGCGCCATCAGGAACACGCTCGAGACGACCGACACGCCCGGCCGGGTCTTGATGATCTCGAACGCGGGCCGGATCGTGTGGGCGGTCGTGTGGGCGGCGCCGGAGACCATCCCGTCCGCGAGCCCCAGGTGGACCATCATGGTGCCGAAGTAGGAGACGTCGGTGACGGTGTCGGCGGCCTGCTCGTACGTGACGCCCTTGTGCCGGCGCAGCTCTGCATACTCGCGGGCGAAGAGGTCGACGGTCTCGGGGTCGAACGGGCTCAGCACGCGCGCCGCCTGCAGGTCGAGGCCGAGCTCGACGGCGCGACCGCGGACGTCGGCCTCCTCGCCGAGGATCGTGAGGTCGGCGATGCCGCGGGCGAGGACGGTCGCGGCGGCCTTCAGCACCCGGTCGTCGCCGCCTTCGGGCAGGACGATGTGACGGCGGGCGTGGCGGGCGCGCTCGAGCAACTGGTACTCGAACATGAGCGGGGTGACGACGGTCGAGTGCGCGAGGCCGAGCGCGCGGGCGAGCTCTTCGGTGTCGACGTGCTGCTCGAACATCGCGACGGCGGTGTCGAACCGGCGCTGCGACCCGGCGGCGAGCCGCCCGCGCGTGCCCATGACGCGCACGGCGGTGTCGTACGTGTCGAGGTCGGTCTGGATGATCGGCAGCGACGAGTCGAGCCCGGCCATGAGCTCCTGCACCACCTCGGGGAGCGGGAAGGGTCCGTTGAGGATGATGCCGGCGATCGAGGGGAAGGTTCCCGACGAGTTGGCGAGCAGGAGCCCGAGCAGCACTTCGGTGCGGTCGGCGGGCACGACGACGATCGCCCCTTCGGCAAGGCGCGGCAGCACGTTGTTCAGCGCCATGCCGGCGATGACGACGTCCACGACCTCGCGCGTGAGCAGGGCTTCGTCGCCGCTCAGCAGCCGGCCGTCGAGGGTCAGCATGATGTCCCGCACGGCGGGAGCGACGAGGAAGAGGTCCTCGGGGATCGCCCACACCCCGACCGGCGCCTCGCGGTGCCCGTCGACGGCCGGGGCATCGCTGACCACCGCGCGCACGGCGGCGTTGATCTCGGTGAGTCGCTGCGGGTCGGCGCGGTTGGTGATGACCGCGAACAGCTCGGCGCGCTGGTGGGTGATCTCGGCGAGGGCGAGCTCGGTGAGCTGCCCGAGCTGATCGGGCGTGCGGGCATCGCTCACGCCGAGGCGGTCGCCCTGGCTCGCCCGGCCGTTGAGCACGACGAGGACGGGGGCACCGAGGTTCGCGGCGATGCGGGCGTTGTAGCCGAGTTCGCTCGTCGTGCCGACGTCGGTGAAGTCGCTGCCGACGATGACGACGGCGTCGCATTTGGCTTCGACGGCCTTGAAGCGCTCGACGATCCGGGAGAGCGCGGCATCGGCATCCCGTCGCACGTCGTCGTACGTGACGCCGACGCACTCCTCGTAGGTGAGGTCGACGCCGACGTGGTCGAGGAGCATCTCGAGCACGTAGTCGCGCTCCTCGGTGGACCGCGCGATGGAGCGGAAGACGCCGACGCGCGGGATCGATCGGGTCAGCGCATCGATGACTCCGAGGACGATCGTGGATTTTCCGGAGAGACCCTCCGTGGAGGTGATGTAGATGCTCTGCGCCACCCCGCCAGCCTAGGCGGGCGGGCGGACCGTCAGCCACGCATCGACCGGGACAAACCCTCCCACGGCACCCCTCGAACCCGCCTCCGTGTGCGAAATCCCGGGGAAAAGAAAGACTCTCCGCGAACCCGGCAGAGCCTGGTTACCCTTGCTACGTTTCCGTCCTGGGGGAGTTGGCCTGGATGCCGCCTCGCGGAGAGCTTCTTGGAGTTTACCCGACGTCCGGACGACCGCGCGCCGGGGCGGGATAGCATCGACTCACCCGCCCGCGACGACGCGGAGAACCCGACCCGGAAGACAGACCGCCATGTCCGACGCCCCGATCACCGCCGAGTCGTTCGCCCGCTCGACCGACGCCGTCCTCGCCTCGGTCTCCCGTGTGATCGACGGCAAGCCCGCGGCGGTGCGCGCCGCACTCGTGTGCCTGCTCGCCGAAGGGCATCTGCTGATCGAGGACGTGCCCGGGGTCGGCAAGACGATGCTGGCCCGCGCTCTCGCGGCATCCGTCGACGCCACCGTCCGTCGCATCCAGTTCACCCCCGATCTTCTGCCGGGCGATGTGACGGGGGTGAGCGTCTACAACCCCGTCGATCGCGAATTCGAGTTCAAGCCCGGCGCGATCTTCGCCCACATCGTCATCGCCGACGAGATCAACCGGTCGTCCCCGAAGACGCAGTCCGCTCTCCTCGAGGTCATGGAGGAGCGCCAGGTCACGGTCGACGGGACCTCGCACCCGCTCGATGAGCCGTTCCTCGTCGTCGCGACGCAGAACCCGCTCGAGATGGAGGGCACCTACGCCCTCCCCGAGGCGCAGCGCGACCGGTTCATGATGCGCATCTCGATGGGCTACCCGGATGCCACGAGCGAAGCACTCATGCTCCGCCAGCGCGATGTCGTGAACCCGCTCGACGACCTCGTCCCCGTCGTCGACGCGGCGGGCGTGCGCGCGCTCATCGCATGGGCGCGGAGCATCCACGTCTCCCCCGCCGTCGAGGAATATGCCGTCGGCGTCGCCCGCGCGACGCGCGAGCACCCCGAGGTGCGCCTGGGCGCGAGCCCCCGGGCGACGCTCCAGCTGATCCGCGCCGCGAAGGTGTGGGCGGCCCTCGACGGACGCGAGTTCGTCATCCCCGACGACGTCGCGAACCTCGTCGAACCCGTGTTCGCCCACCGCATGATCACCGCACGCGGCGCCGCGACGGCGCGCGGCCGCTCGAACGCCGACGCGATCGCCGCCGTGCTGCGCGGCATCGTCGGTTCGGTGCGCGTGCCGCTCGCGACGCGCTGAGCTCCCCCATGAACGGCTGGCCGCTCACCGTCCGGGGCACCGGTGCGGCCGTGCTCGCCATCGCGTGCTTCTTCGCAGCGCACGCTTTCAAGATCACGGAACTCCTCTACATCAGCGTGCTGCTCGCCGTGATCCTCGCCTCGAGCATCGCGACCCTCTACGTGTTCCGTCGGAGCGACGAGGTGCAGCGCTCGTTCGCGCCGGATGTCGCCACCGCCGGGAGCGAGGTGTCCGTGCACCTGAGCATCGAGATGCGCTCCGCGCTCCCGGCCTCGCAGGGGTCGTGGAGCGACGAGCTCCCCGACGGCGTCGAGGGCGAGGCGTCCGGCGTCTTCCCCGGGACCGCGTCGGGGGTGTGGTCCGCGGCCCGCGCCGCGGAGCTCGACTACACGGTGCTCGCCGCACGCCGCGGCATCCGGAGCATCGGGCCCGTGTCGGTGCGCTCGACCGACCCGTTCGGGTTCGCGCGGCGACGGCACACGGTCGGCAGACCCCGCCCGCTCACCATCGCCCCCGCGATCGTCGATCTCGCCCCGCTCGCGGAGCTTCCCGGCGAGGCCGGCGGCAGCATGCACACCGCGACCGATCAGCTCGGCCAGGGGGCGGACAACCTCGTGCCCCGCCACTACATCCCGGGCGACTCGATGCGGCGCATCCACTGGCGGGCGAGCGCGCATCGCGACCAGCTCATGGTGCGACAGGAGGAGCAGGAGACGACGCCCGAGGCCGTCGTCGTCCTCGACCGCACCGTCGCGCGGTGGGACATCACCGCGGTCCGCGCGCCGGGCGCCGACCCCGCCTTCGAGACGGCCGTGTCGATGTGCGTCTCGGTCGCCGCGCGCCTCGTGCACGAGGGCTACGACGTGTCGGTGCTCGACGTCGACGGGACTCCCCTGGCCGAGACGATCGACGGCGGCGACATCGACGCGCTCGAACAGCTCGCGATCTCGTTCGCGACGCTCACGGCGCACCGGGAGGGGTCTGCGGCGTCGCTCGTCTCGCTCTTCGCGGGGACGACCACGGGACCCCTCGTCTTCATCACGGGGGCGCTGAACGCGGCGGATGCCACGCTGCTCGTGCCTCTCGCGCACCACAGCACGCTGCCCGTCCTGTTCGCGACGTCTCCCGCGCAGGACGCGTTCGCGCCGGCCGCCGCCGCAGGGTGGCGGACCGCATCGATCCCGGGCGCCGACGACATCGCCGACGCGTGGACGAGCGTCTCCGAGCGAGGAGGAAACCGTGTCCGGGTCGGCTGATGCGGCACCTGCCGCGGGGCGGCCGCGCGGTGAGGCCCGGCTGACCCTCGCCCTGTGGATCGCGATCCTCGCGACGGTCCCGCCGCTGCTGCGGGTCATACACAGCGGCGACTGGCTGCCGGGGGCCGCGCTCTTGTCGGCGGTGCTGCTCGCCGTCGGCTTCGTGCTGCGACGGCGACGCGCCCCGGCCGTGGCGGTGACCCTCGCCGAGGTCGCCGTCTGGGTCATGACCATCACGGCCGTGTTCTTCCCGCAGACCGCACTGCTCGCGGTGATCCCCACGGGGCCGACCATCGCGGCCGTCCCGCGCACCGTCGCGCAGGCCGCGCAGGAGATCGCCGTCGGCGTCGCGCCCATCACCGCGACCCCCGCCCTCGGCTTCGTGCTCGTCGGTGCGCTGGGCCTTCTCACGATCGCGCTCGACCACGTGGTCATGACGGCGCGGATGCCGCTGCTGGCCGCAACTGCCCTGATCCTCGTCTGGCTGATCCCGGCGATCGCGCTGCCCGCGGGGGTGGATGCCTTCGCGTTCGTACTCCTCGCCGCGGCGGCCCTGCTGCTCGTGCGGGCGGAGCACCGCACTCGCGAGACCTCGTCGACGTCTCGGCCGGGCGGGGTCGCCGCGGTCGCCGTCGCCCTCGGGGCCGTCGCGATCGTCGCCGCGCTCGTCATCGCACCGACCCTCCCGCCGCCCTCCGTCGCCGCAGGCGGGTCGGGCATCTCGGCCCGCATCGATCCCTCGCTCGATCTCGGCAACGATCTGCGGCGGCGCGAGGTCATCCCCGTACTGACCTATCGCAGCGACGCCCCGCAACTGCCGAACCTCCGCGTGACGACGCTGTCGGTGTTCGACGGGGCGGTCTGGAAACCCGACCGCATGCGCACGGTTCCCCTGAGCGACGAGCCGTTCACCCCCGTCACCGCCGACGACGGCATCCGCATCACCGAGTACCGCACGAACGTGGATGTCACGCAGCTGAACTCGACCTATCTGCCGATCCCGTATCCCGCCGTATCGGTGTCGGGCCTCGACGGTGCATGGCGTGCCGTCCCCTACAGCCGCACGGTGCTGAGCTCCGACGCCAACGCTCAGGGGCAGTCCTACGAGGTGGTCTCGCACGTGCCGCGCCCGACGCTCGAGCAGATCCGGGCCGCATCCACGACGGTCTCGGAAGACGCCGTGGACGTGTACTCGCTGCCGGCCGATCTGCCTCCGATCATCGCGGAGCTCGCACAGACCGTCACCGCGGGCGCGGCGACGCCGTACGACAAGCTCCTCGCACTGCAGACGTGGTTCCGCGGGTCGGATTTCACCTATTCGCTCTCGGCGCCCGTCGATGACGGGTTCGATGACACGGGGGTCGCCGCTGTCGCGCAGTTCCTCGACAAGAAGGAGGGCTACTGCATCCACTTCGCGGGAGCCTTCGCGCTGATGGCGCGGACGCTCGACATGCCGTCACGGATCGTCGTCGGGTTCCTCCCCGGCGCCTACACCGGTGAGTCCATCGACGACGAGCGGGTCGCCGAGGTGACCACCGCGCAGCTGCACGCGTGGCCGGAGGTGTACTTCGACGGGATCGGCTGGATCCCCTTCGAGCCGACGAAGAGCCTCGGGACGGCGACCCGGTTCCTGAGTTCGGCGTCGCCGGTCGACGACTCCGGGCAGGATGTCACCCAGGCGACCCCGACGCCGACCCCGACGTCCTCCGCTGCCGCCGTGCCCACCGACCGGCCCGAACAGACGCAGAACCAGGCATCCGGCCAAACGGCGAAGGGCATCGATCTGCGACCGTTCCTGACCGTGCTCGTGTTCGTCGTCGTCCTGGGTTCGATCCCGGCCGGCGCCGCCGCCATCCGGCGCGTCCTTCTCCGCCGCCGCGGTACGGTCGCCGCCGCGTGGCGGATCGTGCAGGATGCCGCGATCGACGTCGGTGCTCCCGTGCGCACCGCCGAGACACCGCGCGCGTTCGCGGCACGCCTCGCGGCGATGCACGACGCGCCCGCGCAGCCGCTGTCCCGCCTCGTCGCCGCGGTCGAGCACGCGAACTATGCCGCTGCGGATCCACGCGTGACCGGCTCTCCGCGGGCAGCGGGCGCGATCGAGGATGCCGAGGCGGTGCGCCGCGGCCTGCTGGCGGCCCTCGACGGCCCTGAGCGCCTGCGCGCCCGCCTCGCGCCGCGTTCGCCGACCGCCGCTCCGCCACCTGAGCGGGCCCCCACTGACAGGAATGCTCCGGCCCGCAGTCGCGGGCCGGAGCATTCCGAGCGGGCCGCCCGGGTCGCGGATCGCGACCCGGGCGCGGGCGTCAGGCGCGGACGGCCTCCGTGCGGGTGCCGTCGTCACGGGCATCCGCGGGTGCTGCCACGACTTCGGCGTCGGCGTCGTCGCCCGAGTCGTCGGCGAACGGGTCGCCGTCACGAGGTGCGTTGTAGAGACTCTCGTCGAGGATGCCTTCGCGCTTGGCCACGATCGCGGGGACGAGCGCCTGCCCCGCGACGTTGACGGCCGTGCGGCCCATGTCGAGGATCGGGTCGATCGCGAGCAGCAGACCGACACCGGCGAGCGGCAGGCCGAGGGTCGACAGTGTGAGGGTCAGCATGACCGTCGCACCCGTCGTGCCGGCGGTGGCTGCGGAGCCGACGACCGAGACGAGGGCGATGAGCAAGTACGACACGATGTTCAGCTCGATGCCGAAGAACTGCGCGACGAAGGTCGCGGCGATGGCGGGGTAGATCGCGGCGCAGCCGTCCATCTTGGTCGTCGCGCCGAGCGGAACCGCGAACGACGCGTATTCGCGGGGCACGCCGAGGTTCCGCTCGGTGACGCGCTGCGTGAGCGGCAGCGTGCCGATCGATGAGCGCGACACGAAGCCGAGCTGCACGGCGGGCCAGACGCCCGAGAAGTACTGCTTGATCGACAGGCCGTGCGTCTTCACGAGGATGGGATACACGACGAACAGCACGACCGCGAGGCCGATGTAGACCGCGACGGCGAACCAGATGAGGGTCAGGAGCTTGTCGGTGCCGTACTGCACGACTGCCGATCCGATGAGACCCAGCGTGCCGATGGGGGCGATGCGGATGATCCACCACAGCACCCGCTGCACGATCTTCAGGCTCGACTGCGTGAACGCGACGAACGGCTCGGCGCGACGGCCGAGCTTGAGCGCCGCGATGCCGTCGAGACCGCCGAGCCCGTCGAGGCATCCACCGACGTGGAGACCGTGAGGCCGAGGAAGTTCTGCGGGATCAGGCCCTTGAGGAAGTTGAACCACGTGCCCACCGTGTACGGGTCGCCGGTCGACAGCTGGTCGTGCGCGACACGGTTGCCGGGCTGGATCGTGATGCCGAGCACGATGCCGATCGTCACGGCGATGAGGGCCGTGATGCCGAACCACAACAGGGTCTGACCGGCGAGGCGCGCCGCGTTCGTGACGTTCCGCAGCTGCGTGATGCTCGCGACGATCGCGAGGAAGATGAGCGGCACGACCGCGACCTTCAGCAGGGTCACGTAGGCGTTGCCGACGGTCGAGAGCGTCGCGGCGAGTCCGTTGGGGTTGCCCTCGCCGTCGGGGCCGAGGTTCACGGCGAAGATGCCGAGCAGGATGCCGGCGACCAGGCCGATCGTGATCTGGAACCCGAACGAACGGTAGAAGGGCTTCTTGGGCTTGGAGGTGCGCGCGGCCGGGTTCGGCGCGGGCACGGCAGTGCGGGTGGAACTCATGGGGTCTGTCTCCTGAAGCGGCGGGATGCCGGTTGGTGCAGCGGTCCGCGGGGGCGGCCGCCTCTCGACGCTACGACGCACCCCACATGAGGCGGGCCGATGTGACGCGGAATGACAACCGGCCGCCGTCGGGGGCTATTCCCCGTCCGGAGTGCGCGGCTGGTGGTTCACTCCCGACCACTGCGCAGCAGCCGAGCGGAGTAGAATAACGAAATGGACACTCGGACTCTCACAACGCCCGAAGTGGCGCGAGTCCTGGGTGTGTCCCTGCCCACAGCGCATCGCGCGCTGGATGCCTATGGCGTCCCGCGCACCGGACGCGGACGCACCCGCACGGCAAGCGAAGAGGTCATGGCAGAGATTCTTTCGCGCCGCGGAACGGCCCCACGCTCGGAGCGCACCCCGACTGAGCTTCGCGTCCTCGCGGCCTTGTCGCGCTCTCCGCTCGGGTTGGCAAGCGTGCGCGCAGTCGCGTCGAAGGCGGGTATCAGCCCGACCACCGCCTCGCGCGCTCTGCGGAAGCTCGCACTCGAGGGATTTGCCCAACAGCGCGACACCATGGTCGCGAGCGGCCGCGCGCGGCGAGAGCGCCGGTGGTTTTCATCGAACAAGCCCCTGCCGACTTCCGTGAAGAACGCGATGCGACACACCCGCTTGGTCGAGCGCACGAGCACCCCCCGCCCACTTCCTTCCGAACTGCACCATCTCTTCTGGAACGCGAATGTGGCCGACCTGAATCCCCAGAAGGACGGCAGCTACCTCGCAGAGCGCCTGCTGCAGGCCCCCGACCTTCGCGCCTGGAACTGGGCTCTGACCAATCTCTCGCGCGACGATGTCGAGATGGCGCTGGGGCGCCGCGGCGTAGACGACCGAACCCGAGCGCTGGCACGAAACTGGTGGGCCCATGAAGGATGACCAGCGACGTGCGCGGGACTGGCGCTTCACGCACACGGAGAAGGCGGCGGCAGACATCGAGCCATCCGACGGCCTCAGTTCTTTGGTGGGCCTGTTGCCTCCCCAGACGCTCCTTGTGTGGCGCACGATCGCTCCGCTCGTGCCCTCCCAGGCGTACCTGTCCGGCGGCACCGCCCTCGCCGCGCATGTCCGGCATCGAGTGAGCCGCGACCTCGACTTCTTCACGGAGTCACCCTTCGATCCCGAGGAGCTGGCGGCGACACTTTCCAGGGCTGGGCCGTTCGCTCCCACGATGGTCGAGACGGGCACACTGAACGGCATCTTCGAAGATACGAAGGTGCAGTTCCTCGACGCGTCGTCGCAACGGCTCCTTGAAAATCCCACGCTCTTCGGGGGTGTGCGGCTAGCGAGCCTGTCCGACATCTCTGCCGCCAAGCTGAAAGTCATCCAGGACCGCGGTGCGCTTCGTGACTACTTCGACCTGATGATCCTCGACGGCCACATCCCCACAGAGGAGGGCCTGCGCCTCCTCGTTGATAAGTTCCAGCCCATCGCCCCAGCGGGACTCATCGCGAATGTGGTGCGCGGGTTGGGCTACCTGGGGGACGTCGAGGATGATCCGTCCCTACCTGTCTCACGCGCACAGATCGAAGCATTCTGGAGCAGGCGACAGCCGGAAGTGGCTCGCAGAGCGCTGTAGATCGTTGCATTTCAGGACGCCCGTCATCGAACGCCTCGCCGGGCGCCACCCCGCGCGCGGCCGTTCGATTGTCACGACACGCCAAAACCCCGCGGGGATACCCGCAGAACATGGCAATCGAACGCCGGCGACGGCAAGTACGCGCTGAACTGAACGCGAGAACCCCGTCCGAACACTGTTCGGACGGGGTTCTCGGCTGAGCGGAAGTGACAGGATTTGAACCTGCGAGGCGAGTTACCCCGCCTACATGGATTCCAGCCATGCTCCTTAGGCCGCTCGGACACACTTCCACAGGCGATCCTATCAGGAGCGGAAGGCCCCTCCCGCAGGGGAGAGCGACGCGGAAGACGCGGTCAGTAGCCGGTCGCCTCGCCGCCGCTGAGGACGGCGCGGGTCGACGACACCCCGAGGCGCGTCGCGCCCGCGGCGACCATCGCCTCGGCATCCTCACGCGTACGGATACCACCGGATGCCTTGACGCCGAGGCGCCCGCCCACGGTGTCGGCCATGAGGCGCACGGCGTGGACGCTCGCGCCGCCCGCGGGGTGGAAGCCGGTCGAGGTCTTCACGAAGTCGGCCCCCGCCTCCTCCGCGGCGCGGCAGACGGCGACGATCGTGTCGTCGGAGAGCGCGGCCGACTCGATGATGACCTTCAGCACCACGCCGGGGGCGGCGGCGCGGACGGCGGCGATGTCGGCACGGACGCCGTCGATGTCACCCTCGATCGCGGCACCCACGTCGATGACCATGTCGACCTCGTCCGCGCCCTGCGCGGCGGCGAGTGCCGCCTCGGCGGCCTTGATCTCGGAGTGGTGCTTGCCGCTCGGGAAGCCGACGACGACGGCGAGCTTCAGCCCCTCCGGGAGCGTCACCGGCAGGACCGACGGCGAGAGGCACACGCTGTAGGTCTCGAGGGCTGCCCCCTCGGCGATCGTCGCCTCGATGTCGGCGCGGGTCGCCTCGGGCTTCAGCAGCGTGTGGTCGATGATCGCGGCGAGCGGGTCACGGGTCATGATCGTTGTCTCCTATCGGGTGGTGGTCTCGTCAGCGGGCGGCCGCAGCGGCGCGGGCATCCACGAAGCGATTCGGCGCGAGGCCTGCAACAAGGATGTCACCTGCGGCCCTCGCGCGGGACGCCCGCTCCCCTACGCGGGAAGCGGGAAGACGACGCCGTCGTCCCAGGGCTCGGTCCAGCCGAGCCGGTCGAACAGCGCGTCGAGGAGGATGCCGGTGAATCCCCACACGAGGTGCCCGCGCACCTGGAATGCCGGGCCGCGCCACTCCTGGCCCTCGCGGCGCACGAGCGTCACGCCACGGTTCTCGGGGGCGAGGAGGTCGGCGACGGGCGCGCGGAAGACATCCGCCGACTCGGCGACGTCGACGACGCGCACGGGCGACGGCTGCCGCCACCAGCCGAGCACGGGGGTCACGAGGTGCCCGGAGAACTCGAGCGGCACGTCGGGGAGCGTGCCGAGGACGTCGACGCCGTCCGGATCGAGCCCCGTCTCCTCCTCGGCCTCGCGCAGTGCCGCGGCGACCGGACTGTCATCGCCCGGGTCGAGCCGGCCGCCGGGGAACGCGACCTGCCCCGGGTGGGCCCGCAGCGTCAGGGCGCGGGCGAGCAGCAGCACGTCGAGATCGCGCGAGACGGCGGCGTCCTGTGCCTCGCGGGCGGAGGGACGGCTGTCGAGCACGCCGAAGAGGATGAGCACGGCGGCCGCCCGAGGCGACGAGCCGACAGGCAGGTCGCGAAGGCGCGCATCCCAGTGGTCGCCGCGTCGCGTCGCGGCGGCGAGCGCCGCCAGCTCCGCCCGTGCCGCCGGAGAGGTCGGGGGCACGGCGGGGTCGGTCACCCGCCCAGGGTACGCCCGGACGGGCGCACGAGGGCGCGAGCGGGCGCGTCTGCGCGGGTTACCCTGGGTGCCGTGACCGCCCCCGCACCCTTCATCGGCATCGTCGTGACGGATGCCTACGCCGACGAAGACCCCGACTACGACACGCCCCTCCTGGTCGACGCACTGAACGCGCGCGGGGCGGCGGCGCGACCGCTCGTCTGGCACGACGACGACATCGATCTCGCGGACTTCGATCTGCTGGTCGTCCGCTCGCCGTGGGACTACCCCGAGCGGCTCGCCGAGTTCCGCGCGTGGCTCGCCCGCGCCGAACGGACGACCCGCGTGGTGAACGCACCGGCGGTGATGCGGTGGAACCTCGACAAGCGGTACCTGGCCGACCTCGAGCGCTCAGGCATCCGCACCGTCCCCACGACGTACGCATCAACCCTCCCCGACGCCGCCACCGCGCTGCACGCCCTCGCCGCGCACGATCGCGTCGTGGTGAAGCCGGCGGTGTCGGCGGGCGCCCGCGACACGGGCCTGTTCGAGGCATCCGACCCCCGCGCCCTCGACCTCGCCGCGCGCATCATCGACGCCGGCGGCGTCGCGATGGTCCAGCCCGAGATCGCGGAGCTCACAGCGGGTCACGAGAAGGCGCTGTACGCGATCGACGGGGTTTTCACGCACGCGATCGCGAAGGGGGCCCTGCTCGAAACGGGCGGTGGACTCCGCGGCGGCGTCTACGTCGAGAACCCCGTGCTCGTCGACGCGACGGATGCCGAGCAGGCTTTCGCGGCGGCGGTGCTCCGGGCCGTCGGCGAGATCACCGGCACTCCCACGCCGCTTTACGCCCGCATCGACACGGTCGACTCCGCCGCGCACGGCCTGTGCCTGCTCGAGGTGGAACTCGTCGAGCCGGCGCTCAATCTCCACGTCGCCGGCCATGTGACGGATGCCGTCGCCGACGCCGTCCTCGCCGCAGCGCTGCCGGGCGGCCCGCTCAGTCCCGCGTCATGATCGACGGATCGTCGGCGCGCCAGTACTGCACGGATTGCAGGATCCAGAACGCGGCGAACAGCGCGAGCGCGACGACCTCGCCGACGAGCACGCCGTAGACGGACCCGACGTGAGCCTCCCCGTAGAGCGGGAGACCCAGGACGACCGCAGCGAGCGCAACGGCGATCGCGATGTACACGCGCCGCAGCCACCGCGGCGCGTCGTCGGCGGCCGGGGCGATCGCGTTGATCAGCGCGACGGCGGCGATGACGGAGAAGAACGCGACCGCCGCACCCAGATGCGCCCAGCGCAGGAACACGTCCCGTGCGAGCCACCAGAAGAGCCCGACGACGAGCAGGATCGCGACGGAGATCGCGAGTGACAGCAGCGTCCCGGAGCGTTCGACCTCGCCGGACAACAGGAGCGCCACCGCAACCGCGACCGCGACGAGGGCGACGACGAGGTAGGTGAGGATGCCGGTGTCCACCGCCGCGTCGAACGACTCGGGAACGCACGTGCGCGCACCCCGCGCGCACGTCGAGTCGATTCCCGGCACCGACCCGGGCGAGATCACGGTCGGGACGATCGCGACGAGCGGCAGGATCACGGCCGCGACGTCGAGGAGCACCCGCTCCGCACCGCGGCCCGACAGCGCGAAGAAGCAGACGGCGACGGCGATGAGCGCCCCGACGAACACGGTGTTCCCGGGGCTGTAGTAGTAGTGGCTGATCGACGGGAGCAGCCCCACGCGCGGGAGGCTCACTGCGACGCCGGCGAAGACCACGACGACCGACCCGGCGATCGCGAGCCGAAGGTACCGGTAGGTCCGCTGCAGCGACGTCGACGGGCGGCTCATGCGGTGCGCCTCAGTGCAGGAACTGCGCCGGGTCGAACTGGTCGATGGGGATGACGCGCACCCGCGGCAGCGGGGCATCGAAGGCGTCGACGTCGTACTCGAGGTCGAAGAACTGGATGCCGGGGAGCTCGGCGAACCCGGCGTTGCGGAACTCCGAGAAACCCATGACACCGACGCGGCGGCCATCGAGGAGGGCGCCGACGTCGGGGACGAAGTCGCCGTCGTTGCTGACGAGCACGACGTCGCCGGGACGGTCCCGCAGCGCCTGGAGCGTGCGCAGGATGGCGATGTCGACGACCTTCTCGTCGGCCTCGCCGGAGAGCGGGACGGGCTGGTAGCCGAGAGCCAGCAGCGCCTGGACGAACGACATCGGCAGGTTCGTCGAGGCGTTCAGGAAGAAGAGTCCCCGGGCTTCGCGATGCCAGCGCTGCGAGACATACGCGAGGATCCGGTCCCACCGCGGCCGCTCGTCCGGCTGGGGACGTCGCCCCAGGATCGACCCGCCGAGGGTCGCATCGATGTTCTCGCCGTCGACGAGCACCCAGGCCACCCCGCTGTCGTGCACCACGCGTCCTCCCTCCGGGAGCGTCGCCGTCGCACCGCCCGCCGTCGCCTCATCCTAGGGCGTGTCGGCCGGGTGCGCGGGGGCATAGCCTGGTGGGGTGACCGACCCCACCTCTCTCGTCCTCGTCGCCAACGCCGCAGACGCCTCGATCTCGTCCTTCCGCTTCGAGGGCGAGGCTCTCGAGCTGCTCGCCGTGACCGAGGGACTCACGGGCTGCTCCACCTTCGCGGTGGATGCCGCGCGGGGGCTCGTCTACGCGGCCGTCAAGGGCGAGCCGGCGGGCATCGTGACACTCACGCTCGATCGGGCATCCGGGCGCCTGACGCCGGTCTCGCGCCTCGACCTGCCGGCCGGGGGCATGAACTACCTCGCCCTCACGCCCGACGGAGACGGGCTGCTCGGCGCGAGCTACGGCGGCGGGTACGGCATCGCGTGCCGGGTCGCCGACGGCTCGGTGGGCGAGCCCGTCTCACGGATCGCGTATCCGAACCTGCACTCGGTGCTGCCGAGCGCCGACGGCCGCTTCGCGTACTTCGTGTCACTCGGTGCCGACCTCGTCGCGCAGTACGCGATCGCCGACGACCTCGTGCTCACCGCGCTGTCGCCGGCGACGGTCGCGGCACCGGCGGGCAGCGGCCCGCGCCACCTGCTCGTCGAGGACGACGCCGTGTACGTGCTGACGGAGTTCTCCGGCGAGGTACTGCACTACCGCCGCGACGCGCAGTCGGGTGCGCTGGGTTTTGTGGGCTCCGCCTCGGCGGTCGACCCCGCGGCGCAGCTCGGGCACAGCGAGTTCGGCGCCGATCCTCTCGCGCACCACTACATCTGGGGTGCCGACCTGCACCGCGCCGGCTCGCGCCTGTGGGCATCCGAGCGGACGGAGAGCACGCTGGGCGCGCTGACGGTCGCCCCTGACGGAACGCCCTCGGATGCCGAGCGCTTCACGGTCACGGAGCACCAGCCGCGCGGATTCGGCATCAGCGCGGACGGCCGTTTCCTCGTCGCGGCGGGTGAGAAGTCGACGACCGTCTCGCTGTACCGCGTCGACGGCGACGACCTGCACCTCCTGCAGCGCGCGGAGACCGGGCGCGGCGCGAACTGGGTCCGCTTCGTCTGAGCGTCAGAGAGCGGGCGCCGCGGCACGCGCCGTCGTCGGACGCCGCTCCATGAGCGCGTTCACGACACCGAGGGCGAGGACGAGCACGCCGGCGACCGCCGGGACGATCATCGCCGCGCCGAGTGAACCGTCTTCGGCGATCCGCCCGGTGACGGCCGAGGAGAGGGCCTGTGCGAGTGTCAGCGCCGACCCGAGGAGGGTCATCGTCGTCGCCGCACGTCCGGTGGGAGCCCGCTCCCCCGCGAGGGAGAAGAGCGTCACGAGCGTCGGCCCGACGCCGAGCCCCATGATGAGCAGCCACACGATGACGGAGCCGAAGCCGTCGGCGGTCGCGTAGCCCGCGGCGGCGAGCGTCAACACGAGCGCGAACAGGATCCACCGCGCCCGTAGCGCGAAACGCGCCGGCAGCAGCACGACGCCGAGCGCGAGCACCGCAGAACCGATGCCCATGAGCCCGTAGAGCAGACCCGCCGATGCCTCGTCTCCGTGCGCCTGCGCGAACGCGGTGAGGGACGTGAGCGTCCCCCCGAAGAACATCCCGACGGCGAAGGTCGCCGCGACGAGCACGAGGATCCGGCCCGAGAATACGGCGCGGATCGGAGCGCGCGCCGCCGCGGCATCCTCGGCATCCGGCATCACCCGCGCGGTCGGGTGGAGGGCGAACGCGATCACGAAGCCGAAGCTCAGCGCCGCGGCGATCGCGATCGGCGCCCACGGGGCGATGAACGCGGCGAGGATGCCGACGAGGAACGGGCCGATCACGAACGCGGTCTCGTCGGCCGCGGACTCGTACGACATGATGCGGCTCGTCGTCTGCGCGCGCCGTCCCGGCGCGAGCCGCGCGGTGATGATCGTGAGCAGGCGGCTGCGCGACATCGCAGCGGCCTGCGGTGCCGTGAGGCCGATCGCGAGCGCCGAGGCGAGGAGGACGCCTTCGGGCATCCCGCTCATGACGATGACGGGGAACAGAGCCAGCAGGATGCCGTTCGCGAGACCCACCGGTACGAGCACGCGCCGCTGGCCGTGGCGATCGACGAGGTCCCCGATGAGCGGACCGGCGATGACGACGCCGACGCCGACGGCGGCCGACGTGAGCCCGCCGACACGCACGGAGCCCGTGGCCGAGACGACGAGCATCAGGACGCCGACCGTCATCATGGCGAACGGCAGCCGGGCGATGAACGCGATCGGCCAGTACGCCCAGCCGGTGTGCTGCATCAGGGTGCGGTCGTCGGTCTGCGTGCGGGCGTGCTCCACGTGCTCCTCCAGGGAATCGGCTCGTTGTTCCCGTGCCGCCGTTTCCCGGTGTCGACATGACGTCGGTCGAGCTGGTAGATGCACCTCGCGGGCCGTGTCGCAGGCCTTGCGGAGGCATCCATCATCTCACGGATCGACTCCCAGCGCCCTGACAGGCTCCGGAGGGACCAGAATCGAGGGATCGTGCGTTGTGTCAGGTGATGCGGCGTCCGCGGCATCCCCGACCGAAGGAGACATCATGAACGACGGACTCATCACCCGCACTCCCGGCACCGAGACGGCCGTGCTCGCCGGCGGCTGCTTCTGGGGCATGGAGGACCTGATCCGCCGTCAGCCCGGCGTGCTCACCACGC
>ERZ781398.2161-NODE-2161-length-17098-cov-4.505134_pt1 | contig 17098 bp, 20 predicted proteins | sample MGYA00433077_ERZ781398 | MGnify/ENA primary metagenome ERZ781398 (study PRJEB29847, sample SAMN06458254) | wastewater metagenome | isolation source: Wastewater bioreactor | place: South Africa: Cape Town | study: EMG produced TPA metagenomics assembly of the... | reverse complement strand
TAAATTTGAAAATAATCTAAATAGATTATAATAGTACAGTTTTTCATGAACAATTTTATATACTTTACTTACCAGAAACAACACTATAATAGTACTGATAAGAAATAAAAATAAATATCCAAACTGCATAATTAGAATAAAATCATTTACAGCATAAGGAGTATATCTCTGTCTAATAGAGATTTCAGCGAGCTAAAAGAATAATTTGAATTTTAAATATGTAATTAGCACACAAAATACGAACTGAAAGAAGTACAATAATATCCAAAATTAAAATAAAAACTGCAAAAATCACCAAACTTTTCGGGATAATTGGCTCCGATGGACATTCATTGTAATAGAAAAAACCAAAATAGAAACAGCAAATTGCTAAAGTATTTGGAATAGGAAATATGATAAATAGATCAGGTAAATGTCGACAAATAACTGAGAAATAAGTTTTAGCCATTTTACTATGAAGTTTAATCAAAATAATAAAAAGAACAACAACGTGACTAAATTTAGTGATGATAACGTTTGTTGAGGGTGAGGGTGTATAGTTGAATATCTTTCAAAGGTCTCTGTTTACTTTTTTCCTTTCTTTCTGTCGATAATTATCTTTCAATGATAAAGACGAAAATTGTAAGATGGCATGTAAAACATTATATGTATGTTTTATCTATGATCTTTACAAATGAAATCAAGTCCGTTTAAAGATCATCTAAAAGAATAACGAAAAAAAAATCATTATATATAAAGATCAAACAAAAGAAAAAGAAATTTACATTTTTCAACAATGATCGACTCTGAATCAAAACGACCGTTTCTATTTCTCTCCGTATTTTTAAGTTGTATTGGTTTTGTTTTGCTAATTTTAACAATTATCTTCTCAATCTTATATGGCTTTGAACGAAATAAATTCAAAGAACATGTTACTAATATTTCGACTACGAAAGATCTATGTCTAACACCATATTGTATCAAAATTGGTAGAATCAATTCGTGATAATTGATAATGATCGATTATTTTTCTTTGAAATTTTTTTTAGCAAATTATTTTTTGGATAATATCGATCAAACAGTGAATCCTTGCGAGAATTTCTATCAATTCAGTTGTGGAAAATGGATTGAAAATGCTCGAATTCCTGATGATGGTTAAAATAGAACTTATTCTTTCGTTTTCTATATGTTATAATTTTTGTAGATAATTCTCAAGGTACATTCAATATTCTCGAAGAAAAAGTTACTAATCGAATAATTGGTATGCGAACAAAATATAATTTGTTTTTTTCTTTTTTGTTAAATTTTTTACTCTGATTTGTATAGATCTGTTGACATCTCCATTATCGAATGAAAGTGCCGGCATTGATGCAATTATCAATACTCGACAATTATATTCGTCATGTGTCAATGTCGATCAAATTGAAAGAGAAAATGCTGATTCTTATATTATTTCATTAATCAATAATCGATTGGGAGGATGGCCGATTTTACAAGGTTCCAATTGGAACCCATCGTCGTTTAATTTACCTTCGTCATTACTCAAGTTGAATCAATTCAATAAATTTCTATTTTTTTATGTTGCAACAAGTGTTGACGAGAGAAATTCATCTATTCATTCGATTTACTTAGGACAAAGTTCACTTGCTCTTGGTGATCGAAGTTATTATTTAAATGAAAGCAATATTACTCGTGCCTATCGAGAATTGATTAAGAATGTTGTTTTATTATTAACAAACGAAACATTAACAACAATTGATCAGGATGTTGAAGAAATATTTCAAGTTGAAAAACGAATTGCTCAAGTTTGACATTGTTTGGTTAATGAATTATGTGTTTATCATCTTTTTTTTGTTACATAAAAGGTCTATTGGACAACAGCTCAAAGATATAGCCAAACATCGAATCGTACCGCCTTTGCGAATCTTTCATCTCTACTCAATTCATCAGTACTCCAACTTGATATTTTTTTTTCGTAATAAAAATATTTTCTTTTCTATTTTAGTTCGATTATTCAGATTATATTCGACGAATTTATCGTCTCGAAAATATTGAATTACGTTCGAATGATATGATACTCGTTCGAGAACTTGATGTCTTAAAAAGTCTATCGAACATTTTCGAACATGAATCATCACGAACTCTACAAAACTATATTATCTGGCGTTTTGTTTGGAGTCTCAGTGATCATATGTCAACGAAATTTCAAGTTTTAAAATTGAAATTCATGCAAATCTTTCAAGGAATCAAAACAGGCCTACCACGAAAGATCAAATGTGCGAACAGTGTTAATTATTATATGAGCTTAGCTGTGTCGAAGTTATATATAGAAAAATATTTCGATGAATCATCTCGTCAAGAGTCCACTGAAATGATCGATAATGTTCAACAGATATTTCGTCAGATGATCGATAGAACAACATGGATGGATGCTGAATCAAAAGGTCGAGCACTTGAAAAAGTACTGAGTTTTCGATCGAGTAAATTTTTTGTCCATTTATTCTAATTTTTTATTGATCTAGATCGATGCAGTCGGTCGACGAATCGGTTATCCCGATGGTTTGAATAGTAATCGTACTTATCTCGAACATATATATCATGAAGTTTGCAATCTTAATCATTCTTTTCTCTTCGTATGTAAACTTCTTTTTTTTTCTAGTATAAATTCAATTCATCGTATTTCAAAAATGTTCTCTTGATCAATCAAATCAATCTCAAAAAAATCTACGAAAACTTCGCGCACCAATCAATCGAAACGGTTGGGCATCTCCCACTCCGACAGATGTTAATGCTTTCTATCGTCCATCGTACAATGATATCAGTAAAAACTGCAATCTCTATGTTTGCCAATCAAACATTCGTCTCTTTCGTTTTAGCATTTACAGCAGCTATCCTTCAAACACCATTTTTTGATAAACATGCACCGAAGTAAGATGTTGTCTACAAAATAAATCGAGTTCTAACAAGTCAATTCAAGATATTTGAATTATGGCGCGATTGGAATGGTTGTTGGACATGAGTTAACTCATGGATTTGATAGTTTTGGTGGAAAATATGATAAACATGGAAATCGAGTTCGTTGGTGGACAAATCAAACTATTGAAGCATTTAATCGACAGAAACAGTGTATCATTGATCAGTACAGTAATTATACATTATCGCAAATCAATCTCAATGTAAGAAGCAAGTTTCGAAGATATTTTCATATTTTGTCTTTTGGTTTAGGTCAATGGAGAACAAACACAAGGCGAGAATATAGCGGATAATGGTGGATTGAAACAAGCATTTTTCGTATGTGATTTTGAATTTGAATGAAAATATTTATATATTTCGTTGATTATCAAAGGCTTATCAAAAATGGGCAGAAAAAAATAAAAATATTGACAAACGACTACCAGGTTTAAGTCAGTATTCACCGGAACAAATGTTTTTCATGAATTATGCTCAAGTATGGTGTTCGAAAGTGACAGATCAAGCAGCAAAAAGAAGAGTTCTATCCAATACTCATTCACCGCCTGAATTCAGAGTCATCGGTCCAACATCAAATTTTAATGAATTCGATCGTGTATTTGGTTGTAAACCTGGTCAACGAAATAGTCGAGTAGATAAATGTACTGTTTGGTAGCGAAAATTTCTTTTCATGTAATCAATTAGTTGTCTCACAAATAAAAATCTTTTTAGAAGATTTATTTTAACTTCGAAATAAACATAGAATTTCTCAAGGACATTGATAGACTGAAGTGATTTTAGTATGAACATCAATTTGCCAAGCACCTAACGGTTGATTTCCAAATTGTGTATAAATTCCCGAAGGAATTGAATGAAAAATATTACCAACGATATTTAAAGTCATATTGACTGGTCGAACAAGAGCTGTTTGAGTGAAATTGTATATATTTGAAGCACACTTTACATCATGATGAGTAGGAGGAAATGCAAGCCATGGTGAGATATTAGCATCGACAAATGAAGAAAAATTTGCAATTTCAGATGAATTAAATGGTAGCATATTGGGAAATAATGGATTAAATGTAGCTTCGACAGAACCTTGTTGATACGATATTGAATAAGTATTCTTTTGAAAATCAGCTTGCATTGTTGCCTAATAATAAAGATTTCATATCGTATATGCAATATACATAGATACAAGTGAACTTACGAAGTATGCTGGCAGTCCATAAACGAATTTTGAAGCTTCAACATCTATGAAATCATTTTGATAAACTAATGGTTTGAACATAACAGTTTTATTCTGTCGAATTAGATATGGTATTTCTAATTTGAATTCAACAAATGTCTGTTCGGTTATATTAGCAATAAATGGTGGTAATGAAGAGTCTTTACATTGATTTTGTTGATTGAATTCTAAGTAAACTGGATGTTGATCTTTTTGCATGTATGTTGCTAATGGATTCGATGAATTAAATTCGAGATGTTCTTTTGATTGACTGAGAAATGATTGTAAGATTGATTTCGAAAATGGTTGTAGAATCCACCAACCTGTCGTTCGACAATTTGTATCGCTACGACAAATTGATATCATACAAAATACAAAGCATATTTCTTTCATCGACAAATACATTTTTTAAAAAAAAACGTGTTAGCAAGAAAAAAAATGATGACATTTTAAGTTGTTTTTCGTTTTATCTTGTCTTTGACGAAACAGATGTTATTTTTTCACTACATACATCATACAGAAAAACAAGATCAAATAAAATATGATAGGCTTAACAACCAGCATCAGCATTTCGCCAAGATTCTTTGAGATAATGAATATGTTTGCTATTTAATTGATCATATTCATATTTGATAAAATCGAATACACTCCCAGGCAAGATCAGAAATTCTTCTTCCTCAGGAAAATTTGATATTTGAGATATATCACTTCCACAACGAGTTGTTGGTTGCCTGAGTTCAATGACGAGCAATGTATTACCGTAGATGTCTGCTACTTGTCGTTTTTTACTTGTTGATGTAAATGATAAAAATTGTATGTCTGATTTCATAAAATTTAAACGTTCTTCATCTGTTAGATCAATTCCTCGATAAACAATTGGACAATCTGGTGTTTTAATATTCCATTTCAGATATTCATTCAGTAAATAACAAAACGGTCCAATGGTTTGCACTTTATCAGATTCCATAGTTTTCAAATTTCGTGTTATTTGATTGATTAATTTGTACCAGAACGAATCCTTTGTAAACATATGAGCGAGCATATCTCCAATTTCTGCTGGAATAATTTCATAGGGTACTAAATCTTCAGCATATTCTTGAATACATTCTAAATATTCAACTAGTTGTTTAGCACTGTGTTCTTTATTATGAATCGTTCCTTCTTTCATAATTCCTTCGATAGATTCTTTGAGAATATCTAACACCGGCTTATTCCTGTTGAAACCAAGAGAATATCTATAGATGTTGGAAATATGACTGAAATGACGCATCATAGACAACACATTAGGTGGATTCTTTGTTGGAATATCAAGTGGTATTGTTGCATTGAATCGTTCCTGTTTCAAAGGTTCAATTCGACGTCTTTGCGCGAGAATAGTACGTTTTATTGGATAGGATTTACCTTGACTGTGTTGTAACATATTGTGTAAATCGATCGTACGTTCTTCATCAAGTTCTACGTTTGATTGATTTCGATGAAAAGCATGTTCAATAATATCATTATCAATATCGGTATATCTTTCCCATTGATCATTTTCTGTTGATTCTGCATCAACATTATTTGACTTCCATAACCATTGGAAATTATTCGAGAGAAGAAACGATAGAGTATTTGAAGGCATGTTAAAAATAAGAATGTTTTTTTTTCTAGTATTTATTGAGATAAAAAGTTTGTTGTCAAAGGTAGATACTCTCTTATCTGATTCTGTTGTGTCGATACAACAACGACACGTTATAATAATAAAAATTCATTCAAACAACGTTAGGACCTTGCTTGCAAAATCCTCGACCATCAAGTGAAATTCGACAATGATAACAACGAAAACAATTTGTATGCCAATCACGATTTTCATATGATACATATCGTTTATTATCAGGACCTATTTTAAGAAAAGAAAACTATTACCAATATTCATTGTAATCTCTCGTTTACCGCTTATTGGTTTGAAACATGCATAACATTTTTTAGCATACAATCGATCGTAACACAAATCACAATAAGGACGATTATCATATGTTGGAAAAGTCGATGCAGTCAGAGGCTTTTTACAATGTGTACAGGTGAAACATTCCGGATGCCTATAAGAAAAGAAATACAACCGTAAAAATATAATCTCTGCATTAAAAATTCTTCTTTTACCAAGTTTGATTTTTGTACACCGTGCTTCTTTGTTTGATTATCTATAGAAAAAGTCAATAAAATCTGTTTTACAGTTGTTTATTCATTCTCTTATACTTGATGACATCCGACACATCTTGCTGCAAATTTTTGATCATAACATGGTAGACAATAATGTTTCATATTTTCTGTAGTGAATTTTTTCGTGCCCATCGGTTGAAAACATGAATCACATAGAAAACAATATTCATGATACGGCACTCCATGATGAGTAAATCTCGATGAACCTGATTCAAATGTTTTGAAACACTTATTACAACGATCCTTGTCAACAACAGATTGTTCTTTCTCAGGTTTATATGGTGATGGTAATCGATCTAGTTTCTTTTCTTTTGTTACTATATAAAAATATCTGTAGAAAAATATTTTTTGAAAACAAAATCTTAACTGACCAGTTAAATTATTTTGATTTGATTCATTTTGTTGTTTAAAATTAATAGCTTTCTGACGCCATTCCATACTTTTATCGAATTTCTTATTTTGCGATGTGATTCTTGCAAGTTCTTCATAGATATCGGCACGTGATGGATGTGTCGATGAAAGTTGTTCTAACAAACGAATAAGATATTTCTCAGCTAAATCAAATTGTCCCATTTCAGTTAAAAATCTGCTTAAAATTTGAAGATTTGTATCGGTTTTACCAAGTTGTTTTTTCATATGCGTTAAAATATCTTTTAAAACAAGATCATCTTCACTACATAATGTCATTTGAACGAGACAAATATTTGTTTTTCTATTACGTTCAATATTTTTCAAACGAAATATTGAACCAGTCATAAACAGTACTTCTAATTCGTCGGGATATTGACTATATGTAGTTATATTAGCAAATGGTTTTGTAATGACTAATTTTGGATCTGCTTCGATTTCGAATAGAATTGGAACGAGATCATTCGTACTTGAGGATGATGTATCGAGAAAGGCAAGGGCTTGTTGATATTCAATACTCGTTGAGAAAAATGAATTTATTGAAATCAATTGACCTGAACATTTTTCCAATGATTCAAGTTCATCATTTGATATCAATTGACTACGGTAGACTTTCAATGGATGTTTGATTTGATCGTTTTGTAAATGTTGTTGAATATCCGAAATATACGAACGAAATAAAAATATCAAATGAATATCTTGATTACGTAGGGCTGCATTTAATGTCTTGTAAAAGAATGAATCACGTGTATACCACCATAGAGCTTTGCTTGGTAAATATTCTCGTTGAAATTCACGAATTTTTTCTAATTCTTCACTATTTCCATCGTATTGATTTTTGCAAATATCAAGAAGTTCTCGTTTATCTTGTGCAGTTGTTTTTAATCGTAGGAGACAATCGAGAAGAACTTGATGAAATATAAACTGACCGTTCACGCCTACTGTTGATTTGCCTGCATTGAAAATATTGATTGATAATGGTTCTTCAATAATTTTCTGTTTTTTATGATTTGCTTTGATGTATGATATGAGTTCATTTGAATTCACAACAACAGCTTTTACTTTCGAATATTTTTCAGACCATTTTTTATTTCGTTCTCTATCCATACAATAGACATATATGGATATGATTTTTCGAAATTTATAAATTTTAGGAACTAATTCATGTCCTAATCGACCACTAACAACCAATATTATTCGAGTATTTTGTGATTCTTCTTCAATATACTTTTGACAACTATGTACATCTTTAAATTTGACAAGACGATTGATCATTGAACGCAATTTTTGTTCAGTTTCATGAGATTCATCGGGATTATCATGTAGCCAGACTAGAGAAAATAATTCAAGACTTGCATCATTCAATTTCGATGTCATTGATGCCATATATTGACACTATATATCATGCTATGTTAAAAATTCTGTTTTTTTATAAGCAAATTGCGTCGTCTTGTTCTACTCATAAAAAAAGCATACGTGAATAGAAAGAAAAAAAAATAGGCATGTGGATGATTGTCACAGTAAATGAAGAGTGTTTTTCTCGTTCTATGAGAATTGTATATTTTCAATGTATGTGGGTGGTGTGTGCCATCATAAAGTAAAGTTTTTTTTTCCCTTTTAATATTGACGTTGTCAGAACTATGATTTAAACCGAGCGTGGATGAGTCATACGAAAATTAGTAACAATGAAACCAGATGTAGATAGACATGATTATTAAGAATATTGAAAGAATCCGAAGAAGAGAAGTTTCAATGTCATGCAAACAGATTTTTTTTTGAATACTAAAATATACTCAATCGCATAAATTTATTTGAGTAAAATGCACTCAGTTTATATAATTTCAATCCTTGAAAAGCAATTCAAGGTTATTTAAGTTTATTTTTATCCTGATTTAAGACGTCAGCATCTTTTAGTTTTTTTTGTTTATTTAACGTTGATCGAGTTCTCCTTAAAATGTCCGTAAAATAAAAGTTACTATGGTTCACTATATCAATAGTTACCGATAACTATAAAAAGGCGTTACTTTCATACGAATAGGCAACATTTTTTTTCTGCAGCACGATCAAGATGAATTCATTGATTGTTATTGGTTTACTTGGTAAGTTGCATAGTAGATGAAAAATCATCGTATACGTCTTATTTTCAGTAATGTTACCTGTATGCGCCGGTATTAGTTGTTACGTTTGCAACGGATGCGGTGATCCATTTGATAAAACAGCTTATGCTTCGTCAGCAACTAGCGGTTTTACAGTCTGCTCTGTGACTAAATATTTAATCAATACATCGAATTCTTGATGTTCTATCAATATAGAAAACTACGGCATCTGGAGCAGCAACTGTACGAGCTGGCTCAAGTTCATGTACACCTTATAGTGCGCTTGGTTATGGCACGTTTTGTTGCGACACAGATTTGTGTAATGGATCACCTGGCAACTTCAAAACACCAATTCTTTTAGTTTTTGGTCTTATCGGGGCCTTATTTGCCAAATATCAATTGGTTTAAATAAACATTTCCATTTTCTCCTTTCGGCTCTTTTTTTGATAAAAACCAGCGTGTGTTTGTGTTTCTCTCTCCATTTTTTAATCGAATAAACTGCGTGCATATTCATAAAATCTTGAGTGTGAAAGAAAAAGTGAGCTTTTTGTTTGTTTAACAGTTTATTGAAAATTTACAAAATGTCTCAAATCCTTTGTACTGACTGATACACTAGTATTTACGATCTCTTGATTAGTTAGTTCACTTTTCAAAATGTTCTCTGCTTTCTGTTTGTCACCTGTAAATACCATACATTGATTTTGAAAGCCAAGTTGTCGTATTTGTTTAATTAAACGTGCTCCAGCATTATGCGCTGGTCGTTCATTATCACGAGTCATATCGGTAACAATACGAAATGTACGTCTGTTTTTAAGTCGTTGTCCAAATGGTGATTTAAGAAATGATAGTGCATAGTCTGTACGTGATTTTGGAATGAAATGTACATTCATATTCATTGCTTTCGAAGCTGCATATTCCATATGAGATTTATTTTCCCAATTTTCATCAAAAATTCGATCGTCAACCCAAAGTACTGACCATGTTGAAAGGCCTGTTTCAATTTGTCGCATATAGATCGTATGTTGTGTTCCATGATGACTGGTTAGATGTTTGAAAACGAGAAATGTACTATGAGGCAAGAATAACACTTCATCTTCATCATCATAATTCGAAAAATCTTGAATACGACGACCTGTAAGCGAATAGATTTTAAATTGAGTATTACGATTTTTGAACACATCAGCGTCTGCCACTTTTTTGCCTCGTTTCGAACTACTAAATTGAAGCCATGATATCAATGTACCAGCACTGTAAAATGCTAGTTCATTATCTGTAAGTTGACATGCTCGAGTAACATAACCCCAATAATATGGAATATTTGATAGACCTTTAACTAAATAGTATAAAATAATTGATGCTTCTTTCATTTCATCGACTGTTCGTTCTTGAATAGCAATTCCATTGGCACGACGAGCAATGAGACTTGCACCTCGGCTGCATGCTTCGCTTCTTGAACCTGTGTAGAATGCAATAGCAAATGATGATGCTCGAGCATCATCTTCTGATAAACCTTTCCGCATAAAATATTTGTGTGTTCGATTAGCACGTCCTTCATGTTCTGACATTACAAAATCAACGTTTTCTTTTGAAAGTACTTCGTATTTTCGGCATATTCTTTTGAGTTTATCATATGACGCAGTATTTTGCATGTATTCACATAGAGCCGAATTGAAATTATCTTCGTAAACAAAATGTTCATTCCGTGCATTATTTAAATTTTCAGCATTATATTTCAATATAATATATTCCAAAATTGTTTCTATTTCTTCGCATTCCATAATTTTAATACCACCAGCAGCTATACTCGTGTCAAAATGTTGATCTTCTTTTGCGTTAATCATATCTTTGAGTAGTTTCAAATGTTTTTCATGTCCTAGGTAACCTACGGGTATCATGTAGCATCCATGAGATAGACGACGATTTGTATCGGCCGTTGCTGGATTAAAATTAGTTAAATCAACGATGATTTCTGCTACTGATCGCGACATGTAAATAGAAAACTACTCCGCACACGCAAAATTGGTTTTTAGTATATAACACTCAAATCACCTTTTAATGCAATCTAGTTTTTTTCACGTGGTCATGTTATGGTTATTGACTACACACACCATGTTTTTTTCTTTCTACTTTCTGTGATTTACATTTACTCACCGACGTGTGAAATACTTTTTACGTTTTTTTTTATCTACTGGATTTTTTCCCAGTGAGAAAAGGTATTTATTGTATTCCATCTTTCTACAGCTTCAGTCGTATCAATAATAATGTTTAAATCTGAAAACACAATGAAATATATTTTAATTATCTTGTTACTACTGCCCAATTATGTGTTTTCTGGTCCTTTGGCTTATGCTGGTTGTCAAACAACTTGTAATCTTGCTGCTGTAGCCTGCTATTCTGCCGCCGGCCTGACTTTTGGTACAATAACACTAGGTGCTGCTGCAACAGGACCTCTTGGATGGGGTGCATGGATCGCGTCATTCTTTACAACAACCAGTTCAGCTGCTGCGGCTTGCAGTGCAGCTCAAGGAGTTTGCATGGCCACCATTTGTGCTCCACTTTTAATAGCTCCAACACCATAACTACACGCAGATTACATAAAATCTACTTTTTTTTTACTTTTTTTCCCGAAGATCCAACTAAACTCGAAAAAAATCCGACAATACTACTTCGTTGAACTGCTATACTTGTACTTATTTCTGTTGTTTTGTTCTCAATATAGCATGTGTTCCTATAATGACTTGAAAGTATTTTCTTTGTAAAAGTACGCACACACGATCGGGAGCAAATCTTTTAAAATATTAATTATTTTTTCTTCGATAACAGAAGCTGAAGAAGTACTATTTTAATAACTCCTTTTCTATCTTATGTGTGTTTTTCATCAAACATTCTTGTCAACATGCATCAATGGTACATTCTACTAATGTTTTCTTTTTCCATGATCATGTGTGTTCATATTGGTTCCATATCAAATACGATTTATATGTCGAATATTAGTCAAACATTTTTGAATCTCTCCTGTTTCGATTGTAAATGTCGTGCTTTAATGAATTCTTCTCTTGGATGGAATTGTTTAACACTAAATAATTCATGTATTTTAATTCGAAATTATTCTTCAAATGACAATGGATTATTACCAATGAATAATTCAACATTCTTTTTTCAAGAATTTCCATCGACACTCACAACAACAATGTCGACTTCAACTTCAACAAGAAGTACCACCAGTGAGTATTTATTTTCTTTTCAAATATATTCTACGTATTATTATGATTCATATTTTAGCACCATCATGCACATCTCAAGGTTCTGCTAATTTACTCACTATCCATGGTCCACTTATATATACATTATACAAATATAATTATACAGCAACTCATTCGTCACCTACTCTATCATTTGTAGTTCATGGAGGTCCAGCATCTGAAACTGTCTATTTAGACGATGTATCTGTTACTGATAACATTGCACCCACTACTGAATTGCTGATTAATCACGGCTTTGAAAATTCAACTGCAGTAATCACCGGTTGGACTAAGCAGTGTGCATCATCATGTACAACTAGTGGTGATGGAGGAAATATTACTACTAGCAATTGTCATTCGGGTACTAATTGCTTTATAAATCATTGTAATGGAGGTTATGTTTATCTGAGTCAAACATTTTCAGTAATAGTTGGGCATAATTATACAGTATCATTTTGGCTGTATAAAAGCAACGGTGGCGCAGGCTATTTTTACGCCAATATAGATTAAATCCTTTTTTTGTTTAAACTTTTTCAAAGTGTGGTACAAAAAAAAATTTTGATTAAGCATAGTAGCTATGCGAAATGAACATGTCCGCTAACACAACGAGTTGATCGTCAGTATTGATTTCTAAATTCAAAACAGTAATTCAAATAATGCAAGGGATACCAGAGCTATAAGTTATAGGATTACGAACATCTGGAGTAATTAGTTCATGTTGAATAAGATTTAATGAAATCAGTAAGTAACTGAGGAAAAAAAAAACTTTCTATTCGTCACATACGAATTTAACCAAATATTGATATCATGTGCGAAACCTTATCTGACACGATAGCATCATAAAGATAACTTACAAATATTTATACTTGCTTTTTTTCACCAGTTGTTACATATTTACAACATTTTATTTAGCAGTCATGTCGACAGTTATTTACACACTTAATAATCCAATCTTTAAAAATTTTGTTTTCTATGCAGCGGCATCAACCGTCAAAATGATGGCTATGTCAATGCTCACTAGTCGAGTACGATTTTCTAAGAAGGTAAATAAGTAGAGATTTTCATTTCTTGAGCTTCTACAATGATTGTTTTATTTTTCGGTTTCAGGTATTTTCTAATCCTGAAGATACTAAATTGAGTAGTAGTAAAGATGCAAAGGTGACCTTTACCGATCCTGATGTCGAACGTATCCGTCGAAATCATTTGAATGATATGGAAAATATCCTACCTTTTGTCATCATTGGTCTCTTCTATGTTGGCATCAATCCGTCGCCAACTCAAGCTCTTTGGCATTTTCGTATATTTTTCTTTTCTCGTATATTTCATACGATTGCCTATCAAGTAATCAAAGAGATTGATTTGATATATTATTCATATCCTATATGCATATATAATTTCAGTTGCCATTGCCCCAACCATCGCGATCTATTGGATTTACTATCGGCTATGGTGTGACAATGTCAATGGCTGTTCAACTTTTTCGTGCCCTTTTAAAATAAATTTTGAAAAAAAATATGAGCTTGAATAAAGAAAAACTTTTATATTGACATATTTGTTTGCATCAGTTCTCTATTGTCTTTTTTTTGTCTTTATCTGCTTGTATCGTACCATCTGGATTTAATTTCGGATTATTAGCAGCTGATGAGATATAAATATTCCATAAAGCACCAGCTATACTACCAACAATGGGTCGATAATTGAGCGGTATAAAACGAAAATTAATAAACGAAACAAATGGCCAATAACATGTGCCAACTACAAATGTTTTCGGCATATCATTTTGAATTTTTCTTTTTGCTACACGAAGAGAATGACCTTGTAGAAGAACAATAGATGTAAAAACAAGACTAATATTCAAAGGTGCAAGTAACGTATTTGTTAACATTTTCTTTGCAATTTGAATGCCTTGTTTACCTGTTTCAAAATAGTTATACAGTCTGTGTGAAACAGCTTGTTCGTTTTGAATAACAAACCTGGAAATAATCGTTCGACTATGCGTGCAAGTGTAAAAGACCAAGGTGTTGATACGAGAGCAGCTGTCGTACACATGATCCGAGATCGATCACTATTCCACCAAGTAAGAAAAGAAGATGATGATGGTGGTGGTGTAATAGGTTCACCATTTGGTTTCTTCCTATGACTTTCGATATATTGACATATAAAATCTCCAGTTGTTACACTGGTACTAATTGCAATCGTTGCAATAATATAAGGTTTAATTAAACCAGAACTATCTATTGTGAAGAAGAAAAACAAACTATGATAGTCTCTTCTCTCTGATATCCTATATGGAGTACTTTTTGCAGCTTGACTTGCAACTTTCGTAATATTATTACTGAAATGAGACATGAAAGTAAATCGTCTACTCAAGTAGCATGTAACCCGAAAATGAAACACGTGAGTAAGAAGAAAAGCAATACAATCTATGACGTCTTGAGGGTCGATCAGTCAAGTAATTTTTTTTTCATTCTGTTCTTTTCTTCAACCAATCAAAGAAAATAATATCGAATTTGTATCTATCTTTCGTTTTTTTCTTGTATAATATGCAAATTGAAGTACGTTTTTATTTTTCTAGTTTAAATTTAAAAACAAAAAAAAAGTAAACTACAAATTATAAATATTTTTCAATGTTCTTCTGGATCTTGCATTAAAATGTCTTGACGTTTGTTAGTTGATTTTTCTTTTTGTGTAACGAGCAAATAAAGTAGCATGACGAACAAATTAACCAAGATAATTATTCCAAGATGAATCACGATTCGAAAGTATCCTTTTCCATAACTAATTCGATGATCAAGTGACCAAACCAATCGATTTGGGTTTTTTTTATCAAAATAACACCTGTATATCTGATTCATCTAAATGCAAAAATGACATATATTAGAACTAAATTTCGAAATTACGCTTATTTTTCATAACTTACTTTATATTGAATAGTTATTGCTTCGAGTGCATCTTCATATATATTAAAATGTGTATGCAATATTATTGAAAAGTTTTTTGCTTGAATAGTGTCATAGACAACGTTCCATGTAACATTAAAACCTCCTCCATTATTCAATCGTGCAATACTAGCGTTACGAACTATACAATAAGTACGCTGTTGACTTTTTGGCCACTCGATAGAATCAGTATGGCCGAAACTTATATACATTAAGCAAAGACATACTAATGATGCTGTGATTACTATGAAGCTATAATAAAAAGTTGAATCTCGTGCACTCATTTTTCAAACACACTATAGCTCGCAACTAAACAAACAATATTTATATGTAGAAAATGTGAATCATTCATTACGGTTTGGAAAAATCCGAGATATTGATTTCGTAATTATAGCAAATGCACTATATGATTCATTTAATGACGAAAGATTTGAGCCTTTAATATCAGGAAAAACGTCTACGGTAACCACCAGACAGAAGTGTAGGCTATACCGCTATCGAAATCTCACGTAAAAAAGAATAGTAAATGGTCTTACCACCGGCTTATATAAGACGATGAATTGACGTATATATGTCTTTATTGGTAAGAATCAATGAAGAACAAAAAAGTGAAACAAAGACCAAAGAGAACATGCATATATAGAAGAGAAAAGAGTGATGAAATCACACGTTAGCGTGAACTAGAATCAGCTAGAAACGCTAACAAAAGAAAATCCAGTTATTATTTTTCGAAAGTTTCTGTTGAATCATATAGTTGTATTAGAACCAAGAGGCAACTACTCGGTGATCGGGTAAATCTACAGTGTGCGAGATAGGTTTATCCTTGTTATTGAAATCTGATGGATTTTCTTCATAACCATTGGCTTTTTCAGGCAAAGATTTGTTTCTTGATATCAATGATTTTAAGTAATTGATGATGATACGTCGTTTCAACCATACAAATAACATTAATGCCAGAATACTAATTGCTAGAAAGGTCAAAAATAGACCAGCAGTGGATATAAGTGCAATACTGTCGGATGGATCACTATCACTATCTAATGAGCTATCACAAACTCTTTGAGACCACCATTTTCTTTTCAGAGTATCTAGTTCGCCGGATTCTCGTATCGATAGTACAGCAATATCTAATGCTTGACCATATGACCAGCCTTTAGGCATAGCTATTCCATACGAACTAGGTGAAAATGCCGCTCCAACGAGTGTTAAGTTACAGTATATAACATTAACGGCGTACTCCAAATTACCGGCATCCATTATTGATGCATCGATGGTATTATTCAATAATGAAAGATAGATTTCATCTACCGAAAATAATGGATAATAATTTCGACTGCCTGATGATATTTCTCGTAAATAATAAGATTCAAGAGATGAACCAACGAGAACACCAACACGACCAAATGGTATGATTCCATTTTTGATATCATCTATTCCAGAAATAATATTCTTTGTTTTCGATAATGTAAGAACTGATGCTAAGTTGGCAGTGTATGTTGCAACTAAGATTATGCTTAACATATAGAGACCCATGCATAATAAACGTCCAGCGGCTGTTTCAACGTGAAAATCAATACCATATCCAACCAACGTACCAAAGACAAACCATATGCTCATGGCCATTGCAGAAATAATTGATTTTTCTCGTAATGCTTCATTTTCACGTCGTTCTAATAGAAAAATCAAAACTGAAGAATAGAGAAGAGTACACAATAGTACGATCCACAAGTGACCTGAAAACGGTGACAGATAAGAGAAAAAATCGAAAGTGTTAACCGTCGTTGCTTCTCGAGTAATAATGCGTATTGTATTATCAAAGATAGAATTTGAAAAATCAACAATTTCTCGTCGGTCAGCTAATATGTTCACATCAGCTATTAGTATATCATATATATCATTGGCTACTCCTTGAACCGCTTGATTATAAGTGTAACTCGATGGAACTACTATAATTTCAGAAATAAAATCCAGTCTACTTTGTAAAGCATCAATTAAATCAGGTACATAACCAGTGATTTTTGTAATATTGTTTCCAGATTGATCGATAATATTTGTTAC
>ERZ781398.2158-NODE-2158-length-17123-cov-4.756914_pt1 | contig 17123 bp, 10 predicted proteins | sample MGYA00433077_ERZ781398 | MGnify/ENA primary metagenome ERZ781398 (study PRJEB29847, sample SAMN06458254) | wastewater metagenome | isolation source: Wastewater bioreactor | place: South Africa: Cape Town | study: EMG produced TPA metagenomics assembly of the... | reverse complement strand
CTGGCTCGCGATCGCCGGTGCCGGCGCCAGCACCGCTGCCGAGCCCATCAAGAAAAGCAGTAAATCCCCGTTTCGCATCATCGTCTCCCGATCGCGCGAGCACCTTTTGTGCCCCCTTCGACCCCCGAGACGCCGAGCCGGAAATTAACCCTGTGACTTTTTCATCGCGCGCCGGCTTCGATCCTGGCCGGCGCGTTCGATGGGCGGAAGCGCAGCACGAGGCTCCCGTCCTGCGCGGGTTCGACCGCGAGCTCGAAGCTCGCGGCGAGCGCATCGGCGAACCCGCGTGGATCGTCGCGCCGGAACGCCCCCGATACGCGCAGCGCGGCAATCCCCTCGCCGTCGAGCCGCACCGCCCGGCCGTTGCCGCGATTGAAAGCGGCGACCGCCTCGGCGAGCGGAACCGCGTCGAAGCTGATCATCGGCTCGGCCCAGGTGAGGCTTGCCGCGGCCGCACGCGAAGGCTTGCCCACCGCGCCAGCCCGAACCAACAATTCTTCGCCCGGGGCAAGAAAGCGCGCCACGCCCTTGGCTGGCGCCCCGGTCGTCCGTCCGCGCACCTCGACCGACCCCTCGATCAGGGTGACGCGCACGGTGCCCGCCTCGATCCCGACATCGAAGACCGTCCCATGCGCGACGACGCGGCTCGCGCCGCTATCGACGAAAAAGGGCCGTGCGGCGTCGTGCGCCACGTCGAAGCGCGCGCGCCCGCGGACGAGCAGGAACCGCCGTTCGTCGGCGGTGCTGAGATCATGCAGCTCGGTGCCGCGATCCAGCGTCACCCGCGAGCCATCGGCGAGCCGGGCATTGGTGACCACCTCTCCCGCGGCGAGCGGCGTCGACGCGACCGGCTCGTCCCTGGGCGTTCCCAGCCAGCCCATCTGCTGCGCGAGCAGGCTGGCCGATAGCAAGGTCAGCGCGGCGATGCCGGCGGCCAGCAGCGCGGCGGGCAACGTCCTGCGGCGGGCCCGCGACAGATCGCGGTTCCGCCCGATCGGACGGTTCGCGAGGAAACGGCTGTCCTCCCAGCTTGCCTCGATCCGGGCGTAGGCATCGGCGTTGGCGGCATTTTGCCGCCAATCCTCGAAAGCGGCGTGCTCGGCGTCGGCGTCCGGGCCGCGCATCACGGCAAACCATTGCGCCGCGCTGCGCGTGCTCCCGCCCGGCGCTCCCCGGTCGGTCATATAGTCTCGCCCGATTTGGCCAGGTGAGCGATGGCGCGCGTCATGTGCATTTCGACCGTCTTGATGCTGAGGCCCGTCCGGGCAGCGATTTCGGCATAGCTATAACCGTCGAGCCGGTGCGCGAGGAATATTTCGCGGGTCCGCGGCTTGAGACGGAGCAAGGCATTCTCGATGCGTCGCAATCGGTCCCGCGCCTCGAGCGCGGCCAATTGGTCGGCCGCGCGCAGCGCAACCTCGTCGTCGCCGAGGTGAAGCGTCGCCGAGCGGCGTGCGTCCTGCCGCGCATCGTCCCGCAGCATGTTGTCGGCGGCGCGGCGCAGATAGGCAGCGGGCGCGACGATCCGCTGCTGCTCGCGCTCGGTCAGACCGGCAAGCCTGCAAAAGACCCGCTGCACGATGTCGTGGGCGCGTTCGCCCTTTACCCGGCGGCGAATGAAGCGGACGAGACCGTCGTGGTGCGCGCGGTAAAGCGTCTCGATGCAGACGCCGCGCGATCGCGGGCGCGCATCGTCGGGCGGCAGCGGGTCCGCTTCGGCGACCGTCGCATGGTCGGGTACCGATTTCAGGTGCACCGCGGCACCCCGCGAGACCATGCGTCCAGCGCGCATCGACCGCACGCCGCGCGTACGATCGGAAAGCCCAGGGCCATGGGCTGTTCTCCGGCAGGGAGGCCAACCGGCAATGCCGGATGTCAGACGCCGGCCCGGAACATGTGCTGCCGCCTTTAACCGCCCGCGCGGCCTGGACATTCGCGGCTGCGGCCCGGAAACAAGATGCTCCGGCCCAATTTCCCGTGTGCGCGGCAATTCTTGCCTCGCGCGACCTTTCAAAGGCGCGCGTCGCCAGCATAATTCGCCGGAGCGGCAATGCAAGTCAGAGTGAAATGCGGAAGAAAGCCGGGTGACGGAAACATGCTTGAGCATGTGCCGAAGCCTTTAGCCCCTAAGGAGCCTGGACATGCGCTTCGGCCACCCGGACGTGCTTTATCGATTCCTCTTCGACCGCGTCACGAACCCTCTACTTGCTCGCCCATAGGAAGCGAAGAGCCAGCGTGACACACACCGGATCGCACACTTGCAGCACGAAATAGAGCGAAGGCGATCAATCCGTGCTTCATGCCGAACGTCGGCCACCGAAATTCGGCTTGAAAACCTTGGCCCCGTCACGAAGTCGGTCGAGTTCGTCCGACCAGAATTGCATCATCGTCACGCGCTCGTCCCAATATTCGCCTCGCGTATAGGCCCGACGTACCCCGTTGCTCTCCGAGTGCGCGAGCTGTCGCTCAATCGCATCGGGATTGAATTGCCCAGACTCGTTGAGCAGGGTCGCCGCCATAGCCCGGAAGCCGTGCGCCGTCATTTGTTCCGGCCCGAAGCCGAGAGCGCGAAGGGCGGCGTTGACGGTATTTTCGGACATGGGCCGTCGCGGCGAACGGAACGATGGGAAACAATAGCGGCCGGTGCCGGTAAGCTCAAAAAGCTCTTCGAACAGCCTCACGACTTGCTTCGACATCGGGACGCGGTGGGGGCGGCGCATCTTCATCTTGTGTTCGGGGATGTTCCAGACGAGGCGTTCGGCGTCGAACTCGTTCCATTCCGCCTGCCGCAATTCCCCCGGCCTGACAAAAAGATGCGCCGACAGCCGCAGCGCGAACAATGTGATCGCATGGCCGGTGTAGCCTTCGATCGCGCGCATCAGCTCGCCCGCCTCTTTCTCGGTGGTGATGGCCGCCAGATGCTTGACCTTCGGCACGGTCAGCGCGCCGCGTAGATCTCCGGCGGGATCGCGTTCCGCCCGCGCGGTTGCAATGGCATAGCGAAATACGCGGCTCAGGACGCTTCGCATCCGCCGCGCGCTTTCATAACGTCCGGTCGCTTCGACCGAGCGAAGGACGAGAAGCACCTCCTGCGCGGTGATCTTTGAGACCGCGTAATTTCCGATGCGAGGATAAGCTTTGTCCAAAAGCCAGCGGATTTTGGCAAGCGTGATGTCCGCCATACCTTCACGCTTGATCTTCTCGACCCACTCTTCCGCAACCAGCTTGAAACTATTGTCCTCGGAAACCGCCGCGCGCGCCTGCTCCAACTTTTTCTCGTGCGAAGGATCGAGGCCCGCCGCGATCTGGCGCCGCGCCTCGTCGCGCTTTGCTCGCGCATCGGCGAGGCTGACCGCGGGCCATGGCCCGAACGCCAGCGTGCGGTATCGTCCCAGATATTTGTAGTTCATGCGCCAGAGCTTGCTGCCGTTCCGCCGGACGAGCAGGAAGAGGCCATCTCCGTCGGTGAGCTTATAGTCGCGGTCGCGTGGCTTGGCGTTGGTGACGGTGGTGGCAAAGAGTCGGTTCATGGGGGTATCGCCCTTCGAAAAGGGGCGGAACGATACCCTCAGAAATACCCTCTTTGTTCCCGATTGGTGCCGTATCCGCCCGAATTTGACCGGACAGTCATAGCACAAAAAATGGCTAAAATCTCCCGTTTTTTCGACGTTCTCGGACGTCTCCGGAAGAACAAATGGTGCCCAGAAGAGGACTCGAACCTCCACGACCTTGCGATCGCCAGCACCTGAAGCTGGTGCGTCTACCAATTCCGCCATCTGGGCACGGGGTAGGAGCGGGCGCTTAGCGGCGGGGCGGCGGGCTTGTCAACCGCGTCGGCCCGCCCCGCGGCAAATTTTATTTCAAAGTCGCGGATTTGTTGCCCTCGCGCGCCCTGCCCCTCCCTTCGCGCTTGCCCCTTCGGGCGCTTCGCGGCATGGGGACGCGAGGGACGCTGCGGCGTCCGGCTTCGAGAATCGGCAAGACAGGCAAGGGTGATGCAGAATCTGAGCGGGCAATTGATCACGGTGTTCGGCGGCGGCGGCTTTCTGGGCCGCTATGTCGTCCAGCGGCTGCTGGCGCGCGGCGCGCGCGTGCGGATTGCGCAGCGCGACCCGCGCCAGGCGGTGTTTCTGAAGCCGCTCGGCGGGCTGGGCCAGACGCAGTTCGTCGCCGCCGATGTGCGCGATGCCCGCAGCGTCGCACGCGCCGCGACCGGCAGCGACGCGGTGATCAACCTCGTCGGCAGCTTTGCCGATATGGCGGCGGTCCAGGCCGTCGGCGCCGGCCAGGTCGCGGCCGCAGCAAAGGCGGCGGGCGCGAAAGCGCTCGTCCATGTCTCGGCGATCGGCGCCGATCCGGCCAGCGCCTCGGCCTATGGCCGCAGCAAGGGCGATGGCGAAGCCGCCGTGCGGGCCGCTTTCGCTGACGCGGCGATCCTGCGCCCCTCGATCGTCTTCGGCCGCGAGGACAAGTTCATCAACCGGTTCGCGGGCATGATCCGCGCGCTGCCTGCGGTGCCGGTCATCGCGCCGAAGGCGAAGTTCCAGCCGGTCTATGTCGGCGACGTCGCCGATGCGGTGGTCGCGGCGCTCGATGCCCCGGGCCAGACGCTCGAGCTCGGCGGGCCGCAGCAGTTCACCATGCTGGAGCTACAGCAGTGGATTGCAAAGGCGACCGGACGGAACCGCCTGTTCATTGAGGTTCCCGATGCCGTGTCGGGCTTTCTGGCGAGCGGTTTCGGCTGGGCGCCGGGCGCCCCGATCACCAAGGATCAATGGCTGATGCTGCAGCAGGACAATGTCGTCAGCACCGCCAACGGCCTTGCCGCACTGGGCATCGCCCCGACCGCGCTGGCCGACGTTGCCGATGGCTGGCTCGTCCAGTATCGCCGCCATGGCCGGTTCGCCGCGATGGCTCGCTGAGCCGCGCGCGCGACGAACGGCGCAATTAGCGGCTGGATAAATCCGTCCGCGCTGCGTAGGTCTGAACATCAGGACAGGGGCGTCCGGCACCGCTCGGGCGCCCCTTCGCATGTCGTCTTCAGCTTCGGGAAATCCATGATCCAGTTTGCCGCATCGCCCCGCCCCGCCCTCCTCCTGCGCGCGGAGGCCGGACGATGAGCCTGTGGCTGACCGCAATCATCCTCGGCATCGTCGAAGGTCTGACCGAATTCCTGCCCGTCTCGTCGACCGGGCATCTGATCCTCGCCACCGAATTGCTCGGCTATGACGCGTCGAAATGGGCGATCTTCAACATCGCGATCCAGCCCGGCGCGATCCTTGCGATCGTCGTGCTCTATCGCAAATTATTCTGGGACATGTTCACCGGCTTTTTCCGGCGCGATCCCGTGGCGATCGCCTTTGTACGCAACCTGCTCGTCGCCTTCATTCCGGCGGTGGTGCTGGGGCTCGCGTTTGGCGACTATATCGAGACGTTGCTGGAGAATGCCGTCGTCGTCGCCTGGGCGCTGGTGATAGGCGGCTTCGCGATCCTGCTGGTCGAAAAGCTCGCCAAGCCGAAGGAGAGCGGCGGCGTCGCCAAGCTGACGCTGCGCCAGTCGATCATGGTGGGCCTGGTCCAGTGCCTCGCGATGATCCCCGGTGTCAGCCGCTCGGGCGCGACAATCATGGGGGCGATGGCGATGGGCGTAGACCGCAAGACCGCCGCCGAATTCAGTTTCTTCCTCGCGCTGCCGACGCTGACCGGCGCGACGGTGCTCCAGCTCGCCAAGCATCGCGATGCCATCACCTCGAACGACATGGGCCTGATCGCGCTCGGCGCCGCGGTGTCGTTCGTCGTCGCCTGGGCGGTCATCAAGGCGTTTCTGGCCGTGGTTACGCGCTATGGCTTCGCGCCGTTCGCCTGGTATCGAATCATCGTCGGCGGCGCGGCGCTTATCTGGCTCACCATGAGATAGGGCCGATAATTTACTAATTGCGAAACTTAATTGCGCACCTTCGTCTCGGCTGACTGAAGTTGCATATTTTTAGGTCAGCTTAACTGCCCTAATGCCCAATATGTACGTGACAGCGGCGCTCCCGCCATGCATCCGCGCTTCAACGAAGGGGATTTTGCATGGCTTCCGAACGCATGCTCCGATTTGTGGGGCGCGAACAACATTATCCGGACAAGCGCTCGGCCGACGAACGCGCGCGCGATTTTAACGAGATCGCGGCGCGCTACGCGCAGCCAGAGGCCGACGATCAGGCATCGCGCTGTTCGCAGTGCGGCGTACCCTATTGCTCGGTCCACTGCCCGCTCCACAATCATATCCCCGACTGGTTGCGCCTGACCGCCGAGGGGCGGCTGCGCGAAGCCTATGAACTGTCGAACGCAACATCGACCATGCCCGAAATCTGCGGCCGCATCTGCCCGCAGGACCGCCTTTGCGAAGGCAATTGCGTGATCGAATTTTCGGGTCACGGCGCGGTGACGATCGGCAGCGTCGAAAAATATATCACCGACACCGCTTGGGCCGAGGGCTGGGTCGAACCCGTCCATGTCGGCCCCGCGACGGGCCAGTCGGTCGCCATCGTCGGCGCGGGTCCGGCAGGCCTGACCGCCGCCGAATATCTGCGCGCCGAGGGGCATGAGGTGCATGTCTACGACCGGCACGACCGCGCCGGCGGCCTGCTGACCTATGGCATCCCCGGCTTCAAGCTGGAAAAGGATGTGGTGATGCGCCGCGTCGACCGGCTCGCCGAAAGCGGCATCCATTTCCACCAAGGCTTCGAGGTCGGGCGTGACGCGACGCTGGACGAGCTGCGCCGGCGCCACGATGCGGTGCTGATCGCCACCGGCGTCTACAAGGCGCGCGAGATCAACGTCCCCGGCAACGGCGCCGAGGGGGTGATCGCGGCGCTCGATTATCTGGTCGCGTCGAACCGCAAGGGCTTTGGCGACGCGGTCCCCGCCTTCGACGACGGCAGCCTGAATGCCGAAGGCAAGCATGTCGTCGTCATCGGCGGCGGCGACACAGCGATGGACTGCGTCCGCACCGCGGTGCGTCAGGGCGCCAAATCGGTGAAATGCCTCTATCGCCGCGACCGCGAGAATATGCCGGGATCGCAGCGCGAAGTCGCCAACGCCGAAGAGGAAGGCGTCGAGTTCGTCTGGCTGTCCGCCCCCGCAAGCTTCGCCGCCGACAAGCATGTAAAGGAGGTCGCGGTTGCCGGGATGCGCCTTGGCGCCCCCGACGCAAGCGGCCGGCGCAGCCCCGAACCCGATCCGGGCCGCACCTTCGACTTGCCCGCCGACATGGTGATCAAGGCACTGGGCTTCGATCCGGAGGAATTGCCGCACCTGTTCGGTTCACCCGATCTGTCGGTCACGCGCTGGGGCACGCTGCGCGTCGATCATCAGACGATGATGACCAGCCTGTCCGGCGTTTTTGCCGCCGGCGACATCGTCCGCGGCGCCAGCCTGGTCGTCTGGGGCATCCGGGACGGCCGCGATGTCAGCGAACAGATGTCGAAATGGTTGAAGGCGAAAGCGAAAAGCGAAAAGAAGGCAGCCTGACCAACAGGGAAGGGAACATGCTTATGAGACACTGGAAATTCGCCTTGCCAGCCGCCGTGCTAATTGCATTCCCCGTCGCAGTACATGCGCAAGGCACCGGCGGAACAGCTTCTTCGGCTGAAGTCGAAAGCGACCGGCTTGCCGCAGCCACACAACTGGTAAGCCTGATGCTACCCGCAACGCAGCGCGACGCGATGGTCGATCAGATGATGCAGTCCATAATGTCGACGATGATTGCCAGCATAAAAGGCCAGCCAGAGATCGCGTCAGCACTCGAACAGCCGAAGGTGGAGGCAGTATTCAACCGGTTTCTCGATAGACAGCGACAGCTGGCTTCAGATCAACTGAAGGCCGAGATGCCGGGCATGCTCACCGCAATGTCACGTGCTTATGCACGGCGCTTTACGACACCACAGCTTGCAGAACTGCATGCATTTTTCGACACGCCCACTGGACAATTATACGCGCGGGAATCCTCCGGAATCCTGTCCGATCCCGACATCGTCGAATGGCAACGCAATCTGATGACTAAAAGCTTTGCGAGATATCCAGACGAAATCAAAGCATTGGTGAACGAATTGGAAAACGCTCTGGCCGAGCCAGTCGAGGAGCCCAAGGCATGACGAACTCGAAACTAAAAAATCTGCTGCTCGCCGGTGCAATGGCGATGGCACCGGCCCACGCCTATGCGGCACCCAAGGAAGCGCCGATCGCCGAGGCGGTCACCGTCGCGATGCCCGCCGAGAGCGAAGCCGAACCCGACAGCGAACAGTCGCTCGCCGACGCCAAGGCGAAGATGCAGAAGGAAATCGATCAGGCGATCGCGCTGATCGAAAAAATCTTCGAGGTCGACAAGCTGCCGCCGGTCGATCCGGCGCAGCTTGCGCTGGCGCAGCAGACGACGAACGCGCTGATCCCGGCGGGAAGCATCGAGAAGATGCTCGACAATATGTACGGCAAGCTGTTCCGCGCCTTCATGGATCAGACGAGCAGCATGTCGGACCTGATGCTCTCGATCAAGACGGGCGTCGATAGCGAAAAGATCGCCGCGCTCGATGCGACGAGCAAGACCGCGATCGCCGATATGTTCGACCCGCACCGCAAGGAACGCGAGGATCAGATCAACAAAGTGATCAAGCCGCTGATCAGCGAGGCGCTCGGCGATCTCGAGCCGCCGATGCGCGACGGCCTCGCGCGCGCTTACGCCCGCAAGTTCAGCGCGCAGCAGCTCGGCGACCTCAACGCCTTTCTCGCAACCCCGACGGGCCAGGCCTATGGCGCCGAATGGATGTCGCTGCAGGCCGATCCCGAAGTCATGATCGCGATGGTCAAGGCCGTGCCGCCGCTGATCAACAAGTTCATCGACCGCGGCCCCGAGCTTGAAGGCAAGCTCAAGGATCTGCCCAAGGAAAAGGCGATGAGCGACCTGACCGACGCCGAGCTGGCGAAGCTTGCCAAGCTGATGAAAGTCGACGTCAAGACGCTCAAGAAGAACCGCGATATGTGGAACGACGACATGACGACGGACGCCACCGCGGTCGATGCCGTCGATGCAGCGGGCGATGCCGCAGACGCGGCCGCTGACGCCGCGGATGCAGCCGCAGCGGCGGCCGACGCGGCCGGTGACTATGACGAGGCGTATGACCGCAGCAACTGGTCGACCGCCGATCTGCAGAAGGTCGAAGATCTGGAGGCCGAGGCCGACAAGGCATCCTCGGCCGCCTATGACGCCGAACAGGAAGCCGTCGCCAACGCGCGCAAGCGGCTCAAGCCTTCGACCTGACCCACGCCCATTCCGGCAGGAACCACGACATGACCTATTACCCGACCCCCGATCACCAGCGGCTTGCCGAAGACGGCATGTATCGCCCCGACCTTGAATCCGATGCCTGCGGCGTCGGCATGGTCGCGGCGACCGACGGCAAGGCCTCGCGCCGCGTCGTCGAGGCGGCGATCGAGGCGCTGCGCGCCGTCTGGCACCGCGGCGCCGTCGATGCCGACGGCAAGACGGGCGATGGTGCAGGTATCCATGTCGACCTGCCGGAACGCTTTTTCGACGATGCGATCGCGGCCTCGGGGCACAAGGTGCTGCCGAACCGCCTCGCCGTTGGCATGATCTTCCTGCCGCGCACCGACTTGGGCGCGCAGGAAGCATGTCGCACGATCGTCGAATCCGAAATCATCGACGCGGGCTACACCATCTACGGCTGGCGCCAGGTGCCGGTCGACGTGTCGGTGATCGGCGACAAGGCGCAGCGCACGCGCCCCGAAATCGAACAGATCATGATCGCGGGGCCCCTGCCAGAAGACCAGTCGATCGACGAATTCGAAAAGCAGCTCTATCTCGTCCGCCGCCGCATCGAAAAGAAGGTGATCGCGGCACAGATCGCCGATTTCTATATCTGCAGCCTGTCGGCGCGGTCGATCATCTACAAGGGACTGTTCCTCGCCGAAAGTCTGGCGGATTTCTATCCCGACCTTGCGAACAAGCTGTTCGAAAGCCGGGTCGCGATCTTTCACCAGCGCTATTCGACCAACACCTTCCCGCAATGGTGGCTCGCCCAGCCGTTCCGTACCCTCGCCCACAATGGCGAAATCAACACGATCCGCGGCAACAAGAACTGGATGAAGAGCCACGAAATCAAGATGGCGAGCCTCGCCTTCGGCGAACATTCGGAAGACATCAAGCCGGTGATCCCGGCCGGCGCCAGCGACACGGCGGCGCTCGACGCGGCGTTCGAAACGCTATGCCGCGCGGGCCGCGATGCGCCGACCGCAAAGCTGATTCTGGTCCCCGAAGCCTGGGCCACCGACGAGGACATGCCCGCCGCGCACAAGGCGATGTACAGCTTCCTCGCCAGCGTCATGGAGCCGTGGGACGGCCCCGCCGCGCTCGCGATGACCGACGGCCGCTGGGCGGTCGCGGGGATGGACCGCAACGCGCTCCGCCCGCTGCGCTATACGCTGACCGCCGACAATCTGCTCGTCGTCGGCTCCGAAAGCGGCATGGTGTTGCTACCCGAGGCGAGCATCCGCAAGAAGGGCCGCCTCGGCCCCGGCCAGATGATCGCCGTCGATCTCGACGAAGGCACTCTCTACGAAGACCGCGCGATCAAGGACAAGATCGCCGGAACGCACGATTATGCGGCGCGCGTGAAGGGCTTCCGCACGATGGCCGACCTGCCCAAGGGCGGCAAGTCGAGCCTGCCGGCCTTCGACCGCGCCGAACTGCTGCGCCGCCAGGTCGCCGCGGGGTTCACGATGGAGGATATGGAACTCATCCTTTCGCCGATGGTCGAGGATGCGAAGGAAGCGATCGGCTCGATGGGCGACGACACGCCGCTCGCCGTCATTTCCGACAAGCCGCGCCATGTCGCGCAATTCTTCCGCCAGAACTTCAGCCAGGTCACCAATCCGCCGATCGACAGCCTGCGCGAACGGCATGTGATGAGCCTGAAGACGCGTTTTTCGAACCTCGCCAATATTCTCGACGAAAAGGGCCAGAGCCCGCACGTGCTCGTCATCGACTCGCCGGTGCTCGTCGGCGACGATTGGGACCGGTTGCGCGCCTATTTCGGCGATGCAGTGGCCGAGATCGACTGCACCTTCCCCACCGGCGGCGACGCCTCGACGCTGCGCGACGCGATCGCGCGCATCCGGCGCGAGGCAGAGGACGCCGTGCGCGCGGGGCGGAGCGAGCTGTTCCTTTCCGACCAGACGATCGGCGAAGATCGCGTCGGGGTCGCGATGGTGCTCGCCGCTGCGGCGGTCCACACGCACCTCGTGCGCAAGGGGCTGCGCAGCTACGCCTCGATCAACGTCCGCTCGGCCGAGATACTCGACACGCACGGCTTTGCGGTGCTCATCGGCGTCGGCGCGACCACGGTCCATGCCTATCTGGCCGAAGCGGCGATCGCCGACCGCCTGTCGCGCAGCCTGTTCGGCGAGCTCGCACTGGCCGATGCTCTGAAGCGCTTCCGCAAGGCAATCGACGACGGCCTGCTCAAAATCATGGCGAAGATGGGGATCGCGGTGATCTCCTCCTATCGCGGCGGCTATAATTTCGAGGCGGTGGGCCTCAGCCGCGCGCTCGTCAACGACCTCTTCCCGGGCATGCCGGCCAAGATTTCGGGCGAGGGCTATCAGTCGCTGTTCATCAACGCGACCGAGAAGCATGAGGCAGCGTTCGACGCGCGCGTCACGACGCTCCCCATCGGCGGCTTCTATCGCCAGCGCGCGGGCGGCGAAGCGCACGCCTATTCGGCGCAGCTCATGCACCTGCTGCAGACCGCCGTCGCGACCGACAGCTATTCGACCTATCTGCAATTCGCGCGCGGGGTCGCCGACCTGCCGCCCATCTATCTGCGCGACCTGATGGAATTCAACTTCCCCGCGCAGGGCATACCCCTCGACAGCGTCGAGGCGATCACCGAAATCCGCAAGCGCTTCGTCACCCCGGGCATGTCGTTGGGCGCCCTATCGCCCGAAGCGCACGAAACGCTGGCGATTGCGATGAACCGGATCGGCGCGAAGGCGGTGTCGGGCGAAGGCGGCGAAGCGAGCGAACGCTACCGCCCCTATGCCAATGGCGACAATGCCAACAGCAATATCAAGCAGATCGCGTCGGGCCGCTTCGGTGTCACCGCCGAATATCTCGGCGCCTGCGACGAGATCGAAATCAAGGTCGCACAGGGTGCCAAGCCCGGCGAAGGCGGCCAGCTTCCGGGCTTCAAGGTCACCGAGTTCATCGCGCGGCTGCGCCATTCGACGCCGGGCGTGATGCTGATCTCGCCGCCGCCGCACCACGACATCTATTCGATCGAGGATCTGGCGCAGCTCATCTACGATTTGAAGCAGATCAATCCGAAGGCGCGCGTCTGCGTAAAGCTCGTCAGCTCGGCGGGCATCGGCACCGTCGCGGCGGGCGTGGCAAAGGCGCACGCCGACGTCATCCTCGTGTCGGGCAACACCGGCGGCACGGGTGCTTCGCCCCAGACGAGCATTAAATATGCCGGCACACCGTGGGAAATGGGCCTCAGCGAAGTCAATCAGGTGCTGACGCTCAACGGCCTGCGCCATCGTATCCGCCTGCGCACCGACGGCGGGCTCAAGACCGGGCGCGACATCGTCATCGCCGCCATCCTGGGTGCCGAGGAATATGGCATCGGGACACTGAGCCTTGTCGCCATGGGCTGTATCATGGTGCGCCAGTGCCATTCGAACACCTGCCCCGTCGGCGTCTGCACGCAGGACGAAAAACTGCGTCAGAAGTTCACAGGGTCGCCCGAAAAGGTCATCAACCTGATGACCTTCATCGCCGAGGAAGTGCGCGAAATCCTCGCCAAGCTCGGCTGCCGCAGCCTCGACGAGGTGATCGGCCGCACGGAGCTGCTCCGCCAGGTCAGCCGCGGTGCCGAGCATCTCGACGACCTCGACCTCAATCCGATCCTCGCCAAGGTTGATGCTCCCGACGAGCAGCGCCGCTCGCAGGGACCGAATTTCCGCAATCCGGTGCCCGACAGCCTCGACGCTCAGATATTGAACGATGCGAAACCTTTGTTCGATCGCGGCGAGCGGATGCAGCTGACCTATAACGTCCGCAACACCCACCGCGCCGTCGGCACGCGCCTCTCGGCCGAGGTCACGGCCCGTTTCGGGATGACCGGGCTTGCCGACGACCATGTGCAGGTGCGTCTGCGCGGCACCGCCGGGCAGTCGCTCGGCGCATTCCTTTGCCAGGGCATCACGCTCGAAGTGTTCGGCGATGCCAACGACTATGTCGGCAAGGGCCTGTCGGGTGGGCGCATCATCGTGCGGCCGACCGTGTCGAGCCCGCTGGTCAGCCAGCACAACAGCATCGTCGGAAACACCGTCCTCTATGGCGCGACCGCAGGCACCTTGCTCGCCGCGGGTCAGGCGGGCGAACGCTTCGCCGTCCGCAACTCGGGCGCGAAGGTCGTGATCGAAGGCTGCGGCGCCAATGGCTGCGAATATATGACCGGCGGCACGGCGGTGATCCTGGGTGCGGTAGGTTCGAATTTCGGCGCCGGCATGACCGGCGGCATGGCTTTCGTCCTCGACGTCGATGACAGCTTCGAACGCCGCGCCAATCCCGAATCGATCGTCTGGCAACGGCTCGACAGCGCACATTGGGAGGGCGCGCTGCGCGCACTCGTCGAGGAGCATGCGGCGGCAACCGGCAGCAAATGGTCGGCCGAGGTGCTTGCCGACTGGGATCGCTGGCGCACGCGTTTCTGGCAGGTATGCCCCAAGGAAATGATCGGCCGTCTCGCGCATCCGCTCAGCGACCGCGCTGCAGAGGCGGTCGCCGCCGAATAGCTGGTGTCCCCGGTCTTCGCCGGGGACGCTTGCCGCATCGCGGCCCCGGTCTGCCGCAAGGCCATGGATCATTCAGCCGCGCGAAAGCGTCGGCCCGCTAAGTGCGGCGCCAATGTTCGCGCTTCCGAAAGGATGACCCTATGCGCCCGATCCGCACCGCGCTTCCCCTCCTCGCTCTCCTTGCCCCCGTGTCGGCGTCGGCCGCCGATGCGCGCGACGCCGCCGCAGTGCTGAACGACCCGGCTACGCAGGACCGGATGGCCGACACGATCACGGCGCTGGTCGGCGCGATGATGCAGATGCCCGTCGGCCCGCTCGCCGAAGCCGTCGCGCGGATCGATCCCGCGTCCGATGCGGCCCGCATACCCGCAGACGCAACCGTCGGCGACATCGCGGGGCGCGACCCCAATTATGCCGAGCGTATGGGTGGCGACGTTCGCGCGAGCGCGCGCATGGCCGGTCACGCCGCTTCCGCGGTCGCCGCATACGCGCCCGTTATCAAGGATATGGCGCGCGACCTTTTAGCCCAATGGGAAGCCGAACGCACCGCCGCGCGGCGATAGTGCGGCGCTTCGCAGCGCCCGCGAACCGGCCCGGTTGATAAGTCCGCCATAGCCATTGGACGAGCCGCCTCGCTGCCGCTATGCGGAAGGGCATGTGGCAACTCTATCAATTCCCCCTCTGTCCCTTTTCGCGCAAGATCCGGCTGCTGCTCGGCGAAAAGGGCGTCGGTTATGAATTGGTGCGCGAATCGCCGTGGGAGCGCCGCGATGAATTCGTCGACCTGAACCCCGCCGGGCGTACCCCGGTGATGGTCGACGAGGGGCGCGGACAGGTGCTCATCGACAGCAACGCCATCGCCGAATATTTCGAGGAGACGGTCGAGGGCAAGGCGATGATCAATGGCACCGCCGCCAACCGCGCCGAAATCCGCCGACTGGTCGCGTGGTTCGATCAGGAATTCTATTTCGAAGTCACCGGCCCGCTGCTCTTTGAACGGATGCAGAAGCGCATCGTCCACCGCCAACCGCCCGACGGCGGCGCGCTACGCGAGGCGATGAAGGCGGCGAACCAGCATCTCGACTATATCGACTATCTGATCGACCACCGCACCTGGCTCGCCGGTGCGACGATGAGCCTCGCCGATCTCGCCGCCGCGGCGCATATCTCCGTCGCCGACTATCTGGGCGGCATCGACTGGACCGGGCACGAGCAGACCAAAGGCTGGTATTCGGGCCTCAAGTCGCGCCCGAGCTTCCGGCCGCTGCTGGCCGAGCGGATGGAAATCGTGACGCCGCCCAAATATTACGAAGACGTCGATTTCTAGCACGTCCGTCGCCGGACGAACCAACGGCCGTTCGAAGCTTTCGGCTTAGCCCCCCGCATAAAATATGACCCGCCTTCCGGGCCCATGTCCCCGGAAGGCGGGTCGCGACCCGTCGCCATGAGGGTTGGCGGCCGGTCCCGAGGCATGTTCGGGACCGGCGCCTGCCCGGTTACGCGAGGTCGAAACGATCGGCGTTCATGATCTTCGTCCAGGCTTTGACGAAGTCCTTCACGAACTTTTCCTCGTGGCCCGTCTCGGCATAGACTTCGGCGACCGCACGCAGCTCCGAATTGGAACCGAAGACGAGGTCGGCGCGGGTGGCGCGCCAGGTTTCGCCGCCGCTCTTGCGGTCGGTCGCCACATATTCCTGGTCGTCCGAACCATCGACGGCCTTCCACACATTGGTCATGTCGAGCAGGTTGACGAAATAATCGTTCGTCAACTGGCCCGAACGCTTGGTGAAATGGCCATGGCCGCGATCGCCATGATTGGCGCCGAGCACCCGCAGGCCGCCGATCAGCACGGTCATTTCGGGCACCGACAGGCCGAGCAGCGACGCGCGGTCGAGCATCATTTCCTCGGTCTTCACCGCCAGCTTCTTCTTGCCGAGATAGTTGCGGAAGGCATCGGCTTCGGGTTCCATCACCGCGAAGCTGTCGGCATCGGTCTGCTCCGCCGTCGCGTCGCCGCGGCCGCCCGTGAAAGGCACCGCGACGTTGAAGCCCGCGTCCTTGATCGCCTTTTCAAGCCCGACGACGCCGCCCAGCACGATTGCATCGGCCATCGACATCGATCCGCGCAGACGGTCGAGCGTATCGAGCACTTTCGCCAGCATCGCCGGTTCGTTGACCTCCCAGTCCTTTTGCGGCGCGAGGCGAACCCGCGCACCGTTGGCGCCGCCGCGGAAGTCCGACTTGCGGAAGGTGCTGGCGGAGGCCCACGCCGTCTTGATGAGCTGGCTGACGGTCAGGCCGCTCGCGGCGATCTTGTCCTTCACTGCCTGGACCTCGGCATCCGAAGGCATGGTGCCCGCGGGGATCGGATCCTGCCAGATCAGGTCTTCGGCGGGCACTTCAGGGCCGAGGTAGCGGGTTTTCGGACCCATGTCGCGATGCGTCAGCTTGAACCACGCGCGCGCGAAAGCGTCCTTGAATGCCTCATGGTCGCTGCGGAACTTCTCACTGATCTTGCGGTATGCCGGGTCGCGCTTCAGCGCCATGTCGGCGGTCGTCATCATCGTGGGCACCTTGATATTCGGATCCCACGCCGCCGGCGCCATATCCTCTTCCTTCTGGCCGATCGGCTGCCACTGGTTTGCGCCCGCGGGCGATTTCACCAGCTCGTAGTCATAGTCGAACAGCAGCCGGAAATAATTTTCGGTCCACTTGTCGGGGGTGTTCGTCCAGGCGCCCTCGATGCCGCTCGTCACAGCATGTTCGCCGATGCCGCCATGTTCCTCGCCGCTGACCCAGCCGAATCCCTGCGCAGCGAGATCGCCGCCCGCAGGCGCGGCCCCCAGCGTCGAGGCGTCGCCATTGCCATGCGCCTTGCCGAACGTATGGCCGCCGGCGGTCAGCGCGACGGTTTCCTCGTCGTTCATCGCCATACGCGCGAAGGTTTCCTTCATGTCGCGCGCCATGCCTTCGTCATCGTGCGGATTGCCCTGCGGCCCTTCGGGATTGACGTAGATCAGCCCCATCTGGATCGCGGCGAGCGGCCCTTCGATCACTTCGAAGCCGTGCTTGGGGTCGATGCGCGTCTGCACGCCTTCGTTCACCCATTTATCTTCGCTACCCCAATAGATGTCGCGTTCGGGTTCATAGACATCGACGCGGCCGCCGCCGAAACCGAAGACCGGACCGCCCATGCTTTCGATCGCCACATTGCCGGTCAGGATGAACAGATCGGCCCAGCTGATCTTGTTGCCATATTTCTGCTT
>ERZ781398.2149-NODE-2149-length-17166-cov-4.079773_pt1 | contig 17166 bp, 19 predicted proteins | sample MGYA00433077_ERZ781398 | MGnify/ENA primary metagenome ERZ781398 (study PRJEB29847, sample SAMN06458254) | wastewater metagenome | isolation source: Wastewater bioreactor | place: South Africa: Cape Town | study: EMG produced TPA metagenomics assembly of the... | reverse complement strand
ATTCGATAAAAACAATGGCATATGATCGAACAGAAAACCGTAACCAATATAGCAATCTTCATCCGTTTTATGACGTTGATTATCGAACGACTTCATATCGAAATTCCTATACGAATTACGGATATAGTCAACCATCATATTTGCAAAATAATTATGGATATTGTGTATTAGAAAATAATGGAAATTTGTGTTTTCTAAATTCTATCATTCAATGTTTATGTAATATTCCAGAACTCGTAGAATACTATCGAAATTATTTTAAGAAACAATCTTCATCAAATGTAGTTTCAACAGCATTCGCCAATCTTGTTAATCAAATGCAACGTCAGAATTCTGCTCGATCTAATGAATTGAAATCAGCTCTATGTGAATATGCACCACATTTCCAAGGTTATCGTCAACAGGATGCACATGAATGTCTGACAGTTTTGCTTGATGCATTGCATCAAGAAACACCGAAGAAAATGAATGATGATGATGAACAACAATCAATTATTACTGATCTGTTTCAAGGTCAAATGAAATACATCATTACATGTTCACATGTTTCACAATGTGGAAATGTCACGAATGTGATAGATCCATTTCTTGATATACCAGTATTTGTTGAAAATATCGAAAGTATTTCATCATCGCCTACATTCAATGTTAGGTTTTTTTCAATCGATGGGAATGAAAGAATATATACGATTACTCCGAGAACAAGTATGACGATTCAGTCAGTAATCGATAGTATACGATTACAGTTATCGGTGCAAAATAGAACATCTATTGTTGCAATGAAAATTTCATCAGATAATACTTTATCTGGTCAATATCGACCGACCGTTTTACTTTCACAAATTGACGAACAATCGACTGTATTTTATGCAATTGATGAGAATGGTTCTAATCCAACAACAGTTTGTTTATTTCTCGATAAAAATCGAAAAAATCTAAGTCAACTTTACAGTCGACCACCTTTGCTACTCAAAATTGCCTCGTGGGAATTTGAATATAAACTTCGTACTTTTGTACGAAATCATCTTAATTCAAGTACCGTTCAGTTTGATATTGAGCGAGAAGATCCATTAATTGACATAACTTCAACATGTTTGTCTCCTCATGTGAAAACGGTGATTATTAAATTTCATGCAACAACCGTACCAAAGGTAACATCAACTAAATTACCATTTCAGTCAGAACAAAATGCAAGTGTTACACTCGAACAATGCTTGAAAAAGAATATTCTTTCCATTGAACGTATGTCATCGAATAATGACATATGGTTTTGTTCGAAATGTGATCAAAATCGACAAGCAACAAAACGAAATTCTATTATTTCTCTACCTCGAGTTCTTGTCGTACATTTAAAACGATTTAATATTGAATCAACACCATGTTGTTCAAAAATTGAAACATTTGTTAAATATCCTCTGGAATTAAATATGACTGAATTTCTAACTGATGAATCAAATCAAGAATCGATTTATGATTTAATCAGTGTTTGTCTTCATACTGGTTCATTCGAAAGTGGTCATTATATTACATATGCGAAAAAATCTTCTGGTTGGTTTCGTTTTTCTGACTCTTTCATAAGTCCGATTTCTGATAATGAAATTGTCAGTAAAAATGCCTATATTCTTTTTTATTTGAAACGTTCCTAATAAACTTGAATGTGAAACACATCTTCTTTTTTTTGTTTCTCTCTCAATAATATTCCAACACAAGATAAGAAAAACCAACATTAAAACTATAAAAAAAACGTGATTCATTGTAAACCTTTTGTTGGAAGACTTGATACCAGATGAAATTTCCTAATTGAAATAAGAAGAAGGTCAGTCGATCTTTTCTTTTCATTCTTCTGTTTAGAAGACACAATTGAAGATGTCTCAATGTGTATCATCATATAATTTTGTGGAGAATGTTGAATTGGAAACTATGACATGTCTTAATATGATAGTTGATAAAATTTCAAATGAAACTTATGACAATAACAATGATAGTAATTCTTCATTAACTCATACAACTGTAGACTTAGTTTCATTTCCCTATCAATTATCAAGTCATTCCGATGCTCAATGTCGAAATATATGTGGACTTCAAAATCTTGGAAACACATGCTTTATGAATTCGATTCTTCAATGTCTTATTACTATTCCTTCACTTGTTAAATACTATATACGACTTAAGAATATGTTTTCATCAATGAATAATAATTCAATGTCAAAAGCATTTATTGATCTTATTGAATCAATGGAAAAACAAAACACTGTTCAACCAAATGCATTTAAATCAGCTCTTCGGCAACATGCACCGGTGTTTCAAAATTATGGCCAACAGGATGCTCATGAATGTTTGACAATGATTTTGGATGCTCTACATAAAGAATCATCTAGACAAATGGAAAATGGTGAAGAGCAATCGATAATTACAGATCTTTTTCAAGGTCAAATGAAGTATACAATTAAATGTTCATTAGCATCTCAATGTGGAAATATCACAAATATAACAGATCCTTTCTTTGACTTGCCATTATTTATCGAACCCAAAACTCCTGAACAAACAAAATTGCCATCAACAAATAGGTCTTGGCGTTCGTGGTTATTTAACAAAGGAAAGGATATTATTTTGGGAAGAACTAAACGTTTTCTTAATTTACATCGACAAATTTCTCCTTTAATTATGTGGATTATTCTACATTGTTTTTGTCTTCCCTACAGAGCACTATTTGCAATTGGCTATGGTTTTAAAACTATTTTCAAATCAGATTTAACTCTCAAACAATGTTTGATCAACAATATATCTATTGTAGAACATACACCATCGAATAATACTTGGTTCTGCTCTCAATGTCAACAAAATCGATATCCTACTAAAGAAAATCATATACTTTCCTTACCGAATGTACTTATCATACATTTAAAACGATTCGACATGGAATCATCATCACCAAACACAAAAATTGATACGCTGGTTAAATATCCTCTTGTTTTAGACATGACTGAATTTCTTTCTGACAAATCTGATGAAAAACAAATCTATGATTTAGTTAGCGTCTGTCTTCATTCTGGTTCATTTACAAGCGGACATTATATTACATATGCTAGGAGAACATCCGGTTGGTTTTGTTTCAATGATTCGCATGTCTTTCCAATTTCTATCGACAATATTGTCAATCCAAATGCTTATATTTTATTTTATTTGAAACGTGATTAGATTTTTTTTTGTAATTGTTAATAAATGAGTACAGAAAGTATTAGAATCTCGTATATCACTATGACACATAGAGGATTAGAGAAATAATCAATATTGTTTTTAAATACTGAAAAAGAAAAAATAGTAATTGCTTTAGCATTCGAAAAAAAATGATTTCAAATATAATCATAGTGTTATTTCTATTAACTCTATCGGAAAATGCTTCGTCGATTCTTACGGGTCGTCTTTATGCAGTAAATCAAACCGCTAAATCGTCATGGTTTGGTATGATTGAAAATGAATCAAAAAATTTCGATGAACAAATCGAACTTGGTGAAGTATGGTATGCATCAGGACCATGTGCAACAAGAAGTATCAATAGTGAACAATATACGATTGTTTATCTTCGAGATACAGTTTTTCATCCACTTGATTATCATCTACTAACAATTGATGTTACCAATAGTCAAAAGCCGAAAATTCTCAATGATATTACATTAGATAAATCGATAAATGGATCATTTTTACAAATATCTGATGATGATAAACAATTTATAGGTATAAAAACTATTGTAGGTACACGAGCTCAAATTGAATTAGCAACAATCAATAAAACAACTGGTCAAATTAATGTTATGGGATTTTATCCATACGGAGGTATTTTTATTGAGATGAATTTTGTTAGACAACATCGTCTTTACTACGTTTTACATGATTCAAAATTAATCTATGGAATTAATGTTGATACAGGCAATGTTGATGTTGATATTGTTATACCAAATGGTTATTCTCTTCAAGGATTAATTTATGATTCAATCAAAGATCGTCTTTTAACATTTGCTTATTCAGAAAATTATACTCAACCTGCATTTGCTCTAGCTGAAATAGTTATTAAAAAGAATTCAACAAATTTTCAAATTCAACCTATCGGAAATCCAATTATTCCATCCGTTGGATATGCATGGTTTTTTGCCTATGCTGTAGCTGTAAAAGAACGACAATGGATTTCTCTCTGGATGGATGATGAAACGTCCGAGTATCGATTTATCAGTGTCGATCTTGATAATGGCAGTATTGTTACCAATCAAACGATGAAGTCGGTTTCGAATTTAATTGGTTTAGTTTATTTTCAATAAGTTTAAATAAAAATAAAAATGTGCGTTCGTTCTTCACTAATGATAAGAAACATGCACCTTGCTTTTAACCTACAAGTGTTTCTTTTTTTTATTTCGAATTTATAAACGTATGTTTACTCGTAAACAAGTAGTTTTCGTACTGATTCTTTTGAATTCTATCATTTCATTCAGTAATGAATTGTATGTTGTTCCATTTCTTTCGATGAGTCGAAATGATGGTTCATTCGATCATCCGTATTCATCATTACAACAAGCACTTGATCATATCGAACGAGAATATTACAACGAAAGTCAAAAAGAAAAAACAACAACGATCTATTTATATCCAACACAATATTTCGTTCCATCAATTTCAATTCGACGAGCACATAGTCACATACGATTAACAACAATGAACGATTCATTTGCTAATTTCTATGATATTAAACATTCACATCGACGATTAACAAGAGCTGTGATTAGTGGCGGAGTACCAGTTACCAATTGGACTTCGATCGGTAATAATACATATACTGCTGTTGTACCAGAATTAACATTTGTCACTCAATTGTTTATTAACAATGAACGAATTGTTCGTACACGTGTTCCAACGAATTTTTCAGATTATCTTCAATATGCAGCACCATTAAATGATTCAAAAATGGTACGATATGGATTTCAATATCAACCTGGACAATTCGATTATAAATCATTGACAGATGCCATGGTTGTTATCTATCATAGTTGGACGGAATCACATCATTATATCGATCATTTAATACCAGCAAATAATACCGTTATCTTTTCGAATCCATCTCAATATGCTATCGGTGCATTTGTAAGTCAAGGTAAACGACGATTTCATATTGAAAATCTTTGTGATGCATTAATTCCGAATACATTTTGTTTTATTAATCAAACAAAAACAATCTATTTGATGACAAATGGATCTTATGATCCAAACAATGTCGAAATTATAACTTCAGTCAATGAAATTGTTGTTTCTATCGGTAGTCAAGATGCTGCTGATCCCGTCGAAGATGTTACTATCGACAATGTCGCTATACAACATGGTGCATGGAATCTATCGCGTACTGAACAAGCTAATTCAGCATCGGCATCATTTCTTAAATCTGTCGCATTATTCATTGCCAATGCAACGAATATTCTCGTATCCAATGTCGAAATTAGTCATACAGGTTCATACGGTATACATATTCGTGAAGGAACATCTGGCGTGACAGTAATTAGTTCGTTGGTAACGGATACAGGTGGTGGTGGTATTTGGATGGGTGATTGGGTAACACCGATTTCAATTCTTGCGAATTCGAATAAGATTCTTTCGAATGAGATCAGTTACGGTGGAAATGTATTTCCTAGTGCTGTGGGTGTTCTTGTTTTTCGTGCGTTTGATATTGTCATTTCGAATAATGTTATTCATCATCATCGATACAATGGGATATCGATTGGTTCACAAAATGATTATACAACATCGTATACATCGAAAATAATTGTCACACAAAATTATGTTTATACTATAGGACAACATATTCTCTGTGATCAAGGTGGAATCTATATGATTGGCATTCAGACAGGAACATTTATCTATGGAAATGTTGTTAAAAATGTTTTTAGTTACGCACAATATATGTGGGGCATTTATTTGGATAATAGTGCATCGAATATTGTCGTTGCAAATAATGTTGTTTATAATACGGGATGGGCATCGATATTTCAACATCTCGGTGCGAATAATACGGTTATAAATAATGTTTTTGCACGAGCATCATTATTACCACCTGCACATTCGGATGATCCATTGCCCGATGGAGATGTTCGCATTCAAGTACCAGAAAATCATACTTCATGGACATATACACGTAATATCGTCTATGATACATATCGAGGAGTTAATCATTCAGCAATTACACTCAATGACAAAGTTATTGCAAAATTTCATGATAATATCTATCATAATCCTTATAATACGTCTTTACTTTTCGGAGGAGATCGATTAACATTTGCTCAATGGCAACAGACTGGCCAAGATAATAATAGTGTTCTAGCTGATCCATTATTTGTAGGTGATGTCAATCAATGTGATTTTTTTACTGTTCAATCGAATAGTCCGGCAGCGAAATTAGGATTTGTTAATATTACAAAACCAACGCGATGGACATCAGGTTGTAATTATGATGAAATTCAGAATAATAAACAATTCTATCGTTGGTGGTAGTTCTTTTCAACTATCTCATATATTTTCATGAAATATTAAAAGATTTTATTTTAAATGACGAATAGTTTCCATAACAAATGGAATGTCAACAGAAAAGTCAGAATTAATGAGTTGTCCATTGGCTTCAATCTTAAATATGATTCGATAAGAAATTCTAACAAAATGTAATGTTTCACCTTCTTTGCCAAATATAAACGATGGTGCAATTTCCTTCGATGGAATAACTATAGGAAATATTTGTTCAATTAATTGTGGTCGAGTATCTTTTTGAATTGGCATCGTTGTTTTCACAATTTGTGAATCTCTACGTTGTCCTGCTGCCTCGACTTTCTGCATCATAAAAATATCAATACCAGACAGGGGAATTCTTTGAAAATTTTCAATCTTAACGTTGAGTTCGATAGTTTCACCAGGAGAAAAATTTGTTTTATTTAATGAACCTTCAAATTTAATTTGTTTTCCACCGGAATTAAAATCTCGTAATATTGGACTGTTTGAATAATAATTCATTGGAATCTGATTAATACGTGGAGAACAAATGATGTATAATGTTTTATTAAATGCTGTAATATTCCAATATCGTCCGAGAAGAATTTGAAGTTGATATCTAACGTCCGGTAAATAAGAGTATGTTGACGGTGGAAGATAATTAACTAACTGAAAAGAGAATGGCCACGAATAAGTTCCTCGATGAAAAGTTAGATTTTTTTGTCCTATTTCCGGTTTAATAAGATTAAATATTAAACGAAAAAAAGGAACAACACTAACATAAGCAGAATCACCTCCATTTGACGAAATAATTTCACCTATGAAACCAATATTAATTTCTTCGAGCACAATATTCTGTGCATTAACAGTTAAATGAACGATTCCATTGATGATTTCATCATTATAATAAATTTCATTTTCATGATCAACCGTTACCGCAACTGAATGACTATTATTATTTCCCATTGGTAGTTTATGAAAAATAGTGATATTCAAACGAAATATTCTATGCATATTTTATATATTCGAATATAAATTTACTTAAGATAAATATTTATTCCTCAAATATCCTAAAAAAATAGTCTTTTTTTCTATGCAAATTTGCTAAATGTTAATTAATTATGATTTTACATATTGATAGCTCACGATCAACATCGGTGCTTCTTCTGATCGAGGTGTCAATGAAGTATCACTTCTTATCAGCCATTCAAATAATTCAACAGATCGAGCATAATCTAATCAAGCTGCAACAAGATTTTAATTTATGATTTGTATTCACTATAGATTTGTGAAACTCAAACACAAAATTTGAAAAAGAGTATTAAAGTCATAGATTGCGAAATAATATGTAATTTTTTGGTAAAGTTAATATTCACCGAGTTGAGTAATCCGTTCCTACTGACATCTTTACCTCTATTCTTCGACGAAGCCATATTTGTTCGTCTCACTGGGTTTTTTTATCTGTGTATGTGAAAAAGAATTGTTTTAGTAACAAAACCATTATTAAAAAAATATGCGTCGTTATCATCCATATAGCTATAGAAATAATGACGGTGCTGGAACGTATGCGCCACATATTAACTTAACTTATGTGAACGATGATGTTCATGTTGAATTGAAAAAAACAATTCAATCGGGTGAACAACGAACACTTATATTAAAACCTGAACATTTTTTTGAAGTTTCATTTAAAAGTAATGATATTCGACAAGCTGGTAATGAAATTGCTAATTATCATGGACGTAATAGTGAGAAACAGCCAGCGGAGGAAGTCGGTGTATTTAAATTTATCTTTCGTTCTGATCATGATGGTGATAGACATGAACATCTGTATGAATGGGAAGTTCCGAATTCAGATTTACGAGTATCCGTACGTAATCGTCGTAGTGATGGCAAACGACCACGAGATGCTAGTTTTGTAGTCGAAGTACGAGTATTTAATTCACGTGGTCTACCTACAGACGATGGAATTATGATGGCATGGAATAATTTTAATGGTAAATAAAATTAGATTTTGTAAAAGATCATTAACTGTTTGATTGTAGGCACATTTGTTCACCATCGTGCCGAACGAAGAAATCGAATTCAAGAAATGAGACGAAATGGTGTTTTGAGTGTACCAGTACAAACAAATCCATCTCAATCGATTATTGACGAAAAATTAGTGAATAAAGAAGAACATACGTGTGTTATTTGTTTAGATACATATATGAAAAGTGACAAAATCAAAAGTCTACCCAATTGTTCACATTGGTTTCATGCAAATTGCATCACTGCATGGCTAGTTGGAAATAGTACTTGTCCTGTATGCAGAGCACAAGCTTAAATGTACGTTTATTTTTATTTGATAATCAAGAAGAATTTCTCAATGTTAAATAATAGTTATTCGGAATGTTCGAATTTGCATTGGTTTAAGATTGATAATTGTTGTATTTGATTGTAATTGTTCTTTAAACATTAAAAATAAAAATCAATTTCTTTTTTCTCGGAAAAAAAATCGTTACTTACGAAATGTTTCGACGTGTGATGATGATTGTTGTTCATCTGTTATCCAGTCAAGTCGATGTAAATCTGCCAATGGTAAATTCGCAGTTAAAATCAATTCAATCATTTCACTAATCTGTCCAATATGATTAAATAACAGCTGAACATCGATAGTAATCGATTGAGAATAGATTTCATCTTCACTCAACTCAAAATAATGTTCAATACGAACAAGATATTGTTTGTCATTTAATTGATCGAATGTCAATAGATGCACATTCAAAGGTAGCGAAGCATTGACAGCTGACCATGTTTGATGATACATATTCGAATAGTTTGAATAGGATGGTAAATTTGCTGTTGAATAAGTAGCTAATGGATGCATGAAAAGTTGTTGAGCAGTTGGCCGATGTAATCTCGCACTTTGAGATGGTCGATCAAGGAAGAGAATATGTTTGCCAGTAACAACAAGACCTTTGCCATAGGCAGTTTCGTTTAAAGGTTCGCCAACACCCATCGAATCATCATGAAGTATTCGACGATGAACCATAATTTCAACATCACCATCGATCATACTTCCACCACCTTGTGATCGATCTAAACAAATTAAATATAAAAAAATCGTTTCTTTTTTCGTCTATCACGAACCAGTCAGAATAGTAAATTGCCGATCGGTATCATTTATCCAAATTCGACTATTTATTGGATAGTAATTTCCGCTAATAGGTTCATCGACAATATAGTGCCATGTTGGACGATAATTACGAATACGTTCGAGAACTTCACGTCCATTCGCATCTGTATAATATTTTGCTGCATTTTTAATATTTGTACTGTAACGAACAATGATCTCCTTGCCAATATTATCCTCAATTGGAATAGGTCCAACTGTCCATTGAACTTCAATCGCAGTTGAATTGCTATATAAAGTAAATTCTTGACTTATCCAATCATTGAATTTAATTGAAGCTTTTTGAACGGTTTTCGATTTCATACATGTTCTATTCAGACAATATAGATTCCGTATGAACACATCAAAAGACTTACATTTCACGTAGAACACTCACAGGCAGAGGAATGGGAAGTACTGGCCGAAAGATATACGCGCCTGATGCAGGTAGTACTGGAGCTGTTTGATTGCCAGTATAACCTTTTTGACAGAGAAATAGTTCATCTAGTCTATTGTAATAAAACTTACTTGCATACCAATAGAAACCTTGTTCAGCAATTGAAATAGATAAACCCGCTCTTAAATTTGTGATAGTTTGTAAATGACCTAAACTATTAAATTCTGCGACAATATTCTAACAAATCCAAACATTTTCATTGATCATTTCTATTCTGTTTAGTTATAATTACTTCGTTTCCTAGAATGCATTCTTCGTTGACTGTTATTTTGATTTCAGATGTTGAATTAGCTTTGGCTTGAAAATAGTAAGTACTATAACCAAATGCTGGCAAATATGCTTGAAATATGTATTCATTTTGAGCCGTACTCATTCGACCAGGAACATTTTTAATTGCTTCACTAATAGGAAAATACTACAACGAAATTAAACTCGTACTTAATTATATTATTTGTCGTTTTTATTTTATACTTCAGCTGCTACAATATTTCCTATTGGATCTCGAATCACGTATTCTCGAGTGACAGGCACATGATGATAGATTGCTACTGGATGAATAGTTGGATTCCATAGTGTTAATGTAAACTATGTATAAATAAAATCGATCAGATATTTGCCAAATAAATGTATAGGAGTTTACTTGTTCTTGTCCTTCGATTGAAAGACATGCACTTATATTCGAAAAAGGACAAAGAAATTGTTGGGGAATTGTTTGTGTTAGATTGGTTTTCGGTAACAATTTTGCATAAGCATTATTGATAACTTCCACTGCTCGATCGATTCCAAGAGACAATCGTTGAGCATAATCATCGGCAACATGTTGTTTTTCAGTTCCACTGACAGCATCATGATGTTGTGCAAGTCCCATTGCTTCACCTAAAGTATTTCAAATGACAAATTCGATTCAACAATTGTCTCTTTTCGACTCACTCAAAACGAAAATTATATTTCGTTGATTGATTTTTGTCAAACCATTGAGTTGTCGAGTGACTTGAAGAATATTATTTGAATAACGTTCGTAAAATTTCAGTGCTGCTCTCGATGTAAAATATCCGGTCCAATACGATGCTGGAACCATGGCATATGGAAAGAAATCATCACTTTTTGTCGACCATTTTCTGCCAACTTTATTCAATGCATACAAATAGCACGAGGGCGTCGAATAGAATACATTGACATTGCTACCATTGGCTTGTTCGAGATTAACATAATGAATTAATTTATCGAGATTTTTCATTTTAACATGAGCATTCATATCTTGAAAATCACCGCCCATTGTCATGATGATATGATCGGTTGCATAGATTTCAGACTAAGATTTATAAAAAAAAAAAAGAAACTTCCTCTTTCCAAAAAGTAAATGTGAAATATGCGAACGAACTAGAGCATTCGATTCGGCAATGAATTCGAAAACACGTTCTGGAATGTTATAGTTTTTCAAATGTACATCGTCCTATAGAATGATATTCATATGATAGAGAACAAAGATCGAATTAGCGTATACCATCATTGGAGGTGCGTCACATTTTAAATCAAAACAAAACTCAACCGGTGAACCGTAGCCATAGGGTAGAACGCCTGTAAAAAGCCAACTTTGACGATCTATATTTTGAAATCGATAAGATTTATTGTTTCTTTTTTTGTTTTCTATTACCTAAATTTGCACTTGCTTTCCATATCATTTCGAGTTTCTTTTCCAAACCACGATGTATTTGATCTTGATAATCATCACGTCCAAGAAATAGACCATCGAAACCCATCTGTGCAAATAAGGAAGCAACTTCTCTCGAATGACCGAATGGATCGATTTGCCAGGCTATTTTCGGTCGAGCACAATCGCCAAATGTTTCATACAAGAATTCGGCACCTAAACTATGCTGATCAATAATCGAATTGTAATGTGTTGTTGCTTCATCGTTCATACACCAACCACCAGAAATAAATTCCAAACGACCTTGTCAGAGACAGAGAAAAGGATTTCTTTTAAAAAACAGAAGAAAAATACTCGATACAAACTTTCGTTAACGAGTTGTTTGACGATGCTTTGCGTAGTTTCAGATTGTTGATTCCACCAACGCCAGAAAAATGCCATTTCAACGTAGATATATCGTCGATCGGGATTATCTACGAGAGCTTCTATAACTGTATCCAGAATATATTGAACACCATTTCGAGTAATTTCAGGACGTGCTGAAAACGAATAAATCACAAAAAACGTTTATACTGCTTCGACTTTTTAAACACACTCACATCCATAATAATATTGATCGACAGTTTTCAACCAACCGACATCGTCATGTGTATGAGCAACAATATGAACATTCAATTTACCAGGAACGCCCAAGTTACATGACTAGAATGATTTCGAATTAGGTCGATTTAACGATCTCGAATTTTCTTACAGCATAACCACAACTATTTGCAGATTTCAATGGTACTGCAAATATGAGAATGAAAATCAAAAGAAATAACGCGGTCATTTTGAAAAGAAAAAACAACTGAAATATTATTTACCAACGAAACACCTTCTTTTTGATAAGAACGTCAAAGTCAATGTTTAACTATACTATTTTTATTTTCATAAAGCACAGAAAAGAAAATGACATAATCGAACTGTAGGCGTGGGACTTAAACATTTTCCATTGCTGAAGTTGTTGTTAAATATAAAATAAAGATATATGATACCAGTGATATTCATTTTCAGATAAGAATCTACTTTCTTGCTCTTTACTCCCACTGACTAATGTCATCTTGTATTTTTTTTAAATCGCATTTTAACACCCTCAAGAACTAAAGAACATTTTATATTTTAAAAAAAGAGAATAATAAAGAGCTTAAAATAAATCATCGTATGGATTAATAATTAATAAATATTAAAGAAGAGATCATAGAATAATAGATTTTGGATATAAAAATTTCTCTCCGTAGTCTTATTTTTGAAAATGATGATTAATACAGTTGGAGCTATACTTAATGTCGTTACACTCTGTATTAGTTCGTTAACTTGTTTGGCTGTATTAATTATTTGTATTGTTATTATTCATCATTTAGTTTACACTCGTGTTCAACAAGAAAATAAAATTGTTCTTAGTATTTGTTTATCGATCTATTTGATAACATTAGGTTGTTTGGTTATCATAGTTTCATTTAATATTCAAACATTGTTAGGTGATTTATACGAGAAGAATGCGAATTCACCTTGGTGTATATCGATTTCATATGTATTTATTGTTCTTTTCGGAGGTTTACTATGGACATTTACTAATCAAGTATTGAATAAAAAATTAGGTTTGTTTTTATTAAAAATTTATTTACTAGGCTTTCTATCGTCTCTGTCGTATTGTATATCCAACTTATCGATCTCTACAAAAACTTTCACTCTACATCATATTGCCTATATTTGAATTAGTTATTAGTGGTTTATCACAGGGTCCATTATTATTTTGGCAAAGTATCGTCTATATGCCACAGGATTATTTTTGTTATGCACAAATTCAAAAACCTCATCATATGTTCTGTCTTATGTTTAATGCGTACGGCATACAAATTATATTCTTACTTTTAATCTACTTTCGTATAGCTATTTATCTTCATCGGCGAACAAAAAGTCAATCGTTTGCCATACAACAACGTCAACAACGAGATTTAATTGTCATACGACGTATTTCCATTATAATCGGCGCATTACTTATTCTTGGAGTACCAACTGTTGTCTTTATTATCATGCTCTATATAACAGGTGAAATGCATCCATTATTTCATCGTGTCGGTTGGCTATCGGTTAGTTCATCCATAATGAATTTGACTTTTCTTGTTATACTTCTAACGCCACAATTAAATCGACTTATTCGAAAAAGAATTCCAATCAATCGAGCAAACAATCAAAATGCATCAACATCCAGTGTATAATCTTTTTTTACTGCTATTTAGAAAACGTAATGCACACACAAATCATCGGCTCTCAAGTTCGCGTGTTAAAAACAACAAACACAGTGAAAAAAAAACAAAAGTTATTTTCATTTCGAAATATTGTTCTAAACGGAAACGAAGTCGAACAAAATTCATGAGGGTGAATGCGCCACGGCAAGTTAAGTCTGATTTACGTTCAGTCGAAGAAAACCGATCGACAAAGTATAAATTCTATTCTTTTCGAAATAAAACAATGAACATCAACATTTGAATATATTTTGTTAGACGTCCAGGTGGGTGGATACCAATGCATGAGACTACTGCAGGAAAAGTTCTTATTGGCATTGTATGTGTTGCTGTTATTGGTGGTCTTATAGCCAGTGTTGCTATTCCATTTATTTATGCAGCAGTAACAACATCGGGAAGTGAAACTTCAACATCAGCAACAACGACAGGTAAGATAACTTTTCTCATCTGACGTATACAATTTCTATTTCCATTTAGCTCCCATATGTACACCATTCTGGTCAATGCCTGCGAGTGATCAAGGTACTAGTCTAACTTATATCAATGCTAATACACAAATTAGTGGTTCAGTAAGCCGTAGTGGTTGTGCATTAGTTCGTGCTAGTTCAATAAATGCTGATAATCTCGTATTTTCAATTGGTTCACATCGAACAACTCCGAGTACACCAAGTGGATGTAATGAACATTTTGCTCTGTCAATTATCAGTAGTAGTAGTGTTACTGTGTATGGTATGTGTGGTACATACGATAATGGTAATATTGGATTGGGACAAAGTATACTTTATGATGGAAATTTTCATCAACTCTGCGTGACATATGATAGTAGTAATTTACAATTATGCGTCTATTTGGATTTATATTCGCCCACATGTTTGATTCGATCAAATCCTTTGTATAATACAGGTTCAGGTGATGTTCGTATAGGATGGTGGCCTGATGGAAATCGTGGATTTATATCATCAGGAGGCGGATTAATTAAATCTGTAGCATTGTTTAATACAGCAGTTAATCAAACGTGTGTTACTTATCAATATCAAAATAACTTTGCTGGATAATGACACTCGTTATTCTTTTTCTTTTTCTTTTCTGTTATATTTAAGCACATGGCTCACACATTATAATAAAAATAATAACTTGTTTTTTTCTTATTTACATCGAAGAAAAATGAGCCACGTATTAATCTTGTGCATAATATTTCTACCGATTATAATCGAAAGTCGATCTATTTCCGTAAGTCATGTTAATCCATCGGATGTTAAACGTTTCGAATCGAAACTTGATACAGAAATTGGCTATTGGTCACCAAGTACAAGTTCGATCGATTGGTGCGAACGAAATTATGTTGTTACATATTATATAGCTGAATTTTGGAATTGTATATCAAGTTTTGCAATGTGTCTACTAGCAATTCTATTGACTATTCGTGGACTATACAATGGCATTGAAAAACGATTCCTATTACTTATTTTTTCATTTGGAATTGTTGGACTTGGTTCAGCTTATTTTCATGGTACATTAACATATCTTGGACAAATGGCTGACGAACTTCCAATGGTTTATTCGATGATTGTTTGGTGGTTTATTTTATTTCGAATGAATAAATCAACATTGACAAGTACGATCTCTCCAATCGATATCTTAGTTCTATTCGGTGTATTCTATGGATTTCTTTGGACATACATTCATAGTTTAAAAACATTTGTTGTTATTTTTCAATTACATTTTACATTGATGATACTAGGAGGATTGATTCGATTGATTCAAATTTACAAACAAATCCATTGTCGTACGCATTATATATTTTATTTACTCGTAGCCTATTTCAGTACATTGATTCTTGCAACAATATGTTGGCTTTGTGATCAAAAATTCTGTGACCAATTAAATCAGAACGAAAATATGAGTCCACACTTACATGCGTGGTGGCATTTACTTATGACTGTTAATTTTCATATGAGTGTCGTATGTGTCGAAGCAATGCGTTTGCTTTCAATTCAATATGAACAACAACCGACGCAAAATTTTAAACCAGAAAATCATTTACGCATTGTATTTCATTATGGTTTACCGTTCGTTGATTATTCCAAACAGAAACATCAAAAGGAAAAGAAAATAAACTGACGTCATTGTAAAACATTCTATTTTGTGATAATGATGAAAAAAACCTTGAACTTTTTCTTTGAACCAATTCTGTTCTATTTCATTTTACTTATAAACAACATTATCTACCGAGATCAAGAGTTTCTGTCGAGGTAATCATCCCAATCAAGGACATATACATAATGAGAAATTATTAAAAATTTAATATCGTAGATGTAAGACAGATGCTCTTCTATTATTTATGTATTTCTTTTTCTGGAAGGAAGAATTATACGGCGATGTTTGTCTATCCCAAACCTTTAAAAAGATACCAAATTATAGAGTACAGGCTTGATGTTATGAATAGATACTAGTTAATTACTAGTCGCTCGTTCATTGAACTGAAAATTAGAGATGAAGAATCCGAGGTACTTCCAGGAAAGACCGTACGACACTCCATATAGGATATGCATGTATTTACTGATGTTTTTAATCGTAATTATAATGGAAAATAATTGATAGTCTATCATCTCAGAGATGAATTTCGCACATATTGTTCTAAAATTAAAAAAACACACGGTCGAACAGTTCAAATTAATCATTTTCATGTGCGCAAATCAAAAGTAATCGTTTCAATTTAATTAATTTATTACGTTTTTTTTATAAAGCTTTTATTTCATATATAATCTATAGAAGAATAATAAAAAGTTTTTCAAAAAGCGAATTATTCATTACTATCAATTAAATATAAAAAAACGATCTCCTGAAAAATACGACATTATCATGATTATTTTTAAAAAAAATTCATATTAGTATATCCAATATTCTGCCATAGTACTTGCACTAGTTCAAATCTGTTCGAGATTTAACAAAGTTAAACAAATGGATCAACTTACACTTCTTATTTATATACAAATAGCATTATATGCAACAACTACATTTATTGCTTTTCTCTACGCATCCATCATCTTATGCATTCGTCGTTTTCGTGAAACCAATAATATTTTCATCGCTAATATTTGTT
>ERZ781398.2146-NODE-2146-length-17180-cov-4.778803_pt1 | contig 17180 bp, 13 predicted proteins | sample MGYA00433077_ERZ781398 | MGnify/ENA primary metagenome ERZ781398 (study PRJEB29847, sample SAMN06458254) | wastewater metagenome | isolation source: Wastewater bioreactor | place: South Africa: Cape Town | study: EMG produced TPA metagenomics assembly of the... | reverse complement strand
AAAACAACGATTATTACAATTTCAGTCAGTGATCCTGATGGAGATATTCTTCGTTGTCGATGGGCTAGTAAATCTAGGAGTGCTGATGATGAATGTAATTCAATATGTCCGCCAACTTCATTGCCAGCCGGCACAAATATTTCTTCTGATGATTGTACAATTGAAATAAAAGGAACAATTCTTAATTCAAGATATGCTGTAGCAATCATGGTTAGTTTAGTTTCAGTTGCATTTCTTCTCTTTGAAATATATTATCTGTCATCTATAGATTGAAGATTTTATAAATTCAACTTCAACAACAGCATTAAGTGCTGTACCTCTTCAATTTCTTGTTCAAGTAATTGCTCCAACGAAATGTGGTAGTCCACCTTCAATATTGTACGATGGAGTATCATGTTTACCAATTCAAGTCGGTGAAACATTCACTGGTCAATTGTTCGGTGCAACTAATTGTACACCTCCAACGACTATAGCTGAGATCGCTACAGTATCGTTTCCTGGTATGAATTTCGGTCGATTGGTTCCAATCAATTCTCAAGTTTATTCAAGAAATTTTAATTGGACAGCAACTTTCGATCATCTCGGTTATCAAGTGATGTGTGCATTGGCTATTGACAGGTTTTTATCATTGATTTTCATCTAATTTACAAATGAATTCTTTTCTATAAACTAATCATAGTAATAAACTTCAATCGCCACAACTCTGTCTTACATTCTATGTAACACTCAATGGTTCAAGTGCGTGTCCTGGAAAAGCAATGAGTACAGGCACTACAACACCATTCGCATTACCATCAGCAATCATATCGATAACAACCAAACCGACAACATGTAATTATATAAACTATATATTATTTCAAATAAATTCATTTGAAAATTGATCTACTTTTAGCAAAATGTGTAACTTGGCCATATTATACAAGTCTTGCTGGTTTAAGTGCTATTGCATTGTGTTGTAATTGTTGTTTACTTTGTCGTTACTTTGGTTGTGGTGGTTTTGGTGGTGATGGTTATCAACGACGAACATATCGAGAAAGATCAAGCAATCAACCTGATAGACCAATTGTTCCAAGAATATCATTAGTTTATTTACAAGATACAAATAATGTTTCACCATCAAAATATAGAATAGCAATCAATAGAATTTCTCCTCAATTACCAAGTGAAAACAGTAATTTATCATCAATATCAGAAGAATTCGATACGGATAGACTCATTACTACCGTTTCGAATCAACATTGACTTTTTGACATAGAGAGACTAATCATGTCATAATATTATTTATTCAATCCAATAAAAAAAGTTCTTAAAATAAGAGTTCTTTGACTTTATGTAAATGAGAAAAAAAACATCGAAATAAATATGTAAATGAGATCATCTATTGAAAATGAAAGTGAAATTTTCATGATTTATTTGAATAATACATCATCATGTGGACGATCACTTTTCTTTTCTTTGTCATACATATTTTTCTTAGTAATTCTCAATTTTATGGTGGAACTATTAGTTGGCGTATACCAAATCCAACGAATGAGAATGGAACATTGACCATTGTTATTACTCAAACATATATATGGTCATATTCAACGATGGCATGTGATAATACCGCCATTACTGGTCACAGTCCGATTACTGCTTCTCAAGGAACATTGATTTGTGTATCTAGTTGTCCGACTGATTTTGGAAGTGTATCGACTGAAGTTGATTGTGTTGATGGATCTATTTTCCATAATATCAGTGTTGGACAAAGCTCGACAGAAGTAACATTACAAGAAAATAGCATGTTTTCGATAATGTATCAAGGTAGTCCATGGTCTGGTCTATCAATCTCATCAAATTGGTCGATGTTATCATATATAAACTTAGTAGAAAAATCGAATAATACGTTTAATAATGCACCAATAGCTACTGTCATATCTCCAATTTATATTCAAGAAAACAAACCAACGGCAATTCCTATTTCAGTTTATGATCCTGATGGAGATATTGTACGTTGTCGATTGGCTACTCAATCAAGTAGTGGTGATGAGTGTGGTACCGTATGTTCAACAAGTATAAGTCTCTCTTCTAATTGTACTGTTGAAATAACAGGAACAGTTGTGAATTCAGTATATCCTATAACAGTGATGGTTAGTTAATTACATAGATTTCTATATATAGAATATAATCAAATATTATTTATCTAAACTATAGGCAGAAGATTTCATAAATTCAGCAAGCATAACACCATTAAGTTCTGTACCTGTTCAATTTCTTGTTATAGTCATTGGTTCAGTAAACTGTACTCCACCAGAGATAACATTAGCCGATTCGTTATGTACAGCACTTGAAGTCGGTAGTAGTTATACCGATCGATTATTTGGTGTGACTAATTGTGAACCAAATGTTACTATCATTGATATAGTGACATTATCATTCACTGGAATGGTAACAAGTCCTCTATATAAAGTCAGTTCTACAACATATTACAAGAGTATGACTTGGACTCCAACTGCTGCTGACATTGGTCTTCATGTTATGTGTGCAATGGCTCTAGACAGGTTCTCATTCTTCTTTTTAAACAAACTTGATCACATTTTTTGAAATGACTATCTAGCAATCATTTGCAATCATCACAACTCTGTTTTACATTTGGTGTTGCACTAAGTGGTACAGATAATCCATGTTCCAAACTACCGACTGACAATACAACAACAACAACAACAATGCCCACATCCGAATCAATAGGAACTCAATTATCATCATGTAAATATCAACTATTCTATCTACGTATTTTCAAAAAATCTAATCTCAAAATGAATATTTTAGCATGTATCAGTTGGCCATTATTTGCTTGTCTTGCAGCTTTACTTGCCATGTTAATGCTTTGTAATAGTTGTTTATTATGTCATTTATATAGGTAATTATACGTATATATTGAAAAAACGAAGTGAATATATGTTATTTTTTCGTGTTTAGAATCTGTGGATATTGTTATCGTCGAAGATCATATAAAGAAAGAGAAGTACACACTCCTTCAACAATAACATTAGTACCAATCAATCGTCTCTTTCCTCCTGAAAATAATAATGTTGGTAGTAGACCAATTGTTCAAAGAATATCAATAAAAGCTAAAACAAAGAAATTCTAATATGACAATATCAAATCATATGTGGACTTTGTTTTCTGAGCTTAGAGATAAAACTCAAGTTATAGATAAGAAAACATTTATTTTATATAAAAGTGTGAATAAAATGTCTTTCGAAAACGACAATGCTATGACAAGCAACCATCGAATTGTAGAAGTGATTGATGAGCTAGTAGAACATCAAACATTTACGAACAGTAGTAGCATCAATACTAAAGTCGATCATGGTCCAATTCTGGGATATGTTCATGTTTCTTTATTACCTTTAGTCAAAGCATGTGCTCCATTCGTGAATATTGTCTATAATGTATTGTTTTACGCACCTAAATCATACATTGAAAATGTCCGATCGAAAAGATCTTGAACCGTATTTCAAATATGTTAAATTATTATTAACTGCACTAGTGAAATTACCATGTATTTCATCATATACGTGCTAATTCACATTTCACTAATGAAGATGAAATTCTTCTTTTACCAGATATGCTCATATGATTGTTCAATCAAAACTCAATCCAGCTCCTGATCTTTATATCATTCATTCGAAACAACTCATGCCAAACCAAACATTATGGCAACTTCCGTTCAAAAATAACTTTTCAATTTTGAATTCAACTAATTATTTCTATCTTTTTTTCGTAAGATGCCAATCTTTATCCGAAAAGTTTGTAAGTTTGAAATTTGATTTTTGTTTGAATATGATCTTGATCTCTTCGTATGTACATATCATGCAGACATCGTTGGTATCAAAAGAAAAGATTTACAATTCCAATCAGTATAATCATTACGATTCTAATCGCTACAGCCGTTATTCATTACTAACAATAACTAATCAAAATGACAATACCATTATCGTGCTAACAGCAGACAAAAATGGAGTCTTTTCTAGAAGGAACATTTATGACACGTAATTAGATTTGGCTGTGGCCAATTACAATGATTACAGTGTTAGTATTCTGCTTGGTAATGGTGATGAAACATTTCAAAATGAAATTAGTATTTTTCAAGAATTCGGTAGTACTTAGAAAATGCAAACGCAATTATATCAACTCATTTTCTCCTTTGAAATTAAATAAATGTTTCTTTTTAATCTTAGAAAATTCTAAAACAGATTTCAAACTTGAATAAATGAGAAAATGAGTGAAAAAATGTGATGAAAAGAATCTATAAACGAACATCATAGTCAATTGTACACGCTCGTAGTGGACATTCAGGTGCTACAGGTAAATTGAAAACGAGGAAATGACCACAATGAGTGACTTGTACTGGTTGAGTAGCGATACGTGCACATGGTGAACCAGCTGGACTAGCATAACACATTGTTCCAATAGTTGTTCAATAGAATTTCAATGGATAAACATCAATAAACGAAGACCTGATTGAGGAATTCGATTGATAATTGCCGTACCTGCTTGATCAATAAAACGTGTCCAACCAGATGTTTCATTTGTATTACATAATCTTCCTGAACCAGATCCTTCACGACGATTAAAATCAGCAATACGTCGATGTTGAACACATTCAATTGTTATAGATGTTTTATTGAAATACGTAGATTCAAACTTTGTTGATATTTAGCAAGTCCTAATTCTATAAGCATTTCATTGAATTTACTGTTGACTTTCCATGATGGTAATTCAAATGACAAATCAGCCAGCTGATCGATTCTTACGAATTGACCATCGACGAAGTTGTTCAAAAAAAATGTCGAAATAAATTAGGTGACAAATCAAGAAATGTTGAACTTCTGTTATCAATTGGGCAACTATCGAGACATGAGAATTTCGTATTTGAAATATAGTTTAATGTTGAATTCGTTGTAGAAAACAATTCACCACCAACATTTAAATTGATTATTACTTCATTTGTTTCAATAGCATTTCATATACAAATCAATTTTTGGAAAGTCTCTTTACAATTGACTTCCTACTATGTTAGACATGTACGGATATTGATTATGATGCGCATTCTTCTTTCTATTCTTTCTATTCACAATTATTACGTAATATAATCGAATCCTAATTTTAGATCGATAATGTTGATGAAATATCTTATCGAATCGTCATGTCAATCAATCAAACAAATAGAACAGAAAAGACATAAGTTTATCTTATATATGGCATTCATTCATTGATTTCTTTGACGAGTACAAGTAGATAGAGAAACAGAAAGAATGGTTACTTATTTGAAAATGATATTTATATTAATTATTATTTTAATGTGCGAAAATCGATTTAGTATGGGAGATGAATTTCGTACTTATAAAGAATCATCTGGTAAATTATGTTATTGGCAAGGCGATGCACCATTCTGTTTTATTGGTTCTGGTTGTCCAATTCGAACGACAAATATGGGTTCGAGTAAGACTGGTGATGGAGCTTATTGTTGGATTGGTGTTAAATATTATTGTTGTGTTTAATTCGATATCAATTTATATCTCAATCACAAACTTTTTTATTCAATCAAAAAGTTCTTATCTCATTTTTGTTTGTTTTAAACTTTGAATTGAAATTGAAGATAAGCACATCTATATTATATAAAGTAATAAAAAAAGATCATCTAGTCAAGAATCAACATAATTCAAATAAGCAAGCGAGCAGTTTGTGTTATAACTGAAGTGGATGCAAAGAGAATAAGAAAATCACTTCTTTGTTTGTCTCTCTCTCTCCACGAATAGAAATGAAATAATTAATATATGAACTGATTACGAGGGTGACGAATGCTACTAGAACTCCCACAAATATTGCAATAGCTGTACTTTTTCGAGAGGCACGTTTAATACGAGGACAAATATTGTATCGAGTCAATGGAATACGTTGAATTCCTAGAAGAAAAAAATTTATTATTTAGTTTTTATATTTCAAATAAATAACGTTACGTTGTCCATTTCGATGTTCAACAAGTTTCTGTTGACAACATGGACAAATAGCATCATTATTCATAGATTGAGGTTTGATTAATTGTAATTCAATGAGAGAATCTTTTGATAATTTACAATCCATATATGTTATCGAGATAAAATATATTGTTCTAGTAGAAGTGAACAAAAATGAAAGTAGAATAAATTTGTTTATTTTGATTCAGCATTCAAAATGGGTTAGGCACCTGGACACTTTTACTTATCATACTCATTTATACTCAAGTATTATTCCCTTTTCTGAAAGAAAGAGTTCTAAGCTTCTAAAATGGGTAGGCGAAAGTCTTAAAACTTTGTTTGTCCGGTCTTCAAACTGCCGAAATTTGTTTCTACAAACATACAACCAAGGTATTTCCTAGGGTAACTTTGCTTGTTTATACTAAGCTTGAAGCTGAAGCTTATGCCAATTTTGAATAATTTATGCTTGGTACTTTACAGCATATAGTACGCTCTGGAATGACGATATTTCCGATGTTTTCCACAGTTTTTGATTACGTAGGAATGTTTAAAGATCTAAATGCTGGTTGGAGAGTTTCGGTAACTAGAAAGTGATAGTTGTGAGCAGTGGATGGAAGGTGCATTGAGAAATGACTGATCGTGTCGTTTCAGCTGTTCGTAAATAATGCGATTTGAATCGTTGATTTTTTCAAACTTGTGAAAACGAAAAAATTTTGTTGTTGAGAGATAGGAGGAGAGTTATAAGTTGAGTATTCGATTTAGACCAAAGAAAACAAATAATTATTAGAAAGTCCTCACTGATACGATGAGAGGAATTGTGCATGCGTTATAAAGAAAGAAAGATTGAGCCGCTTGACTCGTGAGTGGCACTTCTATTGATCAAAACAATATTATATATCTGTCAGGGCATTGTAGTAAATATCTTTCAGAAAGGGGTCTGTGAATCCCTGGGATGAGCGAGCCATTCAATTGTAAAAAAACAAAAAATTGCCCACAGTGGGACGTTTGAAATATACGTATGCATACTACTGCTGCTTTTGTTTTTGTTTGTATTTGAGTGGGAAGCAAAGGAAAGACGAAAGGTGGGAGAGAATTCTGTTCGTCACATTCGAATTTCAATCGAAATGGTGAAAGAACGTATTTTTGAATTTTTATTTTGTGACGGTCCGGTTATTTCCGATTTGATTCGTTGTTTGATTTATAGTTATTTATTGTTGGAAAGTATTCTGTCTCCACAAATCTTTCCTCCAATTGGTAATTCACCATTACAAGCTCATGTATTATTTCAACGAACTCATCCATTATTTTGGTGTATTCAAAATAAATTCTCTGGGTATTTTGTCTGTATTCATAAATATGAATATATACGTGTAATGGTATTTGTCTGTAAGATAAGTTGGATATGTTGTATCATTGGATTTGGTGGAATTCTAACAAGATTGCTAACAGGTCTGTTAGTATTTATTTTATTAACAATGAACACTGGAATAGGTAAGACAGGTGTAAGTCATCGATGGTATGTTCCAACATGGACTTTACTTTCTTTGATTTTGATAAAAAACAAACGATTGAGTATTGATTATTTAATAAATGAATATGTCGATGGAAGATATAATGTTGAATTGAATTATTCAATATTTGATAGTGGATTTGCATCGAAATTGATTCAATGTGTATCATTGTATACATTATTTGCTGGTGGTATAAGTAAATTACGACATAGTGGAATTGAATGGATTTATCCTTCGAATCTTGCTTTTCATTTATCTGATCCATCATTAGAAACCTATGGCATATTTCCATTGTTTCGTCATAAAATTCGTCAATTAGTTCTCAAATATGATTTCATTCTATTGTTGATGTCAACAAGTTCATTATTCATTGAATTAATATCCATAGTTGGAATATTCATTGAGTCAACACGTGTTCCCATTGTAATCGGTGCATGTTTATTTCATTTCGGTATTTGGTTTCTTCTAAGTCCAAATTTTGTTCCTCAATGTCTTTGTTATTTAATGTTAATCGGTGGTCAACATTCGTCTCGATGTGTTATTGTCAATGTCTGTTTATTTGATATGATAATAATAAGTGTAGGTGTAATGATTGTTGTTGGACATGTATTCAGTTTAATAATTGAATATGAAGGTTGGCCATTGACATCGATTCCAATGTTTTCATTGGATCGAAATGAATTTACTCATGAATATATACTTGATGAAAATCAATTTGAAAGAATGATTAAAAATGAATTTAGTCTGTTGAATGGAATTACAATTGGTGGTGAAGATCAATTTAGTGAAGGTCCAATGTGGATTCGAATTACTAAAAATGAAGAAACTCGAAATTTAATTACAGACATTTCAAATAGAATTTGTGTGATTGAACATGGATTTCGTCAAAGTTTATGGTCAGCTGTTATGAGATCGATTCTTATTTCTCGAAATGAAATTGATCAATTTTTGAAAAAGATCTTTGAAATTTTATTAGAAGACAAATTAATAGTCAATCAAAATGATTTTCTTAACTTAGAAATTCATTTTCGAAAAGGTTGGAAAACATTTTCAACAACAAAATGTAAAAAATGGTCGATACGAGATCTTCTTTTGAAACTATTCTCATCGAATGAAGATCAACAACGAATCTGTGCAAAAGAATCCAATGGAAATCAATTGACAATTGGTCAATTAAAAGAAAATGCTGAAAAGATTGCTTTGTCTTTGATGAATTGTAAACGTGTTGGTATTTGTATGTCTCCATCATTGGAAGTGATCAGTACGATATGTGGAGTTATTCTTCGTGGTATTCCTTATGTTCCCATTGATCCACAATTACCTCTTCAACGAATAAAATACATTCAAAATGATTCACAAATTCAATGTATCATTCGACATCATTCAATAACAACAACACAACTGAAGGATATTCAAGAAGAAGAAGAAGAAGAAGAAGAAGAAGACGATGTGTTTTGTTTGATGTATACATCAGGATCAACAGGTCAACCGAAATGTGTTCGTCTTTGTCATGATGCTCTCATCAATCGATTAAATTGGCAATGGTCAAGATTAAATTATGTTAGTGATGATATTTGTTGTTTGAAAAGTTCAATTTCATTTGTTGATTTCATCAGTGAACTATTTGGTCCACTTCTTCAACGTATTCCAATTGTAATTATTCCTAAATTGGTGTTAATCCATATGAATCAATTGATTTATGTTTTATCAATGGAGAAAATCACTCGATTAGTTCTTGTTCCATCGTTGTTAAGCATATTGATCGATAGTCTCAATGATATTTCTCTGTTAAATTTACGTTTCGTGATCAGTAGTGGAGAAAATCTGTCGGTAGATTTAATAAAATCTTTTTTCAAAGTAAAACAAAAAGGAAAAGTGTCAAAAGATTGTTGTTTAATTAATTTCTATGGTTCAACAGAAGTGATGGGCGATGTAACTTATGAAATATTTGAACGAGAAGAAGATCTTGATGAGAAGATTTCAATGGATGGTCGACTGACAAGTATTGGTTATCCAATTGATCATATTGAAATTGAAATTGACGACGTCGATGAACAAGGAATTGGCGAATTAATTGTTCGAGGAGCAAATGTAGCCAATGGATATTCAATAGGATCGGCAAAGACTTTTTTCAATGGTCAATTTGCAACAGGTGATCTTGTTCAAAGGATTGACAATCGTCTTTTCTTTTTTGGAAGAAAAGATCGACAAATTAAAATTCATGGAAATCGAATCGATTTAAATGAAATTGAATTTATTCTTAAAGAATATTGTCATTGTCAACAGCCTCTTGTTATTTTTATTCCAAATTATCAAATGATTGTTGTTTTTCTTGAAGAAAACGAAGAAGAAACAATTGATATTTGCTTATTAAAAGAATATTTACCATCGTATGCAATTCCATCTCAATGTCTTCGTATTCCTCAAATTCCCTATTTAACTTCGGGAAAAATCGATCGACAAAGTTTATTAAATCATTTTTTGAAACCATTTGATGAATTTGGAATTTCAAGAGAAAATCTTGATAAAGATTTCTTTGCTCTCGGTGGAACATCACTAAATGCAATTCAATTTGTCAATAAACTTCATCAACATGGTTTTACTCATATCACTCTACAACATTTACTTAATTCATCAACATTAAACAACTTATTTCTTCAATCAACAACAACAACAACAAATGAACAATGGGAAATAATTCCTTTGAATCAAGTGAATAAAAATGATTGTTTTGATTTGATTATTGAATCATTTTCTAATCTCGGTGAAATCGATGGAATTCTTCATTGTAATCGTGATGATCTCAAAGTACAACATCGTCAAGAATGGTTTCATTTGTTAGATCAACGATGGAAATTTTATACTGAAAATGAAAAGAGTTTCTCATTTGGAATTGTTTCTTCGAATGGAAATCTTGTTGGTATTTCGTTATGTAATGATTTTGATGATGAACCATCTCTTGATCTTGAAACAATTCCTCTACTTGCTCCTGTTTTTCATTTCATTGAAATCAATCAAACAATTGACAATAATACCAAGAAACCAATTTTACATAATTTTCTCAGTGCAGTTAACATCAATCTCAGTCCGAAAGAACGACTTGAAATTATCTATTATCTCGAACGAGAAGTATTAACAATTGCATCGAAACATCGTTTTCGATCGGTTTTAACTGTAAATGCAGGTAGTGTAACGCAACAACTTGCTCAATATGTTTTCAAATATGAAATCAATCGTTCGTTGACATTTATTGGTTCGAATGGAAAAGAACAAAAAATTGTAATAAGTATTAAAGAGATTGTTTGATAATATAATATTGAAAAAGAGCGATTCCATGTTGAGAATCATTTGTAATACCAATACATTGTTCGACAACAAGTGACTTTTGTATTGAAAGAAAATCTGAACTAGATAAAAGAACAGGCGTATGACCAAACACAACCACTTGTCCATTTCTTTTAATTCGATCGAGAATTTTATTGAAAAGAACAGAAGCTTTCGTTGTTGTTACAACTTCAGAATTGAGAAAACGAATAAAGATCATATCGACTTGATCTTTGTTCATTGGCCAGAATTCAGCATCTAAATGTATAGCTTCATCAGCATGATTATGATTTTGAACATATTCAATCATTGATCGACTTAGATCTTGTCCAATTGTATGAATCCAAGGAAACGAACATTTCAATGTGAAAAGAAATTGTCCAGTTGAACATGCTGGATCATAGATAACACTTCGTTCATTACAAATCTGTAATTTGTTTTCTAAAATCATTTTCACTGAATAGTCTCTAAGGTGAGTTTCTCCTTGATTTAATTCATCGACCATTTCTTCAGTTAATAACCAACCATCAGGTTCAGAATGTAATTCTTCATGTGTCAATGGATGAAGCAAACAAAATGGATAGATGATTTCGGTGTTGAGTTTGTCATTCTGTTGTTGAATTTGATCGAATAGAAATTGTTTTTCGTTTTGTTGCAAAGGATAATAATAAATTTTGACATTGGATTGAGATGAATGTGAATGATGAAAAATGCCGAATAACATCGTTGAACGAATTTGACTACAATGTAATTCAGGAATTTTATTTTCAATATAAAGATTCGATAAATGTTTTCGACCAACGAATGAAATTGGCATTTGAGAATGACAACAATCAGTTTGAAGAAGAAAAATACTTTGTGGTAATTGATTATGTCCTTCGTCCCAAATTTGAATAGATCGTTGATAAATGTCTGTTAGATTGATTAGATGTGTTTCACTATTTGATTGACTTGTACGAGTGTTGAGATAGAAGTTAATCTCTCGTTGAATAATATTGAGCACATTGAGATCTGAATGGAGTAATTGCATTCGAGCATAATCAATCGCTTGAGAAATGATTTGTTTAGCTTGTTCAATATGATTATTCATCATGAATTGTCGTGCTTGAAGATAACGTTGCTGAAGATCATGATTCGATAGTTTTTTATAGATGCCATACGCATCGATTTCCATAGTTATTAGTTTTTAATGTCAAAAGGAAAGGAAAGCCTTTGAAATTTATAATGTTATTATTATGGACTTTTTTCCATTCGATGTCATAATTTCCCATCGAGGGGAAGAAGAACGTTGTTTTTATACCGAGTAAATAATTCGACATTTGAAAAAAGAATGTCATTACGAATTCTCTTTGAAAAAATTCTAAATTCGATTTTCTATTGGATTTTATTTAACATTTGTCATTGGTCCGAATTGGACATTTTCTTTTGGTTATTCAAGAAACGTCGATGGATTTGGATGTTTCCCAATGAATTATATCTTGCTGATAGAAATATTTCTCAACAAATCTTAACTCATTATGCAAATTCACATTTTCAGAAAACACAAATTGATCAAAAATCACCTCTTGCACAATCATTTCTCAATGATTCACAACGAAATCCTCGTGAACGACGTTTATTTACAAAAAAATTACGTATTTGTGATGATTATATTGATTTATTCAAACAATCGACTCAACAATTGATTCATCGATGGAAATCAACAAGAAATTCAATTGTAAATATAACTGATGAATGTACTCATCTAGCCACTCAAATCATTCAACAAACTTTGACACATTCAAATCATTTATTCGATGAAAATAATTTAAAATTATTTTTATCTGCCGGTTCCGAAACATCATCAACAACACTTTCATTAGCATTGTTAACATTGGCACATCGTCAAGATATTCAAAATGAATTACGTCAACATGATTCTAGTTTCGATTCATTTCTCAATGAAATCATTCGATTCTGGTGTATTGCTCCATTGATAGCACGTCAATGTACTCATCCGATCTCTTTTCAACAATTATCAATTCCTCGTCATACGAATGTCAACATATTTACTTGGGCTATTCATCGATTGGAATCTAATCAATTCGATTGTTATTCAACAATGAAAGATGCATCATTATCGTTTAGTAAAGGTTCTCGAATGTGTCCTGGCAAAGAATTTGCTATCAATGAATTGAAAATCGTTCTTTCAACGCTGATTCGATCAATTCATTTCGAACCAATAACAAATAGTTCATTGGACTCCAATGAAATCTTTCGACAACAATTATTTGACATTGATTGGCAACATTCAGTTCTTCATACGAAACAAGACATTTTTCTTAAAATCAATTTTCTCTCTTAAATAAATCGATTTTTTCATTTTAGATTTTGTAAAAAATGTTTAAATTGAATTCAATTTGTGAATGTTTTCAACAAATAGTCAATCAATATGCAAATAACATTTGTGTTCAACAAAATGAAAATGATTTATCGTTAACTTACAAAGAATGTTTAGATCTTGTCGATGAATTCTCTTCCATTCTTCAATCGAAATATGAAGTTAAAAAAGGTCAACGAATTGGTTTACGAATGAATAGTTCATTCGAATATCTCATTAGTGTATTAACTTGTTTCAAATTAAATTTGATTTTCGTTCCTCTTGATGTTCAACATCCAATCGATCGACTCAATTTCATCATTGAACAAGCAAATCTTCATTTGATTATAACAAATCAAAAGAAAACACATTCGTTACAATTGAAGTCAATTGTTCCAATGGAATTTAATCTCGAAATTGATGTATTATGTGCAAATGAATGTGTTGATGATGGAAATGGATATTTGATATTTACATCAGGTTCAACTGGACAACCCAAAGGTGTTTTTATCGATGAACGAAGTTTATTAAATACAATTCTTTGTCAAATAGAAATCTTTGAAATTCAATCTAGTGATCGAATAATTCAAAATGCTTCGATTTGTTTCGATGCATCGTTATCTGAAATGTTGATGTCATTATTAACTGGTGCAACATTAATTCTTTTCGATCGATTTGATAGTCATTCATTGATTGATATTCTCAATCGTTGTTCAATAACAATTCTAACAGTAACACCAAGTGTTCTTGCACAAATCGATCCTCAACAAGTGTTAACACTTCGAACAATAATCTCAGTCGGTGAATGTTGTCCAACAGCACTTGCATTCAAATGGACAAACAATTGTTCACGACAATTTTTCAATGGTTATGGACCAAGTGAAGCTGCGATTTGTACAACAATCTATCGATTTAATTCCAACGATCGTCACTACGAAAGTTTACCATTAGGTCAACCTATTTCCAATGTTCATCTTCGGATCGTTGATTCACAATTGAATGATGTTCCATTAGAAACGATTGGTGAATTACTCATCGGTGGAATTGGTGTTTCATCCAAAGGATATCTTCAACAAAATCAAAATCAATCGTTTATTCATTTCAATGAACAACGTTGGTATCGAACTGGAGATTTTGTTCAAATTCGAGATGAACAAATGAATCTGATTTATATCGGAAGAAAAGATAATCAAATTCAATTAAATGGTTGTCGAATTGAATTAAATGAAATTGAAAATGTTCTCTTGAGTTATCCCGGTGTGACTTTATGTCATGTTGTTGTTCATCAATGTCATTTATGTCAACACAATTGCAAGAGTCTTGTTGCATATATCTACAATGATGTCGATCAACATCAAATTCGAGAATATCTCATCAATAAATTACCTTCATTTATGATTCCAACATATATTCTTGTTAATTATTCATTTCAACAAACACTTTCAAATAAAATTGATCGACAATCGTTGATCAACGATACCAATGTTCATCCTCCTCTAAATCAACTCTCATTACAAACAGATATTCAAAAACAAATCAACGATCTTTGGAGTAAAGTTCTCGTTAAACAATGTGATCAAACAACAACAACAACAACATTTGAACAATGTGGAGGAAATTCATTGTCACTTGATCAACTACGAAATTTAATTAAACAACAAATGTCAATTGATTTACCAATTCATAAGAAAATGACTTTACAACAAATGGCAAATCTCATAATTGAACCTTCAACATTGTCAGATATAGATACAATTGAACAAGATCTTCAATCGATGTTAGATCAATTCAATATCAATCCAAGTCGATCAAATTCATCAAAGATGGAAACAATTCTTTTAACTGGAGTCACCGGATTTCTCGGTTGTTTTCTTCTCAATGAATTTCTATTAAAAACAAAAATGAAAATGATTGTTTTCATTCGATCAAATTCTTATGCTGAAGGTCTTCATCGACTTGAATCAACATTCATCAAATATCAATTAACAATTCAACAACAAGATCAACAACGTATTCAGATCTATTTCAACGATGATTTGTCATCGATTGAATGGAATCGAATTGATGCAATTGTTCATTGTGCAGCAAATACTAATTTTAATATGACTTATCAACAATTGAGACACGACAATGTTCTATTGACTAAACATTTACTTGACAAATGTTTTCTTTTTCCAATTTCATTTTATTATATTTCAACATTGAGTCTTTTTCTATTGAATGATAAATCGATGATAAAAGAAAGTGATCAACCACAACTAAAATCAATGATTGGAGGTTATCAGAAAACTAAATATGTTGCTGAACAATTAGTTTCGAATGCATTGAAACGTGGAGTGAATGGAATGATATTTCGACCAGGACGAATCACTGGATCTTCGCAATCTGGAATTGGAACAACGGAAAAAGATTTATTTATTTTAATGTTACAAGGTTGTTATCAATTACGTGCTTATCCAAATTTAATATTTCCATTCGATTTAACTCCAGTTGATAAAATTAGTCAATCGATTGTTCAAATTATTCAAGATCAACAACCATCAACAACAACATCGATTGTTCATTTAATCAATCAACAAACAATTCCATTCGATCAACAATTTAAATTATTAAAAGAATTTCAATCATTTGAATGTTTATCTTACAAAGAATGGTTAAATCGACTTGAACAAATGTCAACAAATCCACTTGTGTCGTTACTTTCATTTCTTCAAAGTTCATTTGAATCGTATGCTCAACATTGGCCAATATTTGAACAAACAAATACTTCAAACGCAATGATTAATCTATGTCCACAAACATTATTACAACTCTATTCTCATCATTGGAATCAAATTCATCTCTTTCATAATTGACATCAAGGACTTTTCCTTATCTAATCTTTCTCTTTCTCTTATATTTCTATATATCGATTGTTTTAATAAAAATCCAGATCAGAGAAATGAAAGAATTGTGGTTGTTGCTGATGATGATGATGATCATCATCATAGAATTAGTTCTAGGTGAAATTTATGTGTTTGAAAGTAGAGATGATATGTCAGTAGAATCTTATGATTGTATTTCAATTGTAAATGAAATGTATTGTCGTCGTCCAAGTGAAATGATTGATTTATATCGAAATGACTCTCAATGTTATCATGGTGGACAAATTCATTGGTTTGATGAACTTCAATCAAAACAAATGCCAATTGAACAAATGTTACATGAATGGAAATCAACCATTGAACAAGTCGACAAATATGCTCGTTATTTAAATGATCAATCGAATGATTATCTGTGTGAATGTCGTCATCGACAATCATTTGGCAAACATTGTGAATATTTGTTACCTTTCGACGAAATCAATGTCGATCAAACGTTGAATTTAATCAATGAAATGAAATTGAAATTAATTTGGGATGTTCAACTGAATAGCGACATAATCTGTTATCGAAGATTGACATGTAATTCAGGTTTATTATGTTTAGATTGGCGAAATATTTGTGATGGTATTCAACAATGTATGTTTGGATTGGATGAAGAGAATTGTGATTTATTAGAATTGAATGAATGTTCTGATGATGAATATCGTTGTTCGAATGGAATGTGTATTCCAGATGAATATTTTCTCGATGGTGAATTTGATTGTTTAGATTGGTCAGATGAAATTGGTTCTTATGATGATCGAAATTGTGCATTGAAATCATTGAATTCTCAATGTGAAAATCATCAATGTCAATTGAATGAATGGTCATGTGGTGATGGACAATGTATTCGTGATCGACTTGCATTTCAAAAAGCAAATAAAATGCCATCTGAATGTGTGAATCGACGTGATCAATATTTTCTTTGTGAAACTCATTACAGTCAACCGATGTGGACATTGAACAATGGTAAATGTCATTTCAAAGGTTATCAACAAACAGATTTAATTATTCAAAGTCAAGAAGAACAATGTAATTATTTCTTACGATGTGGTTTATCTGCACAAGCTGAATATTCGTG
>ERZ781398.2137-NODE-2137-length-17220-cov-3.684299_pt1 | contig 17220 bp, 19 predicted proteins | sample MGYA00433077_ERZ781398 | MGnify/ENA primary metagenome ERZ781398 (study PRJEB29847, sample SAMN06458254) | wastewater metagenome | isolation source: Wastewater bioreactor | place: South Africa: Cape Town | study: EMG produced TPA metagenomics assembly of the... | reverse complement strand
ACTCAATTGAGCTGATTCTATTGTATTATTATTATTATTGATTATTTTTAATGATAATAAACTTTGAAATTTATTTATATTTCTTAAAATTAATTCCATTGATTGAGTATTAAGATCAATAAGTGATAGATGAGATAGATGAACTGCTAAATCATCAATTTTAAATAAAGATAAAAACAGATTCGATTGATTGGGTGTATCATCTCCATCGTTCAATATTAAACTTTTCATTTGATGGCCTTGAATATGTTGACATATGATATCGAATTTATATTTTGATATTGATTCGAAATTGATTTTATAAAATTGATAATTTGAAATAATTTGATTAATATATGGAGTTACATTGAAAAATCCAGAAATAATATCATTTATAGATAGATATTCGAAAATCATATCAATAATTTCAATTGGAAATAAGTCAAGTAAACAATTTTCAACCGACATGTTTTTTTTCCTCTCTCAAATTTATAACTAAGTTGAGTTTTTCTTCGGTGTTTCCTCTGATTTGATAAAAAAATAAAGAGACATCTACAAATAAAATATCAACGAAGCCAAAGACAGACAGAGAGCGCGCTGAGTTACCAGTCAATGGGATAAAAGTTATAAATTATTCAAAAGATGAAAACAAGAATTATGATTGTTGCGTTTTTCTTGTGTATAGAAATGTAAAAACTAAAATAAATCAATGAGGACATAGCAATTTTCGATCTGACTCATATTTCATACGACATATTCGATATGAAAAGAAAATTACGACGTCACAAACATACTTATTCAATGACGTTTTTATAATAGCAAATCATACATATAAATAGAATATTGTTTGCACACACACACAAACAAAAATAAATAATGAAGCATCATCAAATTTCTTTATCATGGATTTTTTCACTGTGGTTATTTATATTCATCGTCCGTATAACTTTAAGTGCTAGTAATGCACCTTTTGTTGCTAGACATCGTTTGAATTCTGGCGAATATCAAACTCTATTTGATAGTCTTACTCAACAAGGTTATCGTTTACTTTACATCAGTGGTTATACGATCAATAATCAAGAACGTTTTGCAGTATATTTTGAAAAATCAAATGATGGTCCAACACAAATTTGTCGTCATGGATTAACTAATAGTCAATATCAACAGGCATTTAATAATGCAGCTAGTCAAGGTTATCGTTTAACACTCGTTAATGCATATTCTGGAACGAATGGTATCGATAAATATGTAGCTATTTGGGAAAAATCAACAAGTAATTCAGTTCCTCTTGTAGCTCGACACGGTTTAACTTCTGCTCAGTATCAAAATGAATTCAACAGTTGGACTGCTCAAGGATATAGACTCACACATGTTAGCGGATACGGTATTAGTAATACAGCATATTTTGCTGCTATTTTTCAAAAACTAACTAGTACTCCAGCTTGGACTGCTCGACATGGTCTCACTGCTGCACAATACCAAACCGAATTCAATACGTTAACCAATCAAGGATACGTTCTTGTTCTTGTTTCAGGTTATACAGTTAATAATATCGATTATTATGCTGCTATTTTTGAGAAAAAATCAAGTTATCCATGGATTGCTCGACATGCATTGACTCACAATGTTTACCAAAGTGAATTTACTAACAATTACTATCAAGGTTATCGTCTCAAAGTTGTATGTGGTTATACAAAAAATAATATTGATTTGTATGCTGCCATTTGGGAAAATCCTAACATGAACGGAAATGATCTCTCGTTGATTAACAATCAAATTCAAGCTTATATAAATCAACATTCAATTCCTGGCTTATCAATTGCTATTACTCGACAAGAACGTCTTGTTTTTGCTAAAGGCTATGGTTTTGCTGATACATCAACTGGTGAAAAAGTGAATCCTAATCATTTATTTCGAATAGCTAGTGTATCGAAATCAATGACTGCTATCGCCATTATGAAATTGATCGAACAAGGAAAGTTTTCACTGACTTCAAAAGTATTTGGTTCGTCGGCATTACTCGGAACAACTTACGGGACTAAATCGTATAGTACACGCTTACGAAATATTACAGTTCAACAACTTCTCGAACATACGAGTGGTTTATCAAATGACGGTGGTGATCCAATATTTATGAAGTACGATCTCAGTCAGAATGAATTAATTAATTGGGTTCTTGACAATCGAATTGTAAAGAATACACCTGGATCGACATATGAATATCTTAATTTCGGTTATCTTCTACTTGGACGAATCATTGAGAAATGTACAGGAAAAACTTATGAAGAGTATCTTCGAAATTCGATTTTGAATAATTCTCCACAAACAAACATGATTGTCGTTGGTGAAGATAGTTTAGCTAATAAAAAAACAAATGAAGTTATCTATTATCCAAACAGTGCATACAATCTTCGTGTTCGTCGTATGGATTCCACGGACGGATTGATCGCACGACCAATTGATCTTGTCGGTATTTTGACGAAAGTCGATGGATTTAATTTCAAAGCACACATTCTATCGAATGCCACAATCACAACAATGTGGACAGGTTCATCAGCAAATCCAGGTTATGGCAAAGGTTGGTTTATTGATAATTCTTACCGAGGTCATATGGGTGCGATACCGGGAACAATTGCATATCTTGTAAGAAGAAATAATGGTTTATCTTATGCATTCACAGCGAATACAAGACCTGCCAACGATAGTCTCGCATTTCAATTGAAAGGGATAATGGATACGATCGTTGCTGGTGTTACAACATGGCCTACGTATGATCTTTTTTGATGTATCGATGTAACCAAGATTTTTATCAGTGTATTCGTTTCTGTCAATAGATTCTTTTTTAACTTGTGAAACTGATGAGTAATCGCGAAAGAATTTTGCCGCGCAGAATGTAGGCGAAAAACCAAGTGTAGGCGTTGCGTGTATATATATATATATAATACGATTGTAGGCATTCATTATTGTATTGTATTTTCGATTTCAATTAGTTATTATCGTGTACACTAAGCTTACACACATGGCTAACAGATCAGACTCTCCGGTAACACCACCACCCGGTCAAACGATAAGCTACGAAAAAGTTACATGGACAACGCCAATTACAATACGGAAAACGATCGATCGAAGGACAGGTGCTGTAATTCATCAAACAGAAAAACGTGGCACACCTTATGTTACAGACCGAACAAGAGTAACTAAAGGATCGCGACCTAGTATCGGCACGCGATGCGTTGGGCCTAGTGGCAAATTTATGCTTTATTTCAAACTTCTTCCTAGTCGTAAATACGCTGAAGAAGCAGCACGTGAGGCGGGTAGAGGCAATCGACCCGTTCATCATGCAGCTCATGAACCTGGCCAACGACCGCATTTTCATCCAGCAGATCGCCATGGTAATATTATTAAAGATGGATCACATTATGAATATCCTGGCTAATGATGATTCACAAAAATATTTTAAAACAAGAATATAAATTTTATATTGCGTAATATAACTATAATCACGATAATAAACTTGAAAACATATGTCGATTGATATAATCATCGAAATCACGATCGGAACTATGATTATCGAAATACTCATCAAGAGCTCGTATCTAGATAAAATAATAGAAATTCTATTTTTATTTTTGTTTTACTTTACCACAAAATCGCTGTCTTAATTGTAAATGAATGATACGTTTATGTGTTTTTTGATCGAAATTAACACTTTGAACTTTGAAGCAAACACCCAGTATAATTATTCAATGGATCATCCCAAAGTATAACTTTATTTCGCCAAATTTGTTCACTGCCTTGAATTCCAACTAATCTCCAATTCTTACGAGAAGATCGTTTGTCTTTCGAAGGTGATTTACCTTTAGTTAAATTAAAATATTTTCGTATTTCCAAAATAAATGGTGAAACCCAACCATATTGATCAGCATAAGTACGTTCTGTTGGCAATGGTACATCCATAAATCGTGCTTCTCGTAGATGTTTCTTAATTCATAAAATCTTCGAATTCAGTTCGATAGATCAAGTAATCAACATATACAGAAGCTTTTTTTGTCACGCAATGTTTGCTCAACAAAACAGAAAAAATATCGATGTTTTTTTTATTGGTTGTTATGAGTCTTTTTCTTCCTTTTTACAGTTATTCGGATTATTCAATGAAAAGTTATGTACATACGTATTTACCAACATGAGAAAATGATACTTACAAATATTTTACGTCATTTAGTAACTAAATATTAACATTTACAGTTTTATTTAATGCTAATACTTGATTTTCTTCATATTCAATATTTTTGAACACTATCGTTGATGACAACTAAATACCAATTGGTGATATGGTTATTTTTTCAATTGATCATCGTCGGAACGTCAAGTAAATCTGAAAACATTTATAACCACTTGAAATAGAACACTTTATACTTAATATTTTTAGGAAAGATACACTTATCACCGAATACAACATGGAACCAAACTGGAATTACTATTGCTGGTGATCCGAATGGAACAAATGGATCATCTCTTTCACATCTACAACGTCCTTATGGTATTTCCATGAGTGATAATGATATTCTCTACATTGCTGATGCTCACAATCATCGCATTTCCATTGTGGATCTTAATTGCAATACTAGTAATACTATAGATCCAGGACAGGGTGGCGGTAGCAATGAACAATTTAATTATCCACACGATGTTTCGGTTACTAACACGTCACTCTATGTTCTAGACACTGAAAAACATCGAGTACAACAGTTATCTTTAAACGATTCAAATACTACTACTACTGTTATTGCTTTCAAAACATCATTTAAAGTCTACTATTTTTATGTTGATATTAAAAATCAGATTTATGTCAGCGATTACACTAATCATCGTGTATTACGTTTTTCTTTAAATTCAAATAACTATACCATTGTTGCTGGCAATGGATCTAATGGATTAGCCTTAAATCAATTAAATCGACCACATGGATTATTTGTCGATGAGAATGAGACTATATTTATTGCAGACCGCCAAAATCATCGAATAATGAAGTGGTCTCTAGGAGCTACATCAGGTGTCCAAGTAATCGTTAGTAGTGTATCTGGAAGCAATTGTCAAAAACTAGATGAACCTATACACTTAATCATAGACACAAATGAATATATGTATATTAGTGACTGCCATAATCATCGAATTCTTCGTTTAGCTCCTAATTCGACTGATGCAAAATGTATTATTGCTTGTTCAGGAAGTTCTGGTAAAGATGCTACTCAATTGTATTATCCGCATACTTTAGCATTTGACAGTGAAGGTTCACTATACATAAGTGAGTGGGGAAATAATCGTGTACAGAAATTCCAAATCATTGGTCGGAATGCATCACAACAACAAAACGGTAATTAATTATATTGTCCAATAGAATGAAAATGTTCTTGTTTAGTTGATTCCACTCCACTTGAATTGACTTCAACGAAATCTTACTACACAACAGTAGTAACAACAAGTGATAATATACAATTTGAAATTCTTAGAAGTCCATGTGATTTATTTCTGCCATGTCAAAATAATGGTACTTGTAAGAATACTGATGATAGTCAAAGTTATATTTGCATTTGTGCACCTGGTTTCACCGGTGAAAAATGTGAGCGTGATCATCGACCTTGTAAAGAAAATACCTGTTGGAATAATGGTAAATATCTAATGTATTTTATTTGCATATAAACATTTCTCCTTGTAGGAACATGTAAAAATATATCAGATACAGAATTCAATTGTACATGCAAAAATAATTGGGAAGGTATTCATTGCGAAAGAAAGAAGAACTTTTGCTATGACGGTTTATGTCAAAACAATGCTGTCTGTCGTCCATTATTGGGTAATTATACGTGTGAATGTCTTGGAACAAATTATTATGGTCGACATTGCGAATTTTTGACAACGAAAATTGTTGTTCTCAAAACAATTTCGAAATCATTTGGTTATATTGCAATTATTGCTTTGAGCACTGTTGCTGCTTTTGTAATTATTATGGATATTTTGAAATATTGCTTTGGTATTGATCCTGTTGAACGTGAACGAGATCAATTGCGACGAGAAAAACGAAAGAAAAAAAAGAAACCTGTAGTACAAAAATTTCACTATGTAAATTAATGCATTACTCACGACTATTTTCTTTCTATTTTTCACCTATAATAAACATGTTTTGCTTTCACTGATGCACTGAACCGAAACAAAATAAAAACAAAGAGAAAAACACAATTTTCAACGCTTAGTTTGCTTTTTCTTAGTTGAAAATGGCCTATCAACAATGTCGATATAAAAATCATGTAGAAAAAATCCCTATTCAAAAAGTCGATGGACAATCATATCTATTTCTCGATGATGTACACGATCGTTTTCCTGGCATTCAATATTTTACATGTTTGGACACGCCAATACCTTTCGAACATGATCAAAATCAAATTCGATTAAAACCATGGCGTATTCGAGCTAAAATCGATCAAATCATCGATTGCCATATGCCAATTAGTGCTAGTGAAAATAAGGATAATTTCAGACAGGAAATCTCCGAAATTCATGCTGATTTAAAGAAAACATTAGAAAACACGGAGATACTTAAGAAAAAAGCTGATTTAATTCTTCGTCAAGCATTCGAATTAGAAGAATATACAATTCCACGTTTATTCTTTGTTTTGCCTGAAACAAGTACAAGTTATTTCAATCCAAACGATTGGTTTCATTTGAATTATCGATTATATTTTCTATGTGAATCCGAAGAAGATAATGGACCTCATTTAGCTTTTCACGAAGGTTACGTTATCAAACAACCACGTGAATTTCTACGTAAATACGGAACATATCTCGATAAAACCTTACCAATTATCAATCATGCCATACCTGGAAGTTCATTATTCTTTGAAAATGTGTTGCACAATACGGGTGGCATAACAAATACATTAATCGGTCAAAAACAAATCGTTCCAAAAGATTTAAGTAATCGATTCGAACAATTTACTCGAATTTTACAGAAAGTTGATAAAACAAATGACAGTTCGAAAATGCGTGAGAGTCAGTTTTTAGAAGGTCCTGAGCTTCGTGAGATCGAACAATTTCTGAAAATAGTCGATAAGAATTGTACATTTGGCAATCTCTATCGATCCGTGACGAAAGAAGGACATGTTCGATGGATATGTAGTTATCATTATCAGAAATGTTTTAGTGATCGAAAACTTGTTGATTTACAAGATGAATTTCGAGATTTAGGTGGAGAAATTCAACACGACACAGCGATTATTACCGAACAGATTGGTACACATTTTCCAACTGCTTTCAATCTGATTCGTCGAGGTTTACGAGTATGTTCGGTTGTTTTTAAGAATATTAGCATAGAAGAAAAGGATTTTCTCGAATTGTTAACTTATCTTTCTCAACAATCAACAATTCATTTTGTTGAAATTGAAGAAGTGACAGTTGTTGCACGACCATTCAATCCGAAAAAACGATTGATTGTGACGAAACTCGATGAAACCGTACGAGCAAATGATAAGTTAACAATTCAATATCATTTCAGTAAACTTTGCAATGCGTTTGATTCGAAACTATTCGAAATATTTAATAATACGAGTTCGAGATTAATCTTTCGTTTGCAATCACGAGAAGATTTGCCTTCGATTGAATTACTTGGAAATAGTAAAACCGGTTTTTCTCTAACAATCAGTAATCAAAATGAGATTAATCATCAGACAGCCGTTAAGAATATCTTTTCTTTCGTTCCATCGATCACCAAACTCTCGTTCTATGAAGATACTATTCCGAAAATTACTTGGACTAGTTTCTGTCATTTTTGGACGACAAATCAAAATCTCGAGGAACTCACCATGAACTGTCAAGTAACAGTAGAACAACTAACAGAATTATTTCAAAGTTTACCCAATAATCAATATCTGAAAATATTGGACCTAGCCAATATACACTTTCCTCAAATGTTAGCACCATCTAATAGTATCGTAGCAAAAGCAGTTTCTTCAATTTTGAAAAATGCATTAGACCTAGAATTTGCTGTTCAATGTCTCAGTCAAAATCCAGCTCTTGAAATCGTACGACTACCTAACTGTCTGATTGATAGAAATACAGATTTGAAGTGCATTGAAAATTTTCTTCGAACGACAACCATTCGAACATTAGGTCTGCAATTGCAAGATAGTACTGAGCAAACCGAATGTCTTCGAAGATTTGCACAGGCTATTAATGCTAATGAAACATTACAAAGTATCGAACTTCATAACGAATATAGTTCAGCAAGTTTTCATCGAGCCGTGACACAAATAAGCAAACAGATTGTAGCAACAGAATCATTTTATTCACTTTGTAAATATCCAGTTCTTTACAAAGAATTACGAGAAATTTCATTGAATTTTGAACTGGACGAGTTAGAAGTAACGATGGATGCGAAGATTCCTATGAAAACGATTAGTTCGAGTATCGAAACAAATTCGACAGTTACTCAATTGAGATTTGACCGAAGAATTCTAACAAATACTGATATCGATTTATTAGGTAGAGCTCTTCATACTAATACGAAAATTACTCATTTGATTTTGAGTGATATCAATCTTTCTATAACTGATCTTCGTCAGTTACTTCAATTTCTACAAAACAGTCCAACATTACGCGTATTAGAAATTAAAAATTGCGTCGCCGAGTCCTACATTGCTTTACTCATAGAACAAATAAAATCATTCGAAGCTAAAAATCCTTTTTTGAAAATTGTTTACGAATAATTATGTTGTTTTTTTTGTCATTCTTTTTGTGCTCAGTAATACGAAATAAAAACAACTAAAGAATATTGCAGCATGATGAGTAACAAGCAAGTTTTGGTCCACAACAACAACCACAACAATTGAATGGATAATCTTCTTCATAGATTAACTTTTGTCCGTCTCTTCCAGGATATTGACAAAATCGAAATGTATTTCCTTTTCAAACAGAAAAAAAATCGATAAGATTTATGCACAAAACTATACTCGTGCCTCTCGATGGATCCTGTTTGTTAACATAATTTTCTCCTAGAGTATAATTAACTTCTTGAAAAGCAATTCGTTCAATCGAACATTCCATTCGTCTCATTCGATTGTCGATATCATGTGTTGGTACAAGATGTTTTTCATAATAATCTCGTGCAATGGATGTTTTCAATGGAATCTCAGGAGTTTCTTCAACGATTGTTTGAAGACAAGGTTCAATGGCTGCTTGTTTCGACCAAGTTTCTTGTTTTGTCAACCAGACACAAACCAATTGTCCTTTGGATATTGCTTTCTCGCTGAGAAATGAATTCTGATAGAACCACGTTGATACTCGAGGAAACCATCTCACTCGTAAGGTTGGTACATGACGAAATCCTCCTGCACCTGAACATCGAGAACAGACAACTTTCTTCGCACCGTTACAGCTCGAACAAACTTCTCCTCCTCTATAAATATACACGTATACGAAGAAATATTCTAAGAAAAAAAGAATCATACGATTGTCTGCCCGATCCACTGCAATGTCCACAAGAAGTACGTCCTTTACCGTTACATTTTGAACATCGTGTATAAAAAGTACTTTCAGCTAAAGCAAATACTTGCTTGCTTTTCGCATTACTTGCTGGTACGTCAACCTGATAATCATTCCAAAGATTTCCAAGCGCTTCGCCACGACGTTCCGTATCCTCAAAAAATCGGCCGATCGATCTACTACCAAGAACTCTCTCAGTTTGCCAAGCATGTGGTGTTACTACCATTTTTAACCATCTTGCTTCCATGAGTATCGTCATTTGACATCGAAAAGCTATTTTCTCTTGAATATTTATCAGTTCAGCATTTTCAATCGGGTCAGAATAGTAACACCATTTTGCATCGGCATATTCTTTAAATTCAGCTAATGGTTGTGGTAATTGTTCTTCAAGCTGAGGAACATCGGGAATCTCCGAAAGTTGATTAGGATCGAGTGATAGTTCTGAAGACATTTAGAATAATTGAATCAACTCGCTGGTCTTATATACATGATTACGATTTTTCTTCGAAAAATATTACACAGAACTTTTTAAATTCTTATCACGATTGTTATCAGAATCATCTTCAAATGAAAGAAAGCTTTGTCATTTGAATTATTTTCGGTGAAATTTGATTTCGAAACAAACAATGGGTCGTCGAGGAGATATTGTACCGGTTCATGATAGTAATCATCCATACAGAGATTGTTTTTACGGTTGGGCTGTAATTATTGGAATGTCTACTTTTGCTTTAGCAATAATTGGTGCGGGTACTGGTGGACTTATAGCTTATTCTCGATCTTTAAATTTACCATCAACTACAACTATTCAGCCACCAAGTAAGTTTTCTAACATTGAATTAAATGTAGCTATAACTATCGTTTGTATATTCATCATATAGGAACAACAACAACAACTTTTATTCCAAGTGATACATTATTTTCGAATGTAATTCTTCAACAAAATCAATATCTTATTTCAAAAAATTACAAATACTGTGCTATTATGAAGTCCGATGGTAGTCTTGTTGTTTACACATACAATTCTGGACCAGTAACTGCCATTTGGTCAAGTGGTTCAGGTGGTAGACCATCATCTCAAGGTCCTTTTTCTGCAATGTTGAGTTATGGCATGTTGGCAATTTACAGAGCTCATTCCATTATCATCTGGGATACAGACACATTCAATAAAGGATACGAACCTCATAGATTAGTAATGCAAAACGATGGAAGTCTTGTTATCTACGATGGAACTGATAAAGTACAATGGTCATCTAAATAAAAAAAAACACAATAAATAATCCACCAAATATTTCGATTCCGATAAATCTGCACAAATTCGTGTTGTAAACCCTTTTCTTTTTAAACGATCAAAAACACCAGATTCTACTCTCTACTATTAATGAGTGTGAAATGGGTTTTTTTCGATATGTAATAGTAATAAAACGTTATTTCGAAAGAGGTAGTTTATGAGTCATTGGTGTCGATAACACGTTAGTATGTATGAAATTTCCAACGAAAGAACGCGACTATAAATAGTAAACCTAGGGTAATTTTCGAAATTTATAAAAATGGCTTCACAACAGTTAACAGTCAGACATCGTTTTAAACAAACTCATCAGCTCAATATATCACCTCGGTTTCAATGGGATCATGGCAATGGTTTTTGTGGTGAAGCATCTCTTCAATGCATAGGTAATTACGTGTATAAAATGGCTTCAGATCGTCGATAAGATTGTATCATTTTTATTTAGCTCTTTATCATGGTGCTTGGATATCTCAAAAACTAATTCGTGATGTTAATAAAGGTGAATATCTTCTGCAAAAGTTATCGGATCAAGATCGTCGAGAACCTTTATGTACATTGACAAAATTTCATTTTAAATATGACGAATGGGATTGGAGAAATGCTCAGCAACCACAATTTCGTGATTTTTGCCGTTGGATGAAACAATCGATTTTAAATAAACATCCTGTTATATTTGGTATTTTTCTTCCGAATGATGAGTATGATGATTATGATCATATTGTTCCAGCAGTTGGAATACGATATAGAAACGAAAGCGAATACAACGAAAATGACGAACTTATCTATTATGATATGTATAGTACAACAAGTTTTAAAAAGAAATTAAATGAAGATGAGTTTGCTGCAACAAGAGCTAATATAGATAAGAAAATGCGTGCAAGCGATGGATGTTTACCATTGAATGTAAAGTTTTCTTCAAAGAAAAAGGAACAATGAAATTCATTCATATCATTTAGATTAATTATGGTATTGCAATTACTGGTATTATTGATGAAGATCAAGTGACATTACCAGTTCATTTAGCGGTTTCATCACCACGTGAACCTGATCCTACTTATCAAAATAGACCAACAGATATGAAGGGTACTATTACAATCAATGGACTAATAACTGGCAGTTCCTATGCTCTTCTTCGGTATGCATCCTATAAAGATGTGCCAACTCAAGGAGATGAAAATGCTTTTTTACAATCAAACTTTCAAGATAAACATGAATTTATTGCAACGGACACAACATATGTATACGAAGATCCAAGAGAAATCTCATCAAAAGGATCCGTCTATTATCGATGCATTCGAATATGACTCATTTATTATTCACTTATAATACCATGAATTGTTTTTCCTTATGACAATAAAAAAACCCAAAGAACAAGAAAAAGATAAGGCGGCATAGAGGCTATAAATATGTGTAGAGAAGAACATGATTGGGATATTTCAAGATGAGTCCTCGTACTACTCATGTTGCAAACGGTTGTGACTGTCCAATTTGGGTTGCATGTATTCCGGATCAACGGACTTCTACTGAACTGAACGCTCAACTATCTGAGAATCTTAGAATACGGGTAGAACAGGGTGTTGGAAATGCTGCAAAATTATCTGGTCTAACAAAAATCGAGTCAGGTGAATATTTGCCTTTTATAACAGACAAAAGTCATTTCACCGGAGCACTGGTTTATATAACGATTTTATATGAGAAAAATGGTGAACTTCAATTCGTATGTTCAGGGTTTCCAAGAGAAGCCAATGGAAGTGTAATTGTCAATGATAAATATAGTGTGAAATGTACAAAAATGGGCACAATATGGACCGATACTGAAGGAGTCAAACATCGTCGAAGCAACTGAATTTTTTTTATTTATTTTTTAATCTCGAACGAATAAATTATAAATTATGAAAAAGTTCAGTCGATGGATCATATAATTCGGCACTATTAAAAGGAGAATTGGTGATATTCACCCCACCAGTAATTAATACTTGACCATTCATTAAGACAGATGCACGATGACTAAAACGTCCATGATATAAATAATCAGTCAATGTCCAAGTTTCTTTCAATGGATCGTACAATTCAGCACTATTTCGTAATTTAGTAAAATCCCCAGCAGTGATTAAAACTTTTCCATCATTTAATAATGAAGCTTGATGAAAAACTCGATCGAATTGTAAATTCACAGTTTTTGTCCAATTTCCTATTACTGGATCATAAATCTCTGCTGTTTTCCAAGAAAAGACCCCACCACCAACTACCAATACTTTTCCATTTAGTAATAGAGTGCCCGTATGTTGGGATCGTTGATAATGCATATCAGCAGCTCTCGTCCAATTTCCTGTACGAGGATCATATAGTTCAGTTTTATTTATCGAATCAGATAAATTGATCGATCCACCGGCAACTAATACTCGTCCATCTTTCAGTAATGCAGCAACATGATCCGATCTTGCATCATGCATATCACTTGTAATTGTCCAATGTCCTGTTGATGAGTCATATATTTCAGCAGTTTTAATTACACTGTCATGAACATCATGAGCACCACCAGTAACTAAAACGTTTCCATCTGATAGAACAGTTGCTTTATGAGCAGATCGTGCATGATTTAAACTACCAGTTATTGCCCAATTTCCTGTTTTAGGATCGTATATTTCCGAACGATTTAGAGCTCGTCGATTAAAATCAAATCCGCCAGTAATCAATATTTTCCCATCTTTTAATGTTGATGCTGTATGAAGATATCGTCCGAAGTTTATGGCCGCACCCATTTTCCATTCATTTGTTGATGGATCATACAATTCAGTACGATTCATCAAATAATCACTACCGCCACCAACAACTAATAATCTTCCATCGGGTAACAATGATGTCGTATGTGACACACGTGCTTCATGCATACTTTGAACAACAGTCCATTCTAAACATACGTAATTATATCTATCCATTGCTATTACTATAAAATTTACTTGTTTTATCGATGGGTCCTGATGCGACACTACTAACTAATATTAATTGTAATAGAATGAGAACTAAAATAAATTTGAAAAGTAAAATTTAGACTCAACTCGTTATAATTGTCGTTTAATAAACTCACTACGCATTTATTCTTGACGTGTATGATATGATATGAAATAGTTAACAAAACTGACATTATTTATATAGATAAGGAAAGCTATTTTCGATAAAAGAAAAAAGAATTTCTTAATAAAATCTTCAGTAACGTAAAAACTTTAGTATACGATGGCCCCAGTGATCAACGACGTATAAATGCAATTGATTATCCAATATGAATGATCTAGGTCCAGAGAGACTAGTTGGATTTGAGCCAAATGGACTTGTAGAACCAGCAATCGTTGTACCATTCGTTCCATCAGTGCTACCAGCAACAAGATTCCAGTTTGTAGCGCCTAATGTCCAACGAACAATGTTATTCGCACCTTGATTAGCAATAAGAAGACTATTAGACAGAGAATCAAAGTACACAGCAAACGGAGACGATAAATAATTTGTAGCAAGTCCATTTCCATTGCCACCAGCTACTAGACTACAACAAGGTCTGCCTGGTTGATAACTCATAATACGATGATTGGACATATCTGCAATATATAGTGTATTGGAAGTTTCATCCAGAAAAAGGCCTTGTGGATTGCAGAGTGTCTTGTTTGAACTAACACAACTACCTGTAATTCCAGCGATAGTATCGCCATACGATGCGTTTTTATACCAACGCTGAATACGATGATTGCCTTCATCAGCTACATAGATTGTTTCGTCATTATTAATAGCGATTCCTTTTACATAACGTAAATCAGTTGAATTTGATCCTTGAGTTCCATTTTCCTGACCAGCTACAGTCGTACCATTTGTTTCACCAATAAAATATTTCTGTACTCGACTATTTCCCCAATCCGTAATATAAAGTGTATTTGACATATATAACACCATATCCCACGGTCCGGTGAATTCATTTGATTTATCGCCAATTGCTACATTATTCTTAATTGCCATGATACCAGTAGAGTTCCATCGAAGAGGAGGACAAATTATGTTGACAACTGAACACAGACCACTTCTTCTTTGTGAAGAGACTATTTTTTTAAATTGAAACTCACTTGGTTTGTTCTTAGTCAATATTATAATTAAAACTGCAAGAATCACTACAACCACCAGACAAAGAGTTACAGCGATAGTAAATACAATGTTTCGTCGAGTACAACTATAGAATGAATAAAATAAAATAAAATATAGAACTAATAGGAAAAAATAAGACTAACATTTTCTTTTTATTTTCTTTCAAATTACGATGATAATTATTGGCTACATCCCGTTGCCCACTTGATACTAATTGATTTTTATGAAAACTACTCTGATACGACGATACCTTTGATGATGAACGAGAAGATTGGATTTGAGTTGAAGTTTGAGATGATGTTCCGACTCTGACATGAATAATGTCATGAGCTCGTTTCTTTACTTTTCTCTTCCGACGAGATCTATAAGATGATATGATCGAAGTTGTTGGAGTTTCAACTGAAACAGAATCATTGAATTTGGACATGTTTGTTACGAAATGATGTCTGTGACATCTTGTTTGGCTTTTTATATATTGAAGAAACCAAAGAAACATTTTTCGAATTCATTATTGAATTTTTGAAGTCGATTATTGCCCACATGCACAGTTAAACACTTTATATCGACATAAATCTTTGAAAATAAATCCTGTCTGTACTTCTTGAATACATATATCTGCTAGTTCATTTAGTTCTTGTGTCAATTTATTTAATTCGTCTCGACAATGTTGCAAATTGTCTTCATTAAAATCATTTTCTTTCCGAATTTCTCGTAATTCTCTAGGTACTTTGTTTAATTTCATCGAAAGAATGAAGTGAACTGTCACAGACCTAATCCTCACCCTCAAGATAGAGTTAATATAAATGATCGAATAAAAATGCGCAATTAATGCATCATTGGTTTAATGACTCATTTTGTTATTAGTTTTATAAACAGAAAGGTAATCGAAACGAGGAGAAATAAAGCGTCATCACTATTATCGTTATATATAAGCTGATGTTGTGTAATGGTCATGTATTATTACACTTTTTCTATATTCGAATATTGTCATATAAGCAAATGAGTATGTTTTAAACTATTCACAATATTTATTATAACTATATACGATTGTTTTTTTTGTGTTGTAGGTTTTATTACCAAAAAACTTGAAAAAAAATTAGGTGTAGATTTAAATGGAGATGGTGTCATCGGATCTGGTATGTACAGTCTATAGTTCTTAAGTGTTTTAAATTTATTTATTCCAAAAATTAGGTCCTCGATATCCTGGAACGAATTCACGTATGTTTGATAAAATCGAACGAGCTACTCACATGGATATCGACGGTGATGGAATGATTGGTGGACGACCGAAATATCCTCCTCGTTCTCATTACAATCAACACGATAAAGCTCTCATCGATGACTTAGAAAGACGTACCAATATGGATTTAGATGGCGACGGACGAATCGCAGGACGACCAAACTATCCACCATATCATAATCAACCAAATAATGACCTTGTCAATGAATTGGAAAGACGTACAAACATTGATCTCGATGGTGATGGACGTATTGGTGGACGACCAAACTATCCACCGTATCATAATCAACCGAATAATGGTCTTCTCAATGAATTGGAAAGACGTACAAATATTGATCTTGATGGCGATGGAAGAATTGGTGGACCACCACAGTATCCACCCTATGGCAATTCACCTTATCATCAGCCATATCCAAACCAACCGAATAATGGTCTCATTAATGAATTGGAAAAACGTACTAATATGGATTTAAATGGTGATGGACGCATTGGTGGACCACCACAGTATCCATCGTATGGCAATTCACCTTATCATCAGCCATATCCAAACCAACCGAATAATGGTCTTCTCAATGAATTAGAACGACGTACTAATATTGATCTTGATGGTGATGGACGAATCGGTGGGCCACCGCACTATCCACCATATGGTAATCAACCGAATAATGGTCTCATTAATGAATTGGAACGACGTACTAATATTGATCTTGACGGTGATGGACGTATTGGTGGACCACCACAGTATCCACCATATGGTGGTGGTTCACATTATCCACCAAATCATAATTTGCCTAGTGGTGGTCTTTTAAATGAACTAGAACGACGTACAAATATTGATCTCGATGGTGATGGACGAATTGGAGGAGCCCCGAATTATCATGGCTATAATCGTTGGTAGAAATGATCTGACATAATATAACTAGAAAAAAAAATTTTCAAAATATTTTTAAAAGATTGTTTATTAAAGCATTTTTTTTTCTATCAGTAATCTTAAAAGTCAGTCTCTGAGAAAACCTAGTGAAATATGCTACCGACGATGGTGGCCCATCTCTGATTT
>ERZ781398.2108-NODE-2108-length-17395-cov-4.304671_pt1 | contig 17395 bp, 15 predicted proteins | sample MGYA00433077_ERZ781398 | MGnify/ENA primary metagenome ERZ781398 (study PRJEB29847, sample SAMN06458254) | wastewater metagenome | isolation source: Wastewater bioreactor | place: South Africa: Cape Town | study: EMG produced TPA metagenomics assembly of the... | reverse complement strand
CCCGCCGCCACCGCGCGCTTCACGCCTCGGGGCTCCACGCCTCATAATCCCCGGTCGCGGGCGCGCGCTTGCCGCCCTTCTCCAGCGCGCCCGCCGGACGATAGGCGAGCGACGTGCCGGTCATGTTCGGCACGGCGGGCTTTTCCCAGCGGCGCGGCGCGGGCAGCGCGCGATCGGGCGCCTCGTCGACATGATGGTGCAGCCAGCTGAACCATTCCGGCGGCACGCGGCTGGCATCGTTGGCGCCCTGATAGATCACCCAGCGGCGCGGCTGGCCGGCGGTGTCGGCGCCGCCCTCGTAATAGACGTTGCCGAGCGAATCCTCGCCCACGCGCGTCTTGCCGCGCAGGCCGAACCAGGTGCCGATGGTCGCGCCGTTCCACCAGGTGAACGGGTTCAGATTGATGCCCATGCGCCGCGCTTACCCTCGAAGCCCGCGCGCTTCAACCGGCCTTGCTCTCGCCCGGCCCGCTTTCCCACGTCACCTTGCCGCCTTCGTCGATGCCCAGTTCGTTGGCGCGGCCGCCGTTGATCTCCAGCACCGCGGCGACCGCCTCGCCCGAGGGGATCGGCGTTTCGGAGAAAGGCACCGTGTTCTCGGCGATCCGGGCGGATGAACAAGATGTCGAGCGGGCTGGGCGTGTTCTTCATCCATAAGATCGCCGGCTTCGGCGGGCCGCCATCGGGCGGATAGGGGGCGAACAGCATCCCGCCGTCCTTCGGAATATCGGTGCGGAACATCAGCCCGCGCTCCTGCGCGTCAGCGGTGGCCGCCACCTCGACCCTGAATTCGTGCGATCCCTTGGGGCCGGCGATCGTCAGCGTCACCCGCTTCGCCGTGCCCGCGCCTTCGGCGGCGCCGGCATCGCCGCGCGAGCAGGGGGGGGCGAGCAGCGTAAGCGCCGCGGCGGCCAGGATACGCAACATCTCATTCCTCCGGCGCGATATCGACCACCACCGCGAGCGGGCCCTTGCGCCCCTCCACCACGCGCGCGCGCAGCGGCTGGTCGGGCTCCACCTCATGGATCGCGGCGCGGCGCAGCGTTTCCATATGGACGAATATATCCTGGTCCCCGGCCGGCCGCACCAGGAAACCATAGCCCTTCAGCCGGTTGAACCATTTCACCAGCACCGGTTCCCAGTCGCCCGCCTCGTCGATCATGCTGGCGGGATCGATGCGCGCGCGGTCGCGCGGCGCCCCCTGTTCAACGGCCTGCGAGGTATCGACCGACAATATCTCCACCGCCTGGAAACCGCGCTCGCGCTTCACCGCGATCGCCTCCACGCGGGAACGCTCCGGCAGGCTGCGCCGGCCGAGCGGCTGGAGCACGCTGAAATGGATCAGCACATCCCCCGTGTCGCCAGTATCGGGCACGAGGAAACCGAAACCGCGCGTGACGTCGAACCATTTGAGCGTACCGGCCACCCGCACGCCTTCCTCGGCGCCGGGCACACCCTCTTCCTGTTCGCGGTCATCCGCATCGCGAGACATGTCGCTACGCACTTATACGTGATCCCCCCCGGGTTCGTCCCACGCTAGCATGGTTACGATCCGGCACAACAGGCAAACCACGCGGAATGCGTCATTCATCGCCCTCGAACGGGACACCGGGAGGCGAAAGCACGATCCGTCGCGCCAGCGCCGGGGCATGGCCGGCGCGCACCATCGCCGCCACCTGCCGCTCGCGCAGCCGCTCGTCGGGTGCGGCCTTCGCCCACGGGCCGAAGCGGCGGCGGCGCGCGAAGGCCAGCGCGGCGTCGAGCGGCCGCTCCGCCGCCGGCTCGATCGCGGCGACGGCATCCTCCTCGCCGACATGCGCCGCGCGCAACGCCTGCGCCACGCGGCGCGTGCCGAACCCGCGCCGCGCCAAAGCCGCCGCGCGCATGTCGGCGAAGGCGCGATCGTCGACATAGCCCAGCGCGGCCATCCGTTCCGCCACCGTCACGGGATCGACCGGCGTGCCGTGCCAGCCGCGCTCGCGCATCTTGCGGCGCAGGTAATCCGCCAGCTTGCCGCGCGTGGTGGCGAATCGCTCGACATAACGCAGCGCCAGCCGATCGAGCGCGGCGGCGTCGAGCGGGCGGGCGAGGCGAGGTTCGCGGGGCACGGCCATGTTGTTGCCACACTGACGAACGAATTTAAACGCGCGAGGCGCGCAGGTGCTGCCATGAGCAGGCTTGCGACCCGCCAGGGGCGCGCGAAAGGTAAAATGCTGGAATGACTACCCTCGATCCCACTCCCACGCAGGACGCGCTGCCACGGCGCTTCGCGGATTTCGCGACGCTGGGCGAGGCGCTGGATTATGCGGCGCAGGGCAAGCGCGGGCTGAACTTCCACGATGCGCGCGGCGCACTGACCCGCGCCTATCCGTTCGCCGAGCTGCGCAGGGATGCGGAAGCAGCGGCGTGGCGGCTGGTCGCGGCGGGCGTCGCGCCGGGCGACCGCATCGCGCTCGTCGCGGAGACGGGGCCGGAGTTCGCGGCATTGTTCTTCGGCACGGTCTATGCCGGCGCGTGGCCGGTGCCGCTGCCGCTGCCCACCTCCTTCGGGGGCAGGGAATCCTATATCGATCAGCTCAGCGTCCAGCTCGCGAGCTGCGATCCGAAGATGCTGATCTATCCGCCGGAGCTGGCCGCGATGGCAGGCGCGGCGGCCGAGGGGCGTGGCGTCGAGGGCGTGGACTGGAGCGAACTGCTCGCCGTCGAGGCCGTGCCGGTCGCGCTGCCGCCGGCGAAGGGCGAGGATATCGCCTATCTGCAATATTCCAGCGGCTCGACGCGCTTTCCGCATGGCGTGGCGATCACGCATCATGCGCTGCTCAATAACCTTGCCGCGCATTCGCACGGGATGAAGCTGGTCGACAGCGACCGCTGCATCTCATGGCTGCCGTGGTATCACGACATGGGGCTGGTCGGCTGCTTCCTCTCGCCGATCGCCAACCAGGTCTCCACCGACTATCTCAAGACCGAGGATTTCGCGCGCCGCCCGCTGGCGTGGCTGGACATGATCAGCCGCAACCAGGGCACCTCGATCAGCTATTCGCCGACTTTCGGCTATGACATCTGCGCCCGCCGCATCTCCAGCCAGACGCGCGCATCGGACCGGTTCGACCTGTCGCGCTGGCGGCTCGCCGGCAATGGCGCGGACATGATCCGGCCGGATGTGATGCAGGGTTTCGTCGACGCGTTCGCCGATGCCGGGTTCAAGGCCAGCGCCTTCCTGCCGAGCTACGGCCTTGCCGAGGCGACGCTGGCGGTGTCGATCATGCCGCCGGGCGAGGGGATTCGTGTCGAGCTGGTCGAGGAGACGCAGCTTTCCGGCGTCCCGGCCGGGCAGGATCGCCCGCAACGCTATCGCGCGATCGTCAATTGCGGCAAGCCGGTCAGAGACATGAAGGTCGAGATCCGGGAGGAGGATGGCACCCCCCTTCCCGAGCGCGCGATCGGCAAGGTGTGGTGCAGCGGCCCTTCGGTGATGGTCGGCTATTTCCGCGACCCCGACGCGACCCGGGCCTGCATGAGCGACGGCTGGCTCGATACCGGCGACATGGGCTACATGTCCGACGGCTACGTCTATATCGTCGGCCGCGCCAAGGACATGATCATCGTCAACGGCCGCAACCACTGGCCGCAGGACATCGAATGGGCGGTGGAGCAGCTCCCCGGCTTCAAGCAGGGCGACATCGCCGCCTTCGCCATCACCACGCCCGGCGGCGAGGAAACGCCGGCGGTGCTCGTCCAGTGCCGCACCTCCGACGATGCAGAACGCACCCGCCTGCGCGACGAGATCCGCGACCGGGTGCGCGCGGTCACCGGCATGAACTGCGTGGTGGAGCTAATCCCGCCGCGCACCTTGCCGCGCACCAGCTCGGGCAAGCTCAGCCGGGCGAAGGCACGCAACCTCTATCTCTCCGGCGAGATCAAGCCTTACGCCATCGCCGCCTGAACGCGCTGTTTCGAACAACGGCCGGCGCGGCACGGAAACGATTGGTCAACCCCTGATCGCGTATGCGGTCGGGCGTGAGTGTCCCAGTCCCCCCCACCGTTCGTCACCCGGCGGTCCCGATCGGGCCGCTGCTCGGCCTTTCCGAAGGCGATGATCCCGCCGCCTGGGCACGGATTCGCGGCGCCACGCTGCACGCGGGGCGGCAGCTCGCGCTGTTCATGCTCGGCGCGAACCTGATCGGCGCGGCGATCGTGGTGATGCTGCTCTCCCATTTCGTGCCACCGGTCTGGCTGGGCATCTGGACGGTCGGCGTCATGCTGATCGCCACCATCGTCGCGGTCCGCCGGTTGCGGATCAGCCCGGAACCCGATGCGCTCGCCTCGGTCGACGATCTGCGCGGCACCGGTTTCGAGGGCGCCGCGCTGGCCGTGGCGTGGAGCGTGCCGGTGCTGCTGTTCGGGCGCTACGGCGATTCGGCGACGCCGCTGGCGTTGTGGATGGTCCTGTCGGTGCTGATGTCGGCCGCCGCGCTGGCGCTGGCGCCGCTGGTCCTCGCGGCGCTGGGTTTCATCGGCGGGGTGGCGCTCGCGGTGACCGCCGCCTTCGTCTTCGCGCAGGTCTATGTCGCAGCGGCGGGGACCGTGCTGTTCGCGGCGATCCTGATCATCGCCTGCGTCTCGCGCGCGCAGGCGCTCGTCCTGCTGCGCGGCTCCGAACTGACGCTCACCGAGCGCGACGAGACGGTCAGCCTGCTGCTCCGCGAGTTCGAGGACACCGGCTCCGACTGGCTGTGGGAAACCGACGTCCAGCGCCGCATCGTCCGGGCCAACGGTCGCTTCGCCATCGCGCTCGGCGTCGCGCCCAGCGCGATCGAGGGGCTGCCGCTGCTTCAGGTGCTCGCCGGCCCCTCGTGGGATTCGGGCAATTTCTCGGCCGCGCTGCGCCAGCTCGCGGAGAAGCTAAAGAACCGCGAGAGCTTCCGCGATCTCGTGCTGCCGGTAATGGTCGACGGCGAGCAGCGCTGGTGGGAGATCGCCGCCAGCCCGCGCTACGACGATCGCGGCGATTTCGTCGGTTTCCGCGGGGTCGGCTCGGATGTCACCGAGCAGCGCACCACCGCCGACAAGATCAACCGCATGGCGCGCTACGACACGCTCACCGGCCTGCCCAACCGCCTGCTCATCAACGAGGCGCTGGGCCGCGCGCTGGTCGAGGCGGAGAAATGGGGGTCGCGCTGCGCCTTCATGATGATCGACCTCGATCGCTTCAAGGCAGTCAACGACACGCTCGGCCATCCGATCGGCGACCGGCTGCTCGGCCGCGTGTCCGAGCGGCTGGCGCAGCTCGTCACCGACAATGAGATGGTCGGCCGGCTCGGCGGCGACGAATTCGCCGTGGTGGTGCGCGACGCCACCGACAGCGAGCGCGTGGAGCAACTCGCCCGGACGATCATCGAGACGCTCTCCCGCCCCTATGAGGTGGATCAGCATACCCTGTGGATCGGCGCCTCGGTCGGCGTCGCCACCTCGCCGCGCGACGGGCGCACGGCGGAGAACCTGATCCGCTCGGCCGATCTCGCGCTCTATCGCTCGAAAGACGCCGGCGGCGGGGTGTTCCACGCTTACGATCCGCAGCTCCACGTCAACGCCGAGGAGCGGCGCGTGCTGGAGATCGCGCTGCGCAAGGCGCTCGAGCGCGGTGAGTTGCACCTGCAATATCAGCCGGTGGTGGAAGCGGAGAGCGGCCGCCTCACCGGCTTCGAGGCGCTGCTGCGCTGGAACAACCCGCAATTCGGCATGGTCAGCCCGGCCAAGTTCGTGCCGCTGGCGGAGGAGGCGCGGCTGATCGGCCCGATCGGCGAATGGGTGGTGCGCACCGCCTGCGCCGAAGCCGCGCGCTGGCCCGACGACGTGCGCGTCGCGGTGAACGTCTCGCCCGAGCAACTCCACGATCCCAATTTCGTCACCGTCGTCGCACAGGCGCTCGCCACGTCCGGCATCTCGCCCAGCCGGCTCGAGCTGGAGGTGACCGAAAGCGTCTTCCTGCGCGAGGGCACCGGGGCGGTGAAGGTGCTGGAGCGCATCCTCGACCTTGGCGTGCGGCTGAGCCTCGACGATTTCGGCACCGGCTATTCCTCGCTCGGCTATCTCAGCCGCACCCGCTTCTCCTCGATCAAGATCGACCGCAGCTTCGTGCAGGGCGCGTCGCGCGGGGTGCCGGAGGCGCTGGCGATCATCTGCGCGGTGGTGGCGCTGGCGCGCAGCCTCGGCATGGCGACGACGGCGGAAGGCGTGGAGACCGAAGCGGAACTGACCATGATCCGCGAGCTGGGCTGCTCCAAGATCCAGGGCTTCTATTTCGGCCGCCCGCTGCCAGTGGAGGAAGCGCGCTCGCTCGCTGGCCGGCATCGCCCCGACGCCTATATCGCAGCGTGAGGTCCATCTCGCTTTCGGTGAGCGAACCCATCGCCAGCGCTCGCTCCCCTATTGCCGCCGCCGCCGGCTCGCGTTAGGGGCATTCGCTCGTAGGGGTGTAGCTCAGCTGGTTAGAGCGTCGGTCTCCAAAACCGAAGGCCCTCGGTTCGAATCCGAGCTCCCCTGCCACCTTCCCTGATTCCGGCCGGTCGCCTCTCTCGCAGGCGCGGGCGAACAGATCGCTCATCGATGAAGCGGCCCAGCGTCCCATTTCGGTACAGCTCTCGGAAAAATGATTAATACGCTGTAACTACGCGCCTAATTGCGTCAGGAGCCAGCCTCGATCACGGCAGCGAGCTGATTCGCCGCCGCCGGAACTGATTGGACGTGGGAGTTAGATTATGCGCAAGTTGGTAGCCGCTGCTGCCCTGTCGGCCGTTTCGGCCATCGCGATGGCGACGCCGGCTTCGGCGGCGGTCGTGTTCAATCTCGACAATGTGAAGCTGGTCGACGGCGGCACGCTGACCGGCTCGTTCACCACCAGCGACGATCTTTCCGTGCTGGAGGATTTCTCGATCACCTCGGCGGGCGGCAACGGCTGGCCCTATGGCGTGTTCACCGGCACGACCTATACGATGGCCGATGCGATCAACCCGGTGTTCTGGACCTCCGCGCAGGGCATTTCGGCGAAGTTCGCCGGCGGCTCGCAGCTCAACATTTTCTTCAGCAGCGCGCTGACCGCTGCCGGCGCGATGCTGGACCAGACCACCAGCGAGACGCAGAAGCTCGCCGGATCGCGCTGGCTGACCGAGGGCAGCGTGTCGGCCGTCGCGGGCGCGGGCGGCGTGCCCGAGCCGGCGACCTGGGCGATGATGATCGCCGGCTTCGGCCTGGTCGGCGCGGCGATGCGCCGCCGCAAGGCGCAGGTGCGCTTCGCCTGACACGCTGCCGGTTGCGATAGGTAAGAAGGCGTCGGGCAACCGGCGCCTTTTTTCTTGCGTGGTCTCTCCGCATTCCACGCGGATTCGCCAATGGAAAAGGGCGGGACGTCGCCGCCCCGCCCTTCCCCTTGAACCTTGACGCACCGTGGCGTCAGGCTCCTCCCCTAGAGCGATTTCGAGACAGGTGGATCACCTGCCGGCTCGGAAATCGCGGCAAACAAGGAAAATAGAGCGGTGATCCGATGCAATCGGATCGACAACCGCTCTAGAACTTCGCGCCCACGCGGATGCCGATCGTGCGCGGCTGGATCGGCACAATATAGGGCCGCTGACCGCACGACCCGCACTCCTCGAAGCGCGAGATCTCGCCGCGCTCATCCCACAGATTCTGTACGAAAACCTCGATATTATAGTTGGTCAGTTCCGCGCCCACTGCGAGATTGGCGGTGGTATAGGCACGCAGCCGGCCAAGCTCCCCGGCCGGAATGGTGCGAATGTCCGAGGATGCGGAGCTTTGATGCGCGATCAGGCCCTGGATATAGCCCTTCGCCGATCCGAGCGGGACGGTGTAACGCGCCGTGCCGTTGATCTTGAACTGCGGCGTGATCGGCAGACGGGTTCCCGAAGGGGCGAGAAGATTGCCTTCTTCCCCGGTACATACCAGCGTCGCGCACAAATCGTTGAGCGTCTTGGCGTCGGTATAGGCGCCCGCCGCCGTCACGGTAAGCGGCCCGGTGTTGAGCGTTGCGTCCATCTCCACGCCGCGGATACGGGCGCTCGGCCCGTTCTCGATGATCGTGAAGCTGTTCTGGCCGAGGAAGGAGAATTGGAACGTATCCCAGTTCTGCTGATAGATCGCGCCGTTGAAGCGGAACATGCCGCCCATCAGCGTCGACTTCCATCCGACCTCGTAGTTGGTCAGATAGTCAGGCGCATAATCGCGCACGTCGCCGCGCCGGTTGATGCCGCCGGGCCGGAAACCGCGCGACCAGGTCGCGTAAAGCATCAACTGGTCGCTCGGCTTCCACGTCAGGTTGAACTTGTAGGTGACGCCCTGCCCCTGCGTGCGCTTGGGAATGAGTTGCCCGCCGGAAAGATTGGCGAGATTGGTGCACGGACCGCCTGCCACAGTGACCGGCGCGAAGGGCGCGGGGTACTGCGGCGAATCGCCGTTGACCATCTGCCCCAAAGTCTGGCCGTTCGTGAGGAAACAGCCGGCAACGCCCGTGCCCGAGCTGCCCGCACCGTTATAGGGAGACGCGGTATAGGGAATGCCGCTCTCGTCCGCGCCGGGATTGCGCCCGAAGCCGAAGAAGCCGACCAGCGAATTGTCGTAGATGAACGCGCGCCCGCCGGCCGTGACGGTCAGCTTCGGCAGGATATCGAAGCTCGCCTCGCCGAACATCGCATAGTCCTTGTCGACGCGATACTGCTGGGTGAGCCACAGCGTGCCCGGCCAACCATTGACCGACACCTGCGGCCCGAGGCCCGGAATCTGATAATCCTGATGGATCACGTTCGACTGGCGCTGGTAGAAGGCGCCGGCGACGAGCCGGAACCGCTCCGTGCTGGGCGAAGCGACGCGGAACTCCTGGCTCATCTTCTTAAAATGATCGGTGCCGATCACGCGCTGGCGCGGATCGATCGTCTTGCCGGAAGCATCCTGATAATTGAAGTAGTTCGCCAGCCCGCCGACCGATTGATACATCTGGTCATAGGCTTCGGCGTAATCGGTATAGTCGGTCGACTGCGTGTCGCGCCGGTCGAGATAGGCGCCGGCATAGGTGAGGTCCCAGTTGCCGAGCTTGCCCTCGATCGTCAGCGCGCCCTGGATGAAGCGATCACGGCGGTATTCGGGGTAGAAATGCTGGACTTCCAGATCGCCGACCTGCGGATCGAAGCCGTAGCTGCCGTGGCTGCGCTGTTCCTGATAGAGAACGGTCGGCGTGATCGTCCAGTTGTTGTCGAGATCGACCTTGAGCGCCGCGCGGCCGCCCCACGTCTCGGTATCGTTGTAGTCCTTCTTCACGAGAGCGCTGTTGTTGACGCTGATCCCGTCCTTGATGCAGCCGTCGACATTGCCCTTCTCGTCATAGGTCGGCGTGCCGCAGAAGGTGCGCGTGCCGGGCACATTGTCGATATAGCCGGCGTCCTTCTGGTAGAAGCCGACGACGCGCAGCGCGACCCGATCGGAGAAGGGCGTATTGATCATCCCCTCCAGTTTGCCGCCGACGCCGCCCTTGTGGACGGTGTTCAGCTCGCCATCGACGCGGCCGTAGAAGCCGGAGGTGTCGGGCTTGTTGGTGATGATGCGGATCGTGCCCGCCTCGCTCGACGCGCCGTAGAGCGTGCCCTGCGGGCCGGACAGGCTCTCGATCCGGGCCACGTCGTAGATGTGGATGTCCAGCGTGCCGCCGATCGTCGTCACCGGCTGCTCGTCGAGATAGCTGCCGACCGAAGGCAGCGAGCCGGAATGATTGCCGTCCCCGCCCGAGGCGACGCCGCGCATATAGACGGTCGTCACGCCCGGCTGCGACGTCTGGAACGCGACCGACGGGAGCAGCTGGGTATATTCGTTGAAGTTCGAGATGTTGAGCTGATCGAGCTTCCGCGTGGACAGCGCCTGGATCGAGATCGGCACCGTCTGGATATTCTCGTCGCGCTTCTGCGCGGTGACGATGATGTCGCTCATCGCGTCGTTGGATGCGCGGGAAGGCTGCTGATCCGTCGTCTGGGCCATCGCGGGCGCGGACAAGGCCGCCGATGCGAGAAACGAAACCAGCATACGGTTCTTGAAACTTGCCATCTTTCCCCCCTGGGATGACGCCTTGTTGCAAGATTGTTGCGGCATCGCGCGCCGGTCAATCGCGTGTTTTGCGCAACGCAACAATGCCGGCCGACCGTGACAGATTTGCAACGCTGGCGGAACGACCCGTGAGCCGCTCAGAACATCGCCGCGATCATCACCACCGCCGCCGCGCCCATCAGCAGCGTCGCGCCCCAGCCGAGCCAGCGGATCGCGCGCGGCGCGACGAACGCGCCCATCACGCTTTCCCGCGAGACGAGCAGCAGCAGCACGATCATCAGCGGCACCGCCACGACGCCGTTGATCACCGCACTCCAGAACAGCGCGCGCATCGGGTTGATCGGCGAGAACTGGATCACCAGCGCGGCGAGCACGCACACCGCGATCACCGAATAGAACCCGCGCGCGTCGCTCGCCTTGCGCTCAAGCCCGCCGTTCCATTCCATCGCCTCCGCCATCGCGTAGGCGGCCGATCCGGCGAGCACCGGCACGCCGATCATCCCCACGCCGAGGATGCCGAGCGCGAACAGCAGGAAGGCGAAATCCCCCGCGATCGGGCGCAGCGCGCTCGCCGCCTGCGCCGCCGTCTCGATCGTCGTCACCCCGCCGGCATGGAGCGTCACGGCGGTCGCCAGCATGATGAAGAAGGCGGTGAGATCGGAATAGGCCATCCCGCTCCACGTATCCCACGAGATGCGCGAAAGCTCGGCCGGGGCGTCTGAGGGCGCGTCGATCAGGCTGGGCGCGCCGCGCAGTTCCTCCACTTCCTCGGAGGCCTGCCAGAAGAACAGATATGGGCTGATCGTGGTGCCGAACACGCCGACCACCATTGTCGCCGCGCTGCCGTCCAGCCGGAAACGCGGCCATGCCGTATGCCGCAGCACCTCGCCCCATGGGACGTGCACCGTGAATAGCACGCCGGCATAGGCGAGCAGCGAGACGGTCAGCCATTTCAGGAACTTGACGTAGCGGTGATAGGGCACGAACACCTGCAGCCCAAGCGTCGCGAGCACGAACGCCAGCGTCATCCAGCGCTGGCTGATCCCCGTCACCAGTTCCGCCGCCTCGCCCATCACCGCCACGTCCGCCGCGATGTTGAGCATGTTGGCGATCAGCAGCAGCAGCACCAGCGCGCGCAGCAGGCCGGGCGAGAAAGTGGTCTTGATATTGGCCGACAACCCCTTGCCGGTGACGCGACCGAGCCGCCCGCACATCACCTGCACCGCCGACATCAGCGGATAGGCGAGCGGCATCGTCCACAGCATGTCGAAGCCATATTGCGCCCCGGCCTGCGAATAGGTGGCGATGCCGCTGGGGTCGTCGTCCGCCACCCCGGTAATGACGCCGGGGCCAAGCTGCGAAAGCGGATGGCGCAGGATGCGGCGCCAGCGCGGCGAATCGCGCTCCGGGCTGCCCGCGTCGCTCACGCGAAGGCCGGCGCGCCGGGGTAGCAGTCGATCACGTCGCCCAGCGCCGCCTCCAGCGGGCCGAGATGCGCCGCGAACGGCCGCCATGCGCTGTCGCCGCCGCGGAAGATCGGCTGGCGCACCTGTTCCGAGCTGGCGGTGCGCACCGCGCGCTCGGTCTCGTGGAACGACAGGCAGGCCGGCTCGAACGCGAGGCCGAGCCGGTCGAGCAGGTCGCGGATGCCGGCCTCCGGCGCGTCGACCAGCTCCTCGTGGATCACGCGCCGGACCGCGCCGGGCTGCGCCGCGTCGACATGCGCCATCAGCCTTACATAGTCGCGGTAATAACGCCCCATGTCCTCCAACCCGTAGCTGAACGCCTGCCCGCGCGCGAAATGCTGCTTGAAATTGGAGAAGCAGCAGGCGCGCGGATCGCGCCGCGCGTCGATGATCCGCGCATTGGGCAGGATCAGCCGGATCAGCGGCACATGCAGCCAGTTGTTCGGCAATTTGTCGATGAAGAACGGCCGCCCGCTGCGCCGCTGCACCGCAGCGCGACGGAGATATTCCTCGCCCAGCTCGCGCGCCTGCGCCGCCGTCAGCGCCGCCAGCCCATGCGGATAATCCGCCACGCGATGCGCCATCGCCGGCATGTCGGGCAGTTCCGTCGTCCCCTCGACCGCGCTGTGGCTCGACAGGATCTGCTCGATCAGCGTCGATCCGGCGCGCGGCATTCCCAGGATGAAGATCGGGTCCGCCGCCGGGCAGCCCCAGCCGGCACGCTCGGCGAAGAATTCGGGCGTGACCAGCCCGGTCAGCGCGTCGACCATGCGGGCAGTCAGGCCCGGATCATAGCCGAGCTGCGCCCGGCGCGCCTCATTGCCGGCGGCGTAATGCGCGAAGGCGGCGTCCGCCTGTCCGCGATCCTCCAGCGCCTTGCCAAGCGCGAAATCGAGATGCAGCGCATCGTCCGCGCCGAGCCCGGCGGCGGCACGCGCGCGCTCCATCGCGGCGATATCGGCGTCGGCGAAACGCACCGTCTTGAGGTTGGCGAGGCTCCACCACGCCTCCCCCAGAGTCGGCTGGAGCGCGATCGCGCGGCGATAGGCGGCGACGCCGTCCGCCTGCCGACCGACCGTCTTGAGCATCTGGCCGAACCTCATCCACACCTTCGGCTGCTCCGGCGCGGCGGCGAGCACGCGTTCGTAGAGCGCGATCGCCTCCCCGAACCCGCCGACCCGGCCGAGCGCGGCGGCCTTCAGGTTGGCGTGGCCGACATGATCCGGCTCGGTCGCGAGCAGCTCGTCCAGTTCGACCAGCGCCTCCGGCGCGCGATTCTGGCGATAGAGCACGAGCGCGAGGTTGGCGCGCGCGGCGGTGAAGGCCGGCGCCAGCTCCAGCGCGCGGCGCAGCAGATTCTCCGCATCCCGGTTGCGGCCGATCCGCCCGGCCAGTTCCGCCAGCATACGGATCGCGCGCGCGTCGAACGGATCGCGCTTCAGATATTGCTTGAGCAGCGGCTCCGCGACGTGAAGCTGCCCATCATGCAGCGCGAGCGCGGCATCGAGCAGCATCGGCGGATAGGGGTTGGCCGCGACGGTCGCCATCGCGCGCGACGATGATGGCAAGCGCGCGCGTGCGCAAGCGGCTTGACGCGCCCGCCCACCCGGCCTCGGCATGGTTTGCCCACGCCCCTTGCCTTCGCGCGGCGGCGACGCTATTTCCGCGACCCATCCGACAGCGAGGACGGGCTTCACCGTTTCCCTGATGACAGGGAAGCGGTGGCGGACCTATGCCTCGCTCGGCACGTTTGCGAAGGCGCGTACAGTGGCGAAGACGTCCCCGATCGAATTCATCCGTCAGGTTCAGGCAGAGACCCGCAAGGTCGTCTGGCCGTCGCGGCGCCAGACGGCAATGACCGCGCTGATGGTGGTGATCATGACGACGGTCCTCGCCGTGTTCTTCCTCGGCATCGACACGGTCTTCGATCAGATCGTGAAGACGCTGCTGAGCCTAGCGAAATAAGGGACAAGGTTTCACGCACATGGCGCGCTGGTACATCATCCACGCTTATTCCGGTTTCGAGGGCAAGGTCCGCGACGCCATCATCACCGAGGCGGAGCGGCTCGGCCTCTCGCAGCTCGTCGAGCAGATCGAGGTGCCGACCGAAACCGTGACGGAAGCGCGTCGCGGCAAGAAGGTGTCGGTCGAGCGCAAGTTCATGCCGGGCTACGTGCTCGCCAAGCTCGCGATGAACGACGACGTCTATCACCTCGTCAAGAACACGCCGCGCGTGACCGGCTTCCTCGGCGCCTCCGGCAAGCCGCAGGCGATCAGCGACGCCGAAGCCGCGCGGATGCTGAACTCGAAGGAGGAAGCCGCCGCCGCGCCGAAGCATCAGGTGAAGGTCGATTACGAGATCGGCGATTCGGTGAAGGTGCTCGACGGCCCGTTCGCCAGCTTCAACGGCACGGTCGAGGAGCTCGATTTCGACAAGTCGAAGGTCAAGGTCTCCGTCTCGATCTTCGGCCGCGCGACGCCGGTGGAGCTCGATTTCGAGCAGGTCGAGCGGAGCAAGTAAGGCGCAGGCGGCACGCGGATAGCAGAACTATCCGCGAGACCGCCAAGCCCGGCCGGCGGGTCGGCAAGGCCGAACCCGTCCGACGACGCGGCTTCGCCGCGTCGGGCCTCCCTCACCCAATCAACCGAAACCCCATCGCGATCACCGCCACCACCACCGGCGGCGCGACCAGCCGCGCCCATCTCGTGCGCGCGCCCACGCCCAGCGCCAGCGCCACCGCGCCCGCGATCATGGTCCAGAGATAATAACGCAGCTCCGCCGCCACTCCGAGCGGCGCATAACCCAGCGCATAGAGCAGCGCCGACCACGCCAGCACGCGCGTCGGGAAGCTTGCCCCGCCCGCCCACAACAGTCCGATCATCGCCGCGATCCACACGCACGGCCAGCCGAGCGGCGTCTCCCCGCTGCGGCACGCCAGCCAGTCGACCGCGCGCACGATCGGGTTCGGCGCGACGGCGAAGCCCCATTCGTTCGGCGGCGCGGCAACCTGCACCGGCCGATCGACCGAATCGTGCGCGAGGAACCGCGTCTCGACGTTCCAGTGCGCCAGCCGATGCTCCGCATAAGCGATCGGGTGGCGCAGGAGCGCGCCGAGCCAGAACAGGTGCGGCTCGATATGTCGGCGCGCGAAGGCATCGCGCACCTGCTCGAACCCGATCGGGCACGGCTCGTCCACCCACCAGGCATAGCTGTCCCATTTGACCGGATCGTAGCAATGCCGGTTGACTGCCACCGCGTCCTTCACCCCCACCGGGGGGAACTGGTCCTCGCCCGAATGATAGCCAATCCCGCCGAGATCGAAGATGATCAGCGACAGCTCGACATGGCTCGGCTTCGCAGCCGTCAGCCGGTTGGCGAGCGGCATCGCCGCCGCGAGCAGCGCGAGCATTACCGCCCCGCCCGCCGCCATCCGCGCCGGCCGCGCGCGCCACGCGTCCGGCAAGGTCCACAAGGCCAGCGGCAGCGTCGCGAACACCGCGTTGAAGCGCAGGGTGGAGGCGAACAGCAGCAGCGCGAATGCCGCCGCCCGCTTCATCCCCTTGCCGGATGCTCGCTGGTCGGCGAGCGCGCATAGTCCCACCGCCGCGATCAGCGCGCCGGCCATCAGGCTGTCCTTGATGATCGTCGCCATCAGCGCCACCGACAGCGGCAGCAGCGCGACGCAACCGATCGCCAGCGCGCGCCTGCCCGCCCCGGCCCGTGCCGTCGCGACGATCAGCAGCGCGAAGCCCAGCGCGTATAGCCCAAGCTGCGCCAGCAGCATCGGCGCGGGGCCGTGGGCGAGCGGCAGCAACTGCCGCCACAGCCACTCCATCGCCGGCGGATGCCAGTCATCGAAATCGCCGCTCAGCGCCTGATCGTATTGCCTGAGCGAATCCCAGGTGACGAGGCCGGGCCAATAAGCAAGCGACCCCGCGCAGCCGATCAGCAGCGGCAGCAGCGCCCGCGCGATGGCGGGGAAAGCCGACGGCTGCGAATCGCGCTCCATCCGCTCAGGCTATCGCCCGGCCGCGAAGGCGGCGCGATAGGCGGGCTTTCCGGCCCAGACATTGGCGAGAAGGATGGACAGGCACGCCACGGCAACGCCCGCGACTATATCGACAAGATAATGGCCGCCGATCGGCACCGCGGAAACGAGCATGACGATATTGAGCGCAAGAAACGGCCAGCGGAGCCATTTCACCCCGCCATAGCCCCAAGCGAGCAGAACCGCCGACGCCGCGTGGAAACTGGGCATGGCGATAATACCATTGAGGCTACCATAATTTAGGGTTCTAAACACACCAGAGTGCAATTTCTCCAGTAATACAGGATACTTCCACGCAGACATCACTTCCACACCCGGCATAGCCTCGGGATGAATATTAAAGTGAACATATCCACCGACCGCAGGGAGGAACGGGAAAACCATCAAGCAAAAAGCGAGTGCGATTGCCCAAGCGACGAGAAAGCACCATGCGAATTTATATTCATGGAACCAGCACAGCATCGTCAGCAATAAAATCGGCTGCCAGTCCAGCGATGCATAAGCGTAGCTGAGCACTGTCAGGGCGTTCGTGTGCGGCCGCACCGCCGCAGCCATCGTCGGCCAGTCGAACCCGCCAAACAGGCGCGCATCCGCTGTGGCGAACATAGCATCCGCGTAAGGAAGGCTGACGAGCGCCAGCACATCGCTGGCCCAGGCGGTCGAAACCAGCAGCAGGATAAAGACGGCGGCCAGCCGCGCGAAGTGTCCCAGGCGGGTCATACCGAAGATCGCGATCGCCGCGCCACCGACCCAAATCACCGCGATATCGAAAAAGATCCCGGCCAGTTGAGCCGCGTTGCAATCGACGATTCCCGTCGTTAGGCCGATCGCTATCACCAGCGTGATAGCCATCCCGACCAGCAGCGCCGGCAGTTCGTACGCCTGGACGATCGGCCCCGCGAAACCGTAGCGAGCGGTTATCCGTGCGAGAATATCCCCCATCCTACCCTCGCTATCAGAATGCCGCGCGGAATTGGTTAACAGAACGGCATCAAAGGCCGTGCGCCGGGATCATCGGCTCCGCGACCCCACCGCCTCCGCGATCAAGCGCAGCCCCTCGCGCCGCACGCGCTCGGCCAGCCCGCGCGTGACGCGGCGGGCGATGCCGGGGCCTCCATACACCATCGCGCTGTAAAGCTGGACGAGGCTCGCACCGGCGCGGATGCTGTCCCACGCATGGTCGGCGGTGGCGATGCCGCCGATCGCGACCAGCGGGAGCGCGCCGCCGGTCGCCGCGCGGAAATCGCGCAGCCGCTCCAGCGCCAATACGCGCAGCGGCTCGCCGGACAGGCCCCCCGCCTCGCCCGCATGTACCGAGCGCAGCGGCGGGCGCGTGATCGTCGTGTTGCTCACCATCAACGCTCCGAGCCGCCGGTCGAGCGCGGCGCGCGCGATCGCGTCCACGTCGGCGGGCTGGAGATCGGGCGCAACCTTCAGGAACACCGGCACCGCGCCCGCCACCTCCGCCAGCACGCGATCGAGCAGATCGTGCAGCGCGCCGACATCCTGCAACGCGCGCAGCCCCGGCGTGTTGGGGCTGGAAATGTTGAGCGTAAGGTAGCTGGCGTAAGGCGCCGTCAGCCGCGCCATCGTGACATAATCGGCGATGCGGTCGGCGGAATCCTTGTTGGCGCCGAGATTGACGCCGACGATCCCCGGCCGCCCGGCGCGCGCCGCCAGCCGCTTCGCCGCCGCCGCCCCGCCCTTGCTGTTGAAACCGAAGCGGTTGATGACGGCGCGATCCTCGCTCAGCCGGAACAGGCGCGGGCGCGG
>ERZ781398.2093-NODE-2093-length-17502-cov-4.244741_pt1 | contig 17502 bp, 15 predicted proteins | sample MGYA00433077_ERZ781398 | MGnify/ENA primary metagenome ERZ781398 (study PRJEB29847, sample SAMN06458254) | wastewater metagenome | isolation source: Wastewater bioreactor | place: South Africa: Cape Town | study: EMG produced TPA metagenomics assembly of the... | reverse complement strand
AAATCAAACAAACCGCCTAATTCTATTGCAGGAATAAGAACTGTATAATCTTCTTTTTCCATCACTGTTTGAATGGCATCAACATCTTTGACTGGACAAGAAAATGCTTTTCGTCCGTAGCCAGTACCTCGATCGATCGGTTGACCAATATCGATTAATTCCAATTGACATTGTCGATCAACAAGAAAGCCCGATGCAGTTTTGACTTGTGAACCATGTGGATTTGTGAGACCATAAAAAAGTCGAACTTTTCTATCATTCGATTGATTTTCGTTAATTTTCATTTGTAGTAAACGTGTATAATAATCAACAGATTTTTGTAGATTCGAAACATTTAATGATAAGATTCGAACGGGATCATCACCGGCTGGAACATCTTCATTGACGAGAATGAATTTATGATTGTCAGGTGAACGAACAACAATCGTTTCTTCATCCTCACTGTCAACATATTTTCTATCAAGAAATTGTTGAGCATTGGAAAAAGCTTGTTTGCTATGGATTGTCACCGATGAAAAATCATTTCCGTATACATAACCTTCGACATCGTAGTTAAAATTTAATTCGAATGCAAAGAATGAATTCTCTTGACCGTATCCAGCCATGGTTTTCGACCAGGGTGATTGATAATCGCCGTTACATTGTGCAGCACAACCGTCATCCATTTCTTCATGACGAAGAACCTTCATACCGAGTATATTACAAACGAAATTTTTTGTTTCTAAACGTTTTGTGATTTTCATTGTAAAATGAAGAAATCGTCGATCGTTCGATGACGATTCTTGATTTGATGTTGCTCCATTCGACATAATTTCAAATAAAAACTGACGATTATTTTCTTTTTTTTCTGTCTTTCTCTCTCTCTCGTTCTTTTTGTGTTGACAAATATACAATGATGATAAGACGACGAAGAAAAAAACTTTTTTTTTGATATTAAAAGAACCGATGTTGGTTGGTCGACCTATGAACTAATCAGTAACAAGAGGTTGACAGGCAGGTGTTTGCGTAGATGCAGAAAATTGAATGTTATTTTTTCAAAATCTATTTTTAATATTGCACAATTACAATTTCGTGTCAAGTTACATTTTAAGGTCATTTGATTTTTATTTCACAACCCAAAGGTAATTATTATTATTATACAAGTTACATATAGTTAGGATAAATAATTTGTTCATTGTGAAAGAATGACGATAATGTTGTTGTTGTTCGCGTCACAGGTGGATAGTTAATAATGAGAGCTGGCGTTGTTAGATGATGAGTTGAGAATTGTCCATAGAAATCTCGATGTTGAGCTTGAAGACGATGTAGATGTTGTTGAGTTGACCAAGCAAATTGCTCGAATAGACTCGAATTATCATGTTCGATATGAACAGGAATTGGTACGCGCGTATCTTCGGTAACACGTTCGTAAATAATCTCGCGAGGTGGAGGTGGTTTGTATGGCAACCATTTCTCGATAATAATCGATTGAGGTTTAGGTGGTAGCTAAGGACAAGAGCGAAGAATAAAGAGAAATAAAAATGGTAGTAGATATACTTGAGGAGTGTGTTCGATGACGACACGTCGAGCAGGTGGAGGTTCTTGAGGAAGAGTTTTAGTTATAATTTCGGTTTCTTGTTGAGATGGAGGTGTTGGTGGACGTTCGCGAAGGATTAGTGGAGGTGGAGTTGAGGATCTGGGATCTTGTTGACTTATGACCAATGGAGGTGGAGTTGGTACGCGTGGAGGAAGAATTTCTAAAGAAATTCGGTCCCTTTTTTTTTTAAAGAAACATAGATTTTAGTTTTGTACCTCGGATAATTAGAGGACCATGCGGGGGAGGTGTTGGCGGAACAAGATACCGAACTGATACATTTTGTTGATAAGTCATTGGATCGGGATTTGATCGATTGATAACTTCCGGATTGGGATCTTGATAGACATCGGGATGCTTTTGAAGGATTAGTTCGTATTCGTCATCGCTTAAACTTTGTTCCGATGATGAAATCGATCCATTGACAATTAAACACGGTCGTTCGTGATTTCCATAATATTCTTGAACCGTAATCTCTTCGTTCGGTTCTGGACTTGAAATTGATGAACCTTGACTTGATACTGTACTCACAGTTTCATCATCGTCACCGAGACCATACCAACGTAGAACGTCTTGCTCACTCATTATTTTCGATCGGCTAAATGATTGATTTTCATCGGATATAGGCGTCGTCGGAGAGTGAATCATTGATGCAGAACATGAATACTTTTTTTGATACGATCTTTGAAAATGTTCTTTAGTAATATTCGAACGAGATTTGTAGCCAATCTCTTCGACAATGCCAATCAAATGGCCGACTTCTTGTCGTGCGAGTTCATTTTGTATTGTTGTAAAATTTCCATAGAATGGTTCGCTATCGATCAAATTCGAGTTTGGATAGATAACTTCACGGTTTTCAGGCAACGTTTCAATATGATTCATTTTCCTCGTTAGTATCAAATGAATATATTGCGCATAAAGAGCGAAAAACACACATGAGTGATTTTCTTTGTTCAATCGTCATCAGAAGATGAGGAAAAAAAGCAATCAGACAATTTTCGTCCTTGAGTTTCTACAGGGTTACATTGTTTCGCTCGTTAATTTAAGGTCAATTAATGATTACTGAACAAACACCAAACCGAATTCATCGAGCTTCATCACAATATGGTTCCGATCGTGCACATAGTTATTCAATAGGAAATATTTGTGGCAATGTGCAAATCTACCCAGCGTATGGTGATGCTGTCGAGGCATTAGTTTTTCGTACGTACGGACCATGGTGGATTGATTTGCCATCGTATCGTGAACATCGTCAAGGCTTTTTTCGGCCCGAACACGAATTTACGAGTCGAGATTTTGTTGAAATCGAATTTCCAAATTATGTTTATCGAGGTGAAAGTCTAAATATCTATGAAACATATAATCCCGGTTCAGTTGAAGTTGTTTACATTGGTCAAGATGATCCGTCCAATGGCCATATAACTTGGCATGAAGTCTGGCGATTTCCTCAAGATTTTCGTATTTGTCTTCGAAATGACGATGAAATTCTCGTTCGAAATGGTCGTCAACAAATGAACGATCTTTTCCCGAATGAAATCGATTCGTTAGTCTCATCGATGAAGTCTCTTCATTTGACTACTGATAATCAATTAATTGAACGTATCAATACGAAACATTCTTATCCGCCAGCAGCTCGTTTTCCTCGAATTCTAAAAATTCCTCTCGATGGCTCATATCCATTTCCGTTTAAATTCATTCGCATTGAATTCGATCATTCAACAGCGAATTATTATATCGAAATCGATACGGTTCGATTATGTGGTGATATTTCCGTTGTAAATTTGTCCCATTCAACTCCAAAATCAATTCCGAACAAACCTATTGAACAAACGAACTTTGATTTAACGAAACTTCCATTTGATATTCTTTGTCTTATTAATTCTTATCTCGATTTACGTTCGTTAGTTCATCTTTCAATGACATGCCGATATCTTCGTGAGCAAAGTCTTCATGCACTTCAATTTCGTTCATTAAATCTTCAACCTTATTGGAATAGAATAACAGATCAATCGATCAATGCATTCTTCTCTCGGCATTGCTCACAAACACGTTGGCTATCATTAGCATGGACTCAATCTATTCAGTTCGATTCATTTAAAAACTTGCTCACGAATTGTTCACAAAATTTAATTCAACTCGAATTAAGTTGTTGTCAATATTTAACAAAAGATTCGATTCAAACTATTGTTGATAATTGTTCAAATATTCAAATATTAAACCTTGAAAGTTGTTATTCATTAACCAATTTTGATTTCATTCCATTACAACATCTGTCTCATCTTCGTTCGTTAAATGTCTATCGAACCAAGATCGACTTTCGAACATTACTACCGTTGATCTATCGAAATCGAGAGCATTTCGAACATATCAACCTCGGTAAGAAGTTTCAATGACATTCATGTATATTGTTGTGTTGTTTTTCAGGTGCTTGTCGACATTTAATTACCATAACCGATATTGTCAAGATGTTATTTGGGCGTTGTAAAAATCTTCGGTCAATTGATTTATGGCGTGGTAGTGAATTGAGTGGCAATGGATTTCTGATGATGTTAGGATTAGATTATAATCGTATGGAAGAAGAAAATCGTTTAATGGCACTTCCAGATGATGTTCAAGAAGATCTACAAATGATTTATTCATGCGTTGAAATGCCATTCAGAATTAAAACGATAGAACATTTGAAATATTTACAAGAAATTGATTTCGGTTGGACACAACTACCAGCAGGATCTATCAAGCATTTAGTCAGCCAAATTGGTTCATCGTTGATTAAAATCTTTCTTACTGCTTGTCGTTGTAAGATTAAGTTTTTCTTTTGTCTTAAAAATCAAAACTATCCTTTCGTCTTTCTTTTTTTTTCTTCGATTAGTTGTTATGAATGAAGATGTCTTTGCAATCGCTAAAAATTGTCCTAAATTACGTCAACTTGACATTCTCGGATCGAGTATAATTCAACCTGAAGCAGTCGAATGTATCCTACAGAATTGTCCGTCAATTGAATTCATTGATCTGTCATTTTGTTCACGTATTTCTCCTGCAATAATTGAAACATGGTGCTTACAATATAAAAATTGTTTCAAACGAAGTTATACACCGATTACCATTGATGATATTTATACAGAATTTCCATGAATATTTCACTTCAAATAAAGCAAACAGATTTGTTAAGAATATTTTTTTATTTATTCTCATATTTTTCACATAAGTATGATTTGCCCAGCCAGCATTTGGTAGCCTTGTTCTGAACGAACAGCTGGCTTTCGGTCGGTGAGAACTCGTTAATTTAATGAAAGAAATGTGTGAAATGGTAAAACCGTCCTAAATGATAACATCAACTTGGCAAATTTATTAATCTTTTATTTTGTTCACATAGTTCCAACGATGGTATTCATTATTTTTCTTGTCAGTTTTTTTTCCACAATAAATATAAAAGGAAATTCTGTCATTTTATTGATGATCGAATCGAGAGTATGTGGGAACGCCTTCTTTTTTTTTGAATTGATTTTCTTTGAAAATCCATGAATATTTAATAAGTTTGTCAACTGTTATTTACCTTGAGTTGATCTAAGTAATCATATGAACAATGTGTAAGTGAGAAAATTTTTTTCGGTTGAAAAAGAAACTGACAGCTAACATTAGTTTTTCTATGGCAAACAATATATTTCATAAAAAAATGATTAATCATTCACAAGTTGATCTATAAAAAAAAGAGAAAGAAAAACTCGATAGAAATTAGTGATTCTACTGATTGTCTGAGTGCCTTGAAAACATCTACTTGAATCAAGCGTATTGTCAAATAATTTTCTTTTTCCAACAGATCAAAAGTCTAAGATGTGATGCTCTTTGGGGAAATAATATACATATATTTATTTATTTGTTTGTGCCGTGTTATGACAGCGGGGATTTTTTTTTTCGAAAGCTCGTGATTCAGGTAATATAATATAGAAATCAATTTCGTGGTATTCTGTGTCGATAATTAAATTATGGAATAAGAAATGAAGAACTCTTCTATCTCGTTGAGTTGCTGTTGATGAAAAACTGAAAAAGAAAAACGTTGCTACTCGAAAACGGCAGAGAAAATTGAATTTTTTTATTCCTGTTCCTTTATTTTTCTTTCTTCGTCTTTTCTCTTGACAATGCTCAGCACGTCGTGTCTGAAGAAGATCTTCTTCTTCTTTTCCGTCGAGCGCACATAGAAGAAGAGAGAGAGAGAAAAAAAGAAATTGGTTAGTATATGAATGTTAATAAGGTGCTGATAGTGTTCACAACAATCGAAGTTTTTAGTTGTTGTGTTTTTTTTTGAAGAACATGCAAGCATACATTTATATTTTAATGAAAGACTAAGAAAACGGAAACCTTTTCTTCTTCTTCTTCTCGTTCTGTGTTTTTCTTCCGTTGAGATATTGAATTTTAGAATCTCGTTCAACGATGATTAACATGATACTAAGTATTTCGTCTCTTTGATTCTTCGTTTTTATTGAATAAGTACTCATGAAGAAAGAAAACGAGAAATAATACATAAAACGGAAATCGAAGAAAATCTTTGATAATAGGATTGAGATTAATTAAGCAAGAAAGTAGTCAAAAATCGCTTTAGCATAAACAAGTGAAAAGAGAGAGAGAGAGAAACGAGACAAAGAATTGTTTCAATTAGGAAAATGATGTTAGAAATGATGATTTTCAATATTGAAATGAAGAAGAAGAAGAAAGGAAAAAACGAGAAGGAAACAGACATTTATTTACGATAGTTTCTCTTTTAAGTATCAGCGTCAGTTTTTTTCTTGTTCTTCTTTTTTTTTCTCTGTAAGCATTCCAAGTAATCAGAGAAAAATGTTCTCTGCTTTTTCCGTTATTTTTCTTCTTTTGTTCTCGATCTGTGGATGAGTAGGATATGATACATTCTTCTTCTTTTTTTTCTGAAAAACAAAACACACACACACATACGACGTTGACGAACGTTTGCTATTTTCAATTAATATCAATGTCTTAAGATTTTCGATTAACCATTGTCTTTCCAATGATTGTTGGTACGCAAAATTTGCGTACATGCGCACTCATGTTTATTGTACTAGTTTATTTAATGTTTGGTGCTGCTGTATTTAATGCTCGTATGTTCAAAACGATTTTTCTTTGAAAGACGATTTGTTTTCGAAAAAATTTAGTCGAATCGAAAGAAGAAATACGTCTACGACAATCTTTACGAACGAAATTAGCTCGAATTCTGTACAAAAGTGATACGATTCCAAACGAAACACTGTTCATCTCGTTAACAACAGCAATATTCGAAAATCGACATTTTCGTAATGGTACAGCCAAGCAATGGACATTTCCAGGTGCCTTCTATTTCTCAACATTAGTTGTTACTTTAATTGGTAAACTCTCTATCTCATATCTACAAGGCAATTCCTAATTCTTTTCGTTATTCTCTAGGCTATGGACAAACAACACCGAAAACAAGTTAGAATTCTCTTTCTTTCATTCATTTTTCATTTCAATTGACTTGTTCGTTTAGCTGGCGGAAAAATCTTCTGCATGGTTTATACGGTAGCTGGTGTGTGAGTAGACATTTGTGTTTTTGTCATTGGATAATCATATCAATAATTGAATTTGATTTTTGTGCTTGTGTAGACCTCTGAATTTAATTATGTTTCAATCAGTTGGTGAACGATTAAATGCAATTATTTCGTTTATCTTGTCACGTCTAAAACGTTTGTTTCGTTTCCGTCATCAGAAAGTTTCCGCTTTCGAATTAATTGCCGTTGAATTCGGCATGACAACAATGCTCGTACTTGGCGGTTCGTTTATTTTTTGTAAACAAGAAAAATGGACATATTTAGAATCAATCTATTATTCGCTTGTCACATTTTGGACAATTGGTAAATGGAAATTTGACTCCTATATAAAACATCTAAATTTATTTCTTTCTCTATAGGCTTTGGTGATCTCGTTCCATTAGCAAGTTTACAACGAAGTGGTCAATCAATTTATTCTCGTTGGGGTTACTTTATATTTACCATATCATTTATTCTCTTTGGTCTAGCCATTATGGCATCATCACTAAATCTTCTCGTACTTCGTTTAGCTCAATTTCATTCTGAAAATGGTCTCGGTGGTATATCAGAATTACTCGGTCGAAATGAAGAAGAGCTTATTGCAGCTGCTATAGCCGAACATCGAGCATCATTGAGTGTTCAACAACGAACACGTATTTGTTCGCATACAAATAGTCTCGTACAAGTACCACAAAAGAGTCTTGCACCATTATTATCATCATCATCGACGAAAGCTATTTCTTGGCTATCGGTTTCGAGTCAAACATCATCGAATTCATCGTTGGATTCACAGATAAATTTCTCATCGGATCGAAATTGTTGTCGAACATTGTTTACATGTCGAAAACGTAAACGTCGACATTGGCATTTACGTCGTTCGCCACAAAATATCAAACATTTACTTTATTTCAATCAATTTATTGATAATCATAAATTAACATTGGTTCGAACATCCATTCTACCAAATCATATTTCAAACAATCTCGTTTCCAAACAACAAAGAATATCGATTTGACCCGACACAACCTAGATTCTGTGCCTTTGTTTTGTTTTTGTTAAATATTAGGATAGATTTTCATAAAGAACTTAATAAACGAAGATCAAATTCTTTCTTCTTCTTCTTCTTTTTTTTCTCTACAATAATCCGCTTTGTCTCATTTCTTTTTGATTAATCATCATCGAAACATAAATCTGCTTAACACTCCCAGTGCAGAGAAAAATTTTCATTCTGTTCACTAATACATTTATTTTAATTAATCAAAAAAAAAGAAACATAGAACACACAAAACTCAGTCTACTTAATATTCCATCAAAATATCGTGTGCAGTATGTGTATGTGTGTTGTCAAGACCCTTTTTCATTTAGACAAGAAAACAGAGAAAAAAAAAGCTTGTATAATTTGTTTTTTTTGGGTTGTAATTTGTCTCTTTTTAAACACACAAAGAAAAAAATACAAACAAAGAAACGACCGTTATAGAGTAATATACAATAACAAACGAAAGTCACACAAAAAAAAGAAAAACCTCTTTTTTTTTGCTATTTTCTATTTTTTTTTGTTGAGAATATAACATTTAAAGAATAATCACCAGGAATGATACTATTAGAGAGAAGACAAAAAAGAGAAAAAGGGTCGAAAGATTGCAGAGATAAAGAACGTCCAAACATGAGAAAAATTGTTTTTCTTTCAAAAAGAATAACCTCATCCTGATTCTGATTTAGATTCTCTGATTTGAATTATAAACACAAAAACGAAGAAAAAAACAAGACACTTTTCAAGATTGATTTTTACGTGGCATCGATGAACGATGGTAATTGTTTGAATAATGTCGAGGATGATTGTTTCGAGTTTGATATGGACGATGACTGCTATAGGATTTCGATGACATTGCTGATGGTGAAGTCTTCAAAAAAAACAAACAAACAATTGATTCATCATGATCGTCGAAATTGTCTTACTGATCGACTTGAATTCGTCGATGTATTTGAACAATAATGTGATGAATTCGTATATACATGATATTTTTGATAATGTTGATTGTCATGAATAAGTATAGGATCATATTCAAAATGATAACATTCTTTTAATACATGAAGATTATATAATAATAAATCACGATCTTCATGTGTTAAACAAACAGTACTCTGTTGAATAATGATAAGTAAATGTTCAAAAAACTGTAAACATAAACTGGCATTGAGAAGATCGAATTGATCGATCTTATTATCCGCTCGTAAACGTGTTGTCATGACACGATGATGAAGAGCAGCGGAAAATTCAACTGATTCACTCGAATTATTCGTGTATCCATGACTTGTTACTGATGATGGTAAATAATGTGTTGAAACATATTGTGCAATAACATGTAATTGCTCTCGAAGTGTTTTATAATCAATAAAAAATCTTGAGCACATGTATCGTTGCATATGAGTCATGATAGCTACATCGTAGAGTTTGTAGTTTCGTGCGAGAAGATCGCAGTATTTGAGAAGACCACCGCCACGTATCGTTTCAGGTTCATAAGTGGCGATGATTTTATTATTGAGATGCGAAAGTGCTTGATGTAAATCTTTATAAAATGAATAAACTTGAACAATAGGTTTTAATGTTGAAGGTGGAATAAATTCTGAATCCGTTGGTGTTTGATACGCTTGTTCATCATCTTCGTTGGTCGAATCACCAACATCAGCTTCGATACCATCGTCAACATCTTCGTTAATTGAAATATGAAATTGAAGTTCCGATTGATTTTCATCATCGATATCGTTCGTCGTAGTACTACTACGAGCTTCTTCGTCGTCCTGATTCGATTGTGTCGATGAAATTTTCGGTGAAATCGAACGAGCTTTCGTTCGTTCAATCGTTGTTATCGTTGCTAATGTTGAATAACTATTATGTTCATGTTCAGTTATAAATTCAGGCGATGTTGACGGTGTAAAAAATCCGAATTCTAATGGGCCTGGCGTCGATGATTGTTGTTCATCTTGGTTCTTCTCTGTCGATGATTTTTTAATAATTGTTATGCCATTAATCGCATTAATCAGCAGATCTTTTGTTTGAATTTTTGTTGTTATCGATGATGGATTATTTTTCTCCAAAAGAATCGGTTTAATATCGATTTCAAATGAATCAACACTGAATAGCCAATGGCGTTTGAGATTTTCGACAAATTTCAGTTCTAAATTTCGTCCTAAGAGATTTTGTAATGACAATAATGCCCACGAATCTTGTTCCGATGAAATTTGAATATTTTTCTTTGTATACGCATCGAGTACGGACGAAACAAAATATTGTGTACATGTCGATGTTTTCAATGTATGTTCAATTAAACACGATGAAACAATATATTTAATTATTGTCCAAACATCACATAGATATGGTTGATTATTCGATGAAAATAGAGTGGTTTTTTGTTGAGATGAAAGTGGAGTTTGAATATGAAATGATATATCAATATCACGATAGAGAAAATCGGAATCATCTATAAGTACATAGGATGCAGCACTGCCATGTAAACGAATGGCTGATATGTCAATTGAATGTTCTTTTAATTTGAATAGAACTTGTCGAAGAAAATCTTTGGGTGTAACGTGAATCGTTGGAAATGTTGCAGTTGCTGGCGATGGATAAATAGGGATGACTGGTTTCAATATTCGACGTAATTTATCAAGTTGTTCAGTTGTTAGATAAACAGCTGACGAATCCATGTCGTTTGATTTTATTTTTTTGTATAAATGAAATCCAATGACGGAATACAAAATATCTGAAAATATATACGCAATAACATAAATGACACACGTAATTGCGCAATTCAGTGGAGAAAGAGAGAAAAAAACCAGTATAACAACAATGTACGAGTAGAGATTTCGTTGTGTTTTTTTTTCTATATACGTAAAATGGGGAATTTTTTTCCCTAGGTGAGTAAGAATAAATAAAGAAATAAACAAAAATAAATAATCATTATTCGATTTTTCGAAAGAAAGAAAAGAAGGTGTTGCTTTCGACGGATTTGATTGGAGCTTGGTGAATAGAAGAAAGCAAAGCAAGCTTTATTAACTACCGACATCTTTGATTCGATATACATAAAAGAAAAAACAAACGAAACGTTGAATCTTGAATGTTCACTTATTATATCTGTTGAGATAACAATGAAAGGTCAAATATACAAAATAGATATCTTTTCTAGAACGAATAAATAAATAAACTTGACCGTCAAAATTCATCTTACCGACTGTGAAGAGAAGTCGCTCGAAAAAAAAGAATATACTGGAACATACTTGAACAAAAGAAAGAGCGAGAAGAGAATAGAAGTGTTATTCGTTCTGTTCAACAAATGTGATTATTATTTTTCGTTTGTTTGAAGTTTTTTTTTCTTCTTTTCACACGATTTTAATCGAATAGAAGAACAAAAAAAAAAGTTGCTCTGCTTTTTTTTTCTGCTGTTGTTACTCAGCATCGTCATTCTGAGATTGTCTCACAGATGGTTATCAAAATTTCAAAGTCAACTTGAATTTTATTTACAAATATTTTGCACTTATACAATTGCATCATCGATATGCACTTTCTTGATGTTTTTTCTCTCGTCAATACTCTGATCGAATTTTGATAAGCAGTCAACTGTGACGCAATAAGTTTTCTCTCTTCGTCCGAGTAATGCATCAGTCATTGATTAGTTCTCTCGAACATTCGTTTTGATTCATCCGAAGGCGAATGAATAGATCCATTGTTTAATTATGTTTTTTTGCGTCATAAATAAATCGATCAAAGTCACAAAGTGGTTTTTTGTCTGTATGTGTTTTTTGCTTTTTTGATTCGCATTGAAATCAGATATTGGCCATGGATGAATAAACATCGGGTTGCGTATTCAGTTGATGCAAGCATGTATTGATAATAAAAAGAGCAAAAAAAGAGAGAAACCGAGAAAGAGAGAGAGAGAGGAGAAAAAGGGCAAAGTATGTATGGTGGTTTTGTGTGAAGAGATGCGACCAGAAAAAACTATCCATCAAGAGACGGTATGGTTATCATCAATCAATAACCTTGAAATCGAAAAAACGAAAGAGAGAAAAGGAAGGGCTAGTATGATGTTTGTTTTTCTCTCTGTAGTCAACTGACTTGTATAAATACCGAATGTTTATCGGTGAATAAACGCTTTCTTCTGAAGCTTTACACTTGATTATTCCCCCAATTCGAATCTATCTTATTCTCTCTTGATTCCTTTCATCATGGTTGCCATTGATCGTGTCGGACATGTTTACCCATCAGTTCATCTTCAAGATATGCTCAAACTTGCGCAAAAATCTGGTCCATTAGCAACACCAACACAAGCTGGTAGTTTACCATTAAATGATCCAGTTGCTAATGTTATGAATGGTGATGTTCTACAAAAAGTTACACCGGAACAATTCGGTTTAGCTAGCAATCCATCATTGCAATTCGCAACACCCGGCGGTGGTTTTGTTGAAGTTTTCGGACCTTTGAGAACACCTGGCAATGACAAATTCTTTCATGATCCAAATCCAGTTGTTATTCAAAAGAAATCGAAACCAGTTACCTACGTTCAAAAAATCAACGTTGCCTACTTTAAACCACCTGCGCCACCAGCTCCAGGTCCAGTTATCATCAAAGAAGTACGTCGTTTGCTTTTGTGATTCATTTTAATAGAGATTTTCTTCTTTTAAAATAGGTTCGTCCACCACAAGCACCAGCTCCACCACCACTTTTTGTTCGTATTCAACCACCACCACCACCCGAACAAGAACCAATTGTTATTCGTGAAGCTCCACCTCCACGACCAAAACACATTCCAGTATGTTTTGAATTCAATATTCAATTGAATCGATTTTGAATATTTTCTTTTTTGTTTATTCTTTAGACAACTCATTTAACGAAAGTTCTACCGCCCATACCGGTTCCACCACCGAATGTTCAAGTACGAAATGCTCCAAATCAAGCTGCTGTAGAAAAAACCTTAAATGATTTGGGTCTTACATCATTGATAAGATAAAAACAATGTCAGTCAATCAAAAACAAACAAACAAAAAACATTTCAATTCATCTTTTTCTCTCTTTGATCTTCTTGTATAATTAACATGGTGCGGATAGAAACCTTTATTTTTTTATTCTCTTCAAAATACGGTGGCTTTTGTGCGAGTATGGAATCGATCGAATTCATTTTCTTTCTTCTTTTCATTTTACTCAATTATTCTATTCATTTTTTTCATTCACTCTTTTCTGTTCAACGGACATTTGGACGTTGGTTTTTTTTCGTTGTTGTAATTCGTTAGTTTTCAGTATTTGTGTCCTGTATCGCCGGCGAATGACAATGTGGAATAACGTCAAAGATATTTCTGGTCAGGGGTGATACGGTTGATACGATCGATCGAACGAACAATTATGGAATGAAGAAAAGCACCGTTCTACATACTATATACTGCTCGAATATCTAATGTTCGACATGTTTTCATTTAGTACAATCATACAGAACAAAAACGAAATAAATAAATATAAAAAAAAAACGATAGAGCCGTCCTTGGAATACACTTTTCTTTTTTTTCCTTTGAAATCATTGCATCATAGAATACGTAATTTAATATTTATTCGGTTTGACATCGATAAACAAAACAAGATAAATGACTCTCGAAGTACTCGATGCGTGCAAAATAAAGCCACGTATTTCATTTCTGTTTTTACGAGCAAATCAAGCAGAACATTACGACTCAACAATAATCATATCAATGATTTTCCCCTTGAAAGAAAACAAAAGCAAGTAAACGAGTCATGATTTTTGTGTCGAAATAAAACCGTAAATAGATAAGAGAAAGCGAAAAAAAAAGAAACGTCGTTTGTTATCGATGTGATAAAATAATGTCTCGAAGTAGATCTTATATAGAATGACGTCGTTAAAATGTAGTGTTGAAAATTGTAAACGAGATTTTGATACTGTTTGTGCTCATTGTCGAACTGATTTTTGTACGAAACATTATATTGAACATGCGAAATTAGCCAATGATGATTTACTATCATTGATTGATCGATTGAATTCGATTATTAGTTCAGTACAAGAGAATAATTGTCTGTCTCACACATTTCAACAATTAGAAGAATGGCGTGAAAAAACTCATGACTATGTTGAACAGATTTATCATGAGAAAAAACAACGATTACAAGATGATTTTAATGAAAAATTGAAACAACAAATGAAGAAACTTCAGCAACTTAGTCAACAAATGAAAGATTTGTTGATTGAAGGCGATGTTTCGTTTAAACAAGTAGAAAAAATGAAAAATGATATCGATCTATGTGAACAACAATGTCGAGAACTAGATCGAATAGATTGTATTGAAATGAATTGGAAATTTGTTGAAATCGATGCGAGTTTAACAACAACGAATGAATGGTTTAGTGGAGGAACATTATTATCTATCGAGCAACAAATTAAATTAAATGAGTTCTATGGTAAATGGGATCAGAAATGGGCATTGATTTACAAAGGAACACGAGATGGTTTTCAAGGAACTGATTTTCATCGATGTTGCGATCATCAGGGTCCAACAATGACTATTATTCAAGCAATGAATGGTTATCTATTTGGTGGATATACATCCGTTTCATGGGAATCTAATGCAGGATACAGTACAGATAACAATGATCCATTTCTTTTTACACTGACGAATCCATATAAAATTTCACCAACAAGATACGAAATCAAACTCGTCGAATATTCGATTTTAAATTCAACAAATTCCGGACCGATATTCGGTGGTGGTGATATATTTGTGCGTAATAATAGTCAAACATCAGTAGCGAATTATTGTAACTTTCCACATTCATACATTGATACTACTGGTCATGGTTCAAAGACTTTTACTGGTAGTAGGAATTTTACAACAACTGATATTGAAGTATATCGACTAGCTTGAAAAAATTGTAAAGTCGTTTTCTTTAAATAAAGATTCTGAAAGAGATGGCGCTTGCTATTGAAATGTATTATATTTAAAATATCATTCAATTAGAAAACCAATCATGAAGTATCTTCTATATACATACAAACAAACAAACGAGCAGTAACACTTCTTATACGAATCATGGCATCTTCGAAATGTACTATAAATAGTTGTAAACGCGATTTTGATATGCTATGCGGACATTGTCAAAAGAATGTATGCCCAAAACATTATATAGAACATTTGAAATCAGTCAATCAAGAGCTTATTCCATTAGCAGATAATCTTAATTGTATTGTTAACGATATTCAACAAGGTGTTCCTCTGCAAGATGCCTTGAATAAGTTAGAACAATGGCGTTCTAATGCTCATCAACAAGTTAATAAGATATGTAATAACACAAAACAGCATATTCAACAAATAGTAGAAATTAAATTATCAAAACAAATGAAAAAGCTTCACGAAATCCGTCAAGAAGTCAAAGAATTGATTGATGAAGGTGATGCATCATTTAAACAGGTCAAAAAAATTAAGGCTGCAATTAATGAATGTCAGGAACGATATAGCTACGTCAAAGAAGCTTGTTTCGTGAAAATGGAGCTGAAGCCCATTGAAACGTTGTTGCAGATCCCAGATGAAACCTTGTTTAATGGTGGTGCACTACTCACCGAAGAACATCAAGAAAAGCTAAATGAATTTTATGGCAAGTGGAATACAAAATGGGTCTTAATTTATAAGGCAACCAAGGATGGTTTTCGAAGTACTGACTTTCACCAACATTGCAATAATCAAGGTCCAACAATGACTATAATTCAATCAAAAACTAGTGGTTATCTCTTTGGTGGATATACTTCTATTTCTTGGATATCTAAAGGATATTACGTTGCAGATAGCAACGGCCCATTTCTTTTTACTTTAACCAATCCTCATGGAATTCCTCCAGCTAAATATCAAATCGCTCGACCAGAATATGCGATACATGATCTTAGCGATTATGGTCCAGCATTTGGTGGTGGTCATGATATCTACATTTGTGACCAAAGTGATACGACAACAGGTAGTTACAGTAACTTTCCTCATTCTTACAGTGACAGGACAGGTAATGGTAATGCCACTTTTACCGGCAACAAAAACTTTCAAACAAGTGACATCGAAGTATATCGATTAGTGTAACTAAAAAATGGTATACATGAAATATGTGAACCTAGATCATAAATAAAATCACTGAAAAGAAAAAATCTTCAGTTTACTTTTGACAGATTCCTTTTCAAGACAGCATTTCATTGCCAATAGATGGAGCTCCTTATTTTAGTTGAAACTATAAAAATATTTAATTTCCAATGAGATTCAACATTTCTAAACAATAAGGTGACCAATCACAAAATATTTTCTATATATTTCGTTTTCATTCAAAGACAAACCGTCTACAATTTTCTGAAACAATTTTTACATAAACTATATGGCGTCTTCCAAGTGTAGCGTAGATAGCTGCAAACGTGATTTTGATACTCTCTGTGGACACTGTCAGAAGAATGTATGCTCAAAACATTATATAGAGCATGTGAAATTAGCTAATGATGAGCTCAGTCCATTAGCAGATCGACTCAATTCTCTTATTAATGATGTACAGCAAACTACTCCACTTCAACATGTTTTGAAACAATTAGAACAATGGCGATCAAATGCTCATCGACAGGTTGATAGAGTATGCGATGAGAGAAAACAACATTTACAAAAAATAGTTGGAATTAAATTAGCTGAACAGATGAAAAGACTTCAAGAAATTCGCCAAGAAGTAAAAGAATTGATTGATGAAGGTGACGCATCATTTAAACAAATTGAAAAGATTAAAACTGCAATTGATGATTGTCAGAAACGATATTGTGATATCACAGCAGCTCGTTTCGTGAACATGAAGCTAAAACCCATTGAAATTATGTTAGAAATTGATGTGGAAAAACCGTTTAATGGTGGTACATTACTTAGTGAAGAACATCAGAAAAAATTAAATGAATTTTATGGGAACAGAGATCAGAAATGGGTGCTGATTTACAAGGCGACACGTGACGGTTTTCGAGCTGTTGATTTTCACCGATGTTGTAATAATCAAGGTCCAACAATGACTATAATTCAATCACAAACTGGCGGTTATCTCTTTGGTGGCTATATTTATGTTTCTTGGGCATCGAGACAGAGTTACGCCGTAGATAACAACAGCCCATTTCTTTTTACTTTAACTAGCCCTTATGGAATTCCTCCAGCTAAATATCAAATCGCTCGACCAGAATATGCGATACATGATCTTAGCGATTATGGTCCAGCATTTGGTGGTGGTCATGATATCTACATTTGTGACCAAAGTGATACGACAACAGGTAGTTACAGTAACTTTCCTCATTCTTACAGTGACAGGACAGGTAATGGTAATGCCACTTT
>ERZ781398.2085-NODE-2085-length-17524-cov-4.643425_pt1 | contig 17524 bp, 23 predicted proteins | sample MGYA00433077_ERZ781398 | MGnify/ENA primary metagenome ERZ781398 (study PRJEB29847, sample SAMN06458254) | wastewater metagenome | isolation source: Wastewater bioreactor | place: South Africa: Cape Town | study: EMG produced TPA metagenomics assembly of the... | reverse complement strand
TAGCTAGAGAGTAGTCTGAATTGAGTTCTGACCATCGAAATGATCATCTCACTCATTGAACTTCATGTTGCTGACCACAGGCTTTCACAATTCTCTCAATGATAAGAGCATCTCAACGAATGTTGATCTTGTACTCGAATATTACCATTGAGAAAATCACTTCACGCGGGAAGCTTTCTGATCACCTGCCGTACGTTAAACGCACGGAACCCTGCTAGAGTCTCGATTGGCCTTTAACTCAGACCTTCCCAAGGATAAATATGAATGAGTGACATAAATTTGCACTCGTATGTAATCCCTGTGAGTAAGCTTCTACCTACATACACAAAACTATTAGTCATCGAAATGATTATATATAGTGAAATAGATGTTTTGTACGTAGAAAAAGAACGGTGAATAATATCGACGTCGAGAAAAAAAATAAAATAAAAAAAATCTTTCGTGTAATAGTGACACCTGCTGTCGTTGTAAAGAGAAGAAGAACAGTTGTTGTTGTTGTTGTTGGACTGATAAAATATAGCACATTAGATAAAAACCACTTTTTGTTTAATGATAAAAAGACGAATATTCTCTATTCGACATTTTTCAAATAACAGAAAAGAAACATATTCATCACAGAAGAAACGATCGTCTTTCGATCGATCGATCTGCATTTTATTTCTTTTGTTTTGACTGTCGACGAGAGCCATCTGTTCATATATTCACATACTTCAATTCGATTTGTTCGTTCTGACAAGTAATTAAGTAGATCCAAGTATACAACAACTATACTAGTTTAGCTGAGGAGAAGAAGAAAAAAAAACGACGAAACAATATTCTCTATTGATCTCTTGTTTTTCAGATGACTGAAGTCCATTCATTCGGTAATCTACCTGTCATAGCTTATGCTTGGAATAAAGATCGAACACGTATGCATTAAATAAATATTTACTTGACAACAATTAAATCGCTTTTTTTTTCTCTCGTCTTTTCATAGAAATCGCTGTTTCATTAGGTAAAAGTGATGTTCGAATCTATGAAAAATCAGGTGGCAAATGGAAATTAATACATACAATAAATGAACATTTATCTCGAGTATTAGCAATTGATTGGGCACCGAATACGAATAAAATTGTTTCGGCTAGTGCTGTACGTTTTTGTTTGTTTGTTTATTTATTCTTTCAGAAAGAAAAAAAAAGTCGATTCGCCTTGATTGTAGGATTATAATGCTTATGTTTGGGTTTGTGAAGATAAAAAAACATGGAAACCACAAATGGTTGAATTACAACGAACAAGTCGAGCTGTTGGCTGTGCTAAATGGTCACCGAAAGGTAGAAAAATCAGACAAAAAACGAAAACCAACAATGAAAAACATTGCTTTTTTTTCTTTTACAGAAAATAAATTTGCTATCGGTTCAAGTGATAAAAATATTGCAATATGTTATTACGATGAAGGCGAACGATTTTGGGCAGCTGAAATGATAAAAAAGAAACAGCCGAAATCAACAGTCACATGCATTGCTTGGCATCCAAATAATCAAATAATTGCTGTTGGTAGTTGTGATTATCGTGTGAGAATCTACACAGCATTTATTAAAGCTATCGAAGGACAAGCACAAACATCGGCTTGGGGAAAGATTTCGACATCAGGAGAACTTCTGCATGAACTTCAAAATGGTAAAAATTCAAGTTCTATGTCTGTCTATTCAAGTTTTTCTTCTCCATGATTTGACTTTAGAATCAGCTTGGGTTCATGATGTTGCTTTTTCTCCATCGGGTGAAAGTATCGCTTGGGTAGCACATAATTCATCGATATGTGCCGTTTCATCAAGTAATCCAACTCGAATTACAATGGAACTGACACAATATCTTCCATTTCGTTGTATTATATTCGCTAGTGAATCGACATTTCTTGTTGGCGTATGAAACACAACATTTCGAATGTGCAAATGAACGATTACTATCTCTTTTTTTAGGGTCATGAATTTGCACCATTGAGTTACAATTATGACGGACAAAAAGGCACAATTGAATTCGTTGAAAAACTCGATCAACAAGGCGCATCTACCGGCAAACAAGCCATTGGGTTAGTATTTCCAAATCGGCAGTTCTTTTTTTCTCTTTTACTACTAATCATTAATTATCTAGAGAGGACGAAAATGAGTTTTTTACGCCATATCAGGCATCGTATGACTTTGTTTGCAGTGTGCATGAGAAAATTCATGGAATAATTTCAAAAATATTCTCTTGAATTTCTTTTTCTAGTCGACTTTTCGATCAACCATCAATGCAAACACAAAGTCCAGAGCCCGTTTCGACACATATGAGCATGATAACGTAAAATTTGAATTCAAAAATTTTTTGCTTTTCTATTATTTAATATTTACAGACAATTTGTTCCGTATCAAATCGAGAATGGTAATTTAGTTAAAGTTAGTTCCGCTGATTTATTTGGACAAGTTGTTATATGGAATCTATCGGGCAAAGTAAAATTCATTTGAAAATTTTGTAAATTTATTCATTGATTTCATTTCTAGAAAATAAAAAAATAAGCCTATCGATCAAAACAGACTAGTTGCTTTTTACGTGTGCGTGTGTGTGCTTGTTTATTCTTTTTTTTTCATCATAATCATTTGTCCAAGATTCGCACACAATCTGTGCAATCGAACATGTCGTTGTATTTTGTTAAAGTGAACATTCGATTTGATTTAACTGTTTTTTTTTCTTATTATCTTATTAAAGTAATTTCTTCCGTTTAATATCCAAAACAAAACATCTTTTTCTTTTTCTTGCCGATATTTAAAAAAATAAAACAAAAACAAAAACCAAACCTGAAGTTTACCATTTTCATAATCGGTTAACCGATATCGATCATATTTCTAGATGATATAATAAATTCTACTCGCAAGAATGTTGACATTCCTGAATTCGGATGCTGCTTGTCGTGTAACATCTCAAGAAATCATTAAAATCTTACAAACCGACGCCAAATTAGGTTTAAATGAACATGAAATTCAAGTCCGAAGGAAATTTTATGGTCATAATGATTTCGAAGTTGATGATGATGAACCAATGTGGAAGAAATATCTCGGACAATTTAAAGAGCCGATGATTTTACTTCTACTTGCGTCAGCATTAATTTCCTTAGTTATGCGACAATATGACGATGCTATATCAATTACAATTGCAATTGTTATTGTTGTGACAGTTGCATTTATTCAAGAAAATCGAGCTGAAAAAGAAATCGAAGCTTTGAAACGACTTGTGCCACCGAAATGTGTGTGCATACGTGAGGGTAAAAGTCAACATATATATGCACGAGATTTAGTGCCTGGAGATTTATGTATTTTGGAAATTGGCGATCGAATACCGGCTGATTTGCGTTTGACAGAGGCGAATGAATTATCCGTTGATGAATCATCGTTTACAGGCGAAACGAAACCATCAATGAAGACTGTTGATGCAATTGCATTCGGTTCGAGACAAACATCGATTAGTGATAGGAAAAATATAACTTTCATGGGTACTCACGTGTTGAATGGCAATGCAAGAGTATGATTGAGAAATGATTTTACTTTATGAATTAAAGTCTTTTGTTTTTTGTTTTCTAAAGGGCATTGTGATATGTACAGGAGAGAATTCGGAATTTGGAAAAGTTTTTCAAATGATGCAACAACAGGAAGTACGAGATTTGTTTGTTGTTTTTTTTTGAGAAAAAAAAGAAAACTAGTGAAAATATTTTAGGCACCTAAAACTCCTCTGCAAAAAAGTATGGATGCACTCGGCAAACAATTATCATTCTATTCGTTGAGTATTATCGGTTTTATTGTCATTGTCGGATGGTTACAAGGTCGACATTTACTTGAAATGTTTACAATTGGTGTTAGGTAGAAATCGAAAACAATTCTCTTGAAATTTATATGAAAATATAATGATTTAGTTTGGCTGTTGCTGCCATTCCTGAAGGTTTACCAATTGTTGTCACAGTGACATTAGCATTGGGCGTACAACGAATGGCTAAACGAGAAGCTATTGTAAAGAAATTACCGATTGTCGAAACACTAGGTAAATGAAATAGATAATCGTTCATTCGGTTTTTTTTTCTTACAAATTATTTATAAATTGATTTAGGTTGTGTCACTTGTGTTTGTTCGGATAAAACAGGAACGTTAACTAAAAATGAAATGACTGTTACACATATTTTGACATCCGATGGACAAATGGCTGAAGTATATTGAAACGAAAAGAAAGAGTTATTTTTGAATTTGAATTGTATTATTAGGTAACTGGCTCAGGTTATGATGGTGAAGGCGATATTCTTTGTGGTCATGAACGTGTGACTTATGATTCTCATCCATTAATATCGAAAATAATCGAAGTAAAAGAAAGATTTGAATTTTAAATCGAATATTATGACGTATGCTAAAAGGTCGGAGCTGTTTGCAATAATGCAGAAATCGTTAATGCTCAGCTACGTGGCCAACCAACTGAAGGTGCTTTACTTGCTGCTGCAATGAAAGTAAAAAACAAACAAAACATTCAATAGAATTCTTCTCGTTTTTTCTTTGTCTAGCTTAATCTGCCGCATCTTCGCGAACAATTTCATCGTGAACGTGAATGGCCGTTTTCTCATGAGAATAAATGGATGGCTGTACAATGTACACCGAAATATAATCCAGTGTGTATTCTCGTTTTTTTGTCGTTATTGAAAAATAATGTTTTGATTCTTTGATTTAGAATGAAATTCGTTTGTATGTCAAAGGTTCAATTGAACAAACGTTAAAACTTTCGAAACGATATCTTCATCATGGTTCAGCAGTTCCGATAACTGACGAGAAAATTCGACAGTTCATTATCGATTCAAATCAAATGGCTGCTAAAGGATTACGAAGTAGATTTTTCGAATATTTTCAAAATAAAACTAACTCCGTTCATTTAGTTTTGGCTATGGCAACTGGAACATCGTTAGAAGATTTAACCTACGTTGGCATAGTTGGCATCATCGATCCTGAACGTCCACAAGTCGAAGAAGCTGTTTCGCAATTAAAAACGGGTGGTGTCATTGTCAAAATGATTACGGGCGATGCCGAAAAAACAGCAAAAGCTATAGCTACACGTTTGAGAATCTACGATGGAACAGAACTGTCGATATCAGGCGAAGATCTCGATCATATGAATGCAGCTGATCTTCATCATTTAGTTTCTCAAGCATCGATTTTCTATCGTGTTAGTCCAAAACATAAATTAACAATTGTGAAAGCGCTACAAGCTCAGGGACATATTGTTGGAATGACGGGTGATGGTGTTAACGATGCTGTTGCATTGAAAGCAGCAGACATTGGTATTGCTATGGGACAAACAGGAACTGATGTATGCAAAGAAGCCGCTGATATGATCTTAGTCAAAGATGATTTCTATACGATTATGTAAGAAATAAAAAGACATTTTATCGAATAACCATATCGATTTTTAGGTCGGCGATTGAAGAAGGCAAAGCAATATTTCATAATATTCGAAATTTTGTTCGATTTCAATTGAGTACAGCCATTGCTGCATTAAGTTTAATTACTCTTTCGACTGTATTTCATTTTCCTAATCCATTGAATGCCATGCAAATTCTTTGGATTAATATTATTATGGATGGGCCACCTGCTCAAAGGTTTGAGTTTTCTATTCAACTGTTTATTGTGTACTTAATTCTTTTTCAATTAGTCTTGGTGTTGAACCCGTTGATCATGATGTTCTCAAAAAACCACCTCGAAAAGTAACCGATTCAATGATCGATAGACAATTAATTGTCAATATCATAACCAGTGCAACTGTGATTGTTGTTGGAACATTATGTGTTTTCTATGCTGAAGTAATTGAATTCGAGAGAAAATAAATCTATTCGAAATGATGAATTCTTTAGATGAGAGATGGAAAAGTAACACCAAGAGATACAACAATGACGTTTACATGTTTCGTCTTTTTTGATATGTTTAATGCACTTAGTTGTCGTTCACAAGTATGCAAAAAATGAAAATGACAAACGAATTTGTAATATTTCATTCTAGACGAAATATATTTTCGAAATCGGTCTTTTTTCCAATCGATTTTTTGTTGTTGCTGTTCTGCTTTCCATTCTCGGACAGTTAGCTGTTATTTATCTACCACCATTACAATATGTTTTTCAAACTGAAGCTCTTAGTGTAGCAGGTAAATCCAATTCTTTTTCGTTGATCATCATCATCTCTCAAAACGATTTTCTTTCGAAGATCTACTCTATCTAACCTGTCTAACATCTTCCGTATTTATTGTCAACGAATTTCGTAAATTTGTCATGAAAGCTTTTCTCAAACGCCATCACAATCGACAAACAATGACACTCAATCAATGGATGGTCTAAATATGCAGATAATATGATCTATTTTCTTCTTCTTCTTCTTTTTTCTTTCTTGTTGTTGTTGTTGTTGTTGTTGTTATTTCAAACAAATAATAAACCTTTTCTCACCGTATTCAGTAATGCATATCGAAAAATGAGCATTTTACATGTTGTAGAATGTTTTCTTTTCCAGTATTCTATCTGGTTTTTTTTTCATTTCTATAATTTATTTAAACTTTTATTGTTATCTCTCTTGAAACAAACAATTTTTTTTTATTTGCAAATAAAAAGAAACGAAAGAATTTTTTGCATTTCTGATTTCAATAAAACAATGAGATTAAAACAAGAAGTATAAATGTAGAAATATGTGGAATATCTCGAGAAGATGATGATAATTGAGTATAAATACGTTTGCAACCTTTATTATCACGATGAGTAATAAATTGTTGGCAATCAGGCGTTTGATAGAGTGTAATTCGTCCGTAGACCGATGGAAATTCAGGTGCCGTTGCATTGATAAAATAATTGCCGAGATCGGCTTGTTCAACATTGATAACTGTCAAACGCGAGAGAATACAATCGGTACAGATCGACATTTCAGGAATCGTTGCTTCGATGAGATATTTTTGTGAATTCCAAATATCAATATCGTATTTCATATTGGGCAAACCGGCACTTCGTTCTTTTCGCCAACTAAACAGAACAAACGAAAATGATGATAGAAGAAGAATATCGAAGAAATACGTGATTTTTGGAGGTGGATAACCGTAGACATAACATTCCATGTAAACATCGACTTGAAAGTCAGTTGCTTGTCCAACTTCTCGTTGACAATAGATATACGGTCGAACTAGATAATCAAATGAACATTGAAGTTTTCTTAATTCATTTATGTCTTACATCGTACGGACAATTTCAAAGTCCATTCACTACCAAAACCGACTAGATTACTCGCTAGAAAAAAAGAATTTTCAATAATTATCTTGTCGAATTTCTTTCTAAACTAACCAAGACATTTGTAAATGCCACTATCACGACTTGTGACATGATAGAGATGTAATTGTGAACCCTGAAGAATCGATAAACAATCTTCAAACGACGGAAAACAATGACGAACTTACCACTTGTCGAATATGTCCGGAAGATAACGGCCGAGCATCGGCTTTTTGCCATTCGATTTTCGGCGTTGGATATCCTTGAGTATTGCAAATCAATGTCACTGAATCACCTTCGTTAACTTCGATATCTTTCGTTGATGATTCCAAAACCAATGGTTCACCTAGAATAAATAACTCATTGAATTTCAAATAGAAAAAGAGAGACGATTTCTTCCTACTAATCACATTGAGAAAACGTGTTAAATAAACATCACGTAGATTCGTATCTGTCAAACGACCTGTCAAAAAAACAAAATCTTAAAAAAATCAATTCACCCTCAAATTTCATCCTACAAGTTAAATTTCCAATATCATCTCGATCTAACGGATCGAAAATCAGGAACCAATCAGGTGAATCCGTCGCATGAATCGCTTGTAATCGCGGCACAGGTTGATTAAATTGCAAAACATCCGTATCAACAGCGAGCGTAAAGTTTTTTCCATCATTAAAACGTTCTAACGACCATTCGACCTGCACAAAACAAATGAAAAATAGGTTTTTTTTCTCTCGATTCAACTCACATGTCGTTTATCATTCGGTGTTAAACCAACGAGTGTACATTTCGCTACAAGGCGTTCGCCAGCACGTGGTGCAATGGGATCGAAAATAATACCGTCTTTATCACTCATATCAAATCGAGGCATCGTTTCGGAATGAATCGAAGTAATTAAAAGGAGAAGAAAACCGATGAGAATTAACAAACACATTTTGCGTTGGGAATGATTAAAGGTGAGATTGATTGACACGAAAAAGAGGGACAAAGGATGACCGACCGAATGACCAATGGTTAATTGGTCAGTTCAATGAATCTTTTCGAATTTAATTGATTTCGAAATTTTTCAAAAATCGAAACAAAAATAGAAAAGATTTTTTTTTGTTTTAAATTAAATTTTGTTTAAAACAAAAACTCAAATATGTTCGCGACATCTCTCTGCTAATTCGATTGAATTTCATTTTGAACTAATCAAACAATTATTTTTCTCTCTACTCAAACCGAGAAAATCATTTTGAAATAGATCTCGAAAAGAAAACAAACAAATGGCTCTACATCAGAAAACGTACGCAAACAAATCGTTTTATTCTCGATAATCGAATATTCATTTTGTTTTTTAGTGTCGAACAATTCGAATCGATACTCAAATGTGATATAATCGATCTCAAAAAATTGAAGAATCTCGCATTTAACGGTGAAAAAGAAACTATTCGATTCGATAAATTGCAAATACGAATTCTATTTAGGATGTCCCGAGGAGAACGGCATACGAAGTTTAACTTGGAAGGTAAAAATTCGATTCGATAGCTCGTATCGATTTGATTTTCCTTAGGTTTTACTCAATTATCTCGTACTCGATCGAACGAAATGGTCGAACCACTTGAGCAAACAACGGTAGAACGATGAATTCGTTGTTATCTTCGTTTTTTAATGTTGATTTTTCTAGAGAATTGTATCGAGGTTATATCCGAGAAACAATTATCAAGCCAGGCCTTTCATCAACATCGGAATTTGATCATGTTTGTTTAAATAGACAAAAAAAAGGATGTTTGAATTATTAATGAGATCGTTTTTTGTTTTCTAGCCATTGAATTTAGCACCTGATAGTTCGTGGGCGGTTTATTTCAAGGAAAATGAAGTTTTGCTACAGATTGATAAAGATGTTCGGTTGGTTTGTTAGTTGAACTTTGTTTGTTGAATCGAAATGTTGTTTTCTCACAGACGTCTCTGTCCGGATTTGTCATTTTTTCAACAAGAAACCGAACATCCCTGTTCAGAAATTCTCAATCAAGAGCCAGGCTTTGAAAGTCTTCGTAAACGTATCGTTTCGACATCGCTCAAAGTTGAATCTCAATCACAAACACGTTTACTCACTCGTTCTGAATATGCCTATTCGAATAAAACGAAAACGACAACGAGCTACGACGATCATGAATATCAGCTACTTCCCGATGGTCATGAAGCACATTGGGAAGTTGTCGAACGAATTCTTTTCGTCTTTTCGAAACTCAATTCCGGACAAAGTTATGTTCAAGGCATGAACGAAATTATCGGACCGATCTATTACACATTTGCAACGGATCCCAATCTCGAATGGCGAGGTTCGTTTGAAAAAACGATTATTTCGACGAAATTTTCTTTTCTTTGTTTGCAGAATATGCCGAAGCCGATGCGTTCTATTGTTTTACAAATCTTATGGTTCATATTCGAGATAATTTTATGAAAATTTACGATCATTCCGAATTCGGCATACTTGTTCGTATGCAGAGATTTTTAATGTTGTTGAAGAGAATCGATCATGAAGTCTATTATCTTTTTGAAAAACAAAAATTGAAACCGGAATTCTATGCATTTCGTTGGTTGACTTTGTTATTGTCGCAAGAATTTCGGTTGCCTGATGTTTTAAGAATTTGGGATTCGTTATTTGCTGATCAGGAGAAAAATTTCGAATTCCTTTTGTATATTTGTTGTGCTATGATCACGTAAGTTGACAAATTCTATTCGAAGAAAAGCACATTGGCATATTTTTAGTCTACAAAAATCTCGAATTTTAAATGGATCTGAATCACAAAATATCAAACTATTACAAGTTCGTGTTTTTACTAGAATAAGAAATTGTTTTTTTTTAATTTGAATCGATTTAGAATTATCCGCAAGATATGGATATTTATCAAATTCTTGAAAAAGCTGTTGAACTCAAACGCCTTTATCGTGTCTAAAAATGTTCTCATTGTTGTTTTTTTTTTCGGTGTTGTAATTGTCGAAACAAAAACTTTTTATTCAGATAAAAAAATCTATTTTGCTTTTTAGTCATTTAACATTCCCTCATTTTCATGTCAAAATAATAAAAACAATAATTGATATACTTCTATTTCTAGATGACGAACAGTGAAAATAGTTTTGTTGTTGCCTATGATCAATTGAAGGCAGGATTTTGTTTTCAATGAATATGATTGGTTTTGTTTTAAATGATAAATAAAACTCCTTTAGGGTCGACAGATCGTATCGAAAAAAGTCTATCAAACCGGAGAATTGATTTTTCAAGAACAACCACTTGTTCTCGCGCAATTCGAATGGAATAAACTTTATAAATATGCTGTACGTTGTTGTCTTAGGAGAAAGAAAAATCAAAGGAATTCTCATCGATTCGATTTCGTTTAAGGCGTGTGAATATTGTTTGTATCCGTTAGAATCATGTGAACAAAACGTTCGTCGTCTATGTCAAGATGCCTCGATCGTTCTTCCAAATCCCGATTGTGATCCAAATCGAACCATTGAACAGACAATTGTTCGATGTTCGAAATGTCATGTTGGTTATCCGAATAAAAATAGAAACGAAGATGAAGAAATTTCCGTTTGATGTCTTTCTAGGAAATGTTCTGTTCGAATAATTGCTATCAACAAGCATTGAATAGTTATCATTCAGTTCTTTGTCAATCAGGAGAGAATTATAATAAAGATCAATTAATTCGACATATTATTGATTTATGGAGGTAATTGACGAGAAGAACAAAAAAAAAGAAAAGGGATTCTCATCGATTGTTGATTTGATTAGATCAGCACATCCTCCTCCGGAAACAACGTCAATTTCATTAGTATTGAAGTTAATGGCTATGCTTAAACAAGTTTGTCGATGAAAATGATTTGTTTGTGATTAACTAGGACTAATTTAGACATCGAATCGTTTGGGACTTTTACAAGAATTACAAAAATTCTCTCAGGGCGTACAAAGTGATAATCAAAAATTCTATCATAAACTTTTACGTAAAGAATTTCAGGTTCGCTGTGAAAATACTGTTGATTCCTGTTGAATTGAAATATTGTTTCGATTTATTTAGTCTCAAGTTGAACAATTGAGATATGCTCTCGAACAATTCAATGAACAGTACATGCAAATCGAAGAATTCAAATGGTTTCTAACTCCAGATGGTTTCCGACAGTTATTAGCACTTCTAGGTCGAAATCAACAAGGAGTTGGAACGAGTAGTTTGGCTATTTGGGTAAAGAATTGCGAAGCTTTGCCAGTGCCTCAACAAGAAGTAGCTGGAGCTTCGGCAAATAGTGAAATCTCACAGATGATCGATGCAATTTATGCGAAAATTGATGATGTATCAGGAGAATTTATCGATTGTGAAGGAAGTGGTTTGTTTAAATTGCAAAGTTGCCGTAAGAAAAATTCAATTGGAAAATCAAAAGCAAATCCTTTTGTTTTCGTTTTTTTTTCATAAAATAGTGAATCATAGTTGCGAAGCCAATGCCGAAATTCAGTATTTACATAACAATTCGACATTATCTGTTGTTGCTACACGTGCTATATCATCTGATGAAGAAATAACAATTAATTATTTATCCGAATGTGACCGAAATCGATCTCGACATTCTCGACAAAAACTGCTTCAGTTTGTGTTATTGGATTAATTTTATAATAGGAAAATGTTTTTGTTGTAGAGAGAATTATTTATTTCTTTGTCAATGCAATCGTTGTGTAACCGAAGCGTCTGAACCCGATGAAACCAGTGAAGAAGAGAGCGAAGACGAAATGGACGAAGATTAAAAACAAACAGAAACACAGTTGTTATAGTTGTTTTTCATTACAAAAAAAAAGAATAAATAAATTTGATTATTAAAAAAAAACAAATTATGCGAGACATTTTATCTGAAATGATACTTGGATGGATAAATTCCAAGGAACATACATAGGTCAAATCTCATCGTGATTCGACACATACAAAGAAAGGAAAAAAACCGACATATATATGACGCAAAGGAAAGAAAATATTCCCTATATATATATAGTCGTTAGTTTTTGTATTTTTAATAAACGTACAGAAAAAAAGGAACTATAAAACATTAAGTTTAAGTAAATCATGGCATTTTGTGATCCTGACGAACAAGTTTTATTTGAAGAAATCCGAAAAAATCAAGAAGAAGCGGTTAAAAATGTCATGGATCAGAGTAAACTTTTGACTATACTCGTGGCTGGTGCAAGCAACAATGGTAAATCATCAGTTGTAAGTCATGTATTTGGTCGAAATGTTGGCATTGGATTAGATGGTGACCCAACAACGAAATATATTCGAACATGGGAGTCGAAAACTAAACGTTTGCTACTAATTGATACGCCTGGTTTAGAGAAAAAAGATAATAAAGGAGTTCTTGCTCAATTATCAACATGTAAACCGGATATTATTTGGCTCGTTCTTAATTTCAATTCATCGATTGAACAAGAAGAATTGGATATTGCTAACGTTTTTCCTCGTGTGCCGACAATTGTTATTTTGAATAAAGTCGATACACTCGTGATTAATACAATCAAGGATGAAGATATGAAAGACTTCGATTCAATCGACGGTGTACTACCGGATAAATTGAAAGCGAATAAAAAGTTAATGGCTGTTCGACAACGATTACTGAATTGGAAATCATCAACATCAGCTAATATCAAACGAATTCTATTGATGTCACTCAGACATGATCGACCAACTGATGTACCAGTAGGTGTATCGAATCTTTGTGAAGCAACTTGGATGAATTGTGATCAAGTTGCATGTATGAACTTTATGCAAGCACAAGAAGCCTGGAAAAACGATAAAATCGCTTATTCAATTGCTGCTATTGTTCTTGCCACTAGTTTAGCCATAGGTGCTGGTGTAATGCCGGTACCTGGTGCTGATTTAGTTGGCGTTGGCATGGTTCAATGGACAATGCTCGGTAGTCTCTGCAAAATATGGAATATGACTGGTGATAATATGAAAATATTCATGGATGTCATGACACGAAATTTGTCAGGGACAGTTTTCACTTCTGGAATTGGTTTTGTTTTTGCAAGTTTATTGAAAATTATACCTGGTGCTGGTACTGTTCTTGGTGGTTCAACTAATGGATGTATTGCTGGGACATTAACAATTATTTTAGGTGCAACAGCAACTGCTTGTTTGATGAATATACACGATGGCCATATGATAAAAAACGGAGCAGAATTAGAAAATAAAATGAATGATTATTTAAAATCGGACAGATTTAAGAACTTTTTAAATCATGTAAAAGAACTTGCAAAAACCCCAGTTGATATTAATAGAACTAAACTTACAAATCTTATTAAAACAGCTTGAAAAAGTTATTTTTCTTTTTTTTTAGATGATTGAATTCATATATTTAATCTTATTGCTTATTGCACTGTTTTGCATTTTCAACGCTTTTAATCCACCGGACGAAAAATGTAAATTGAATGAACCATCTTTAAAATCAGCTTTCGTTTTACCGAAAGAACTTCTAGGAGATATTTTCAGCAAAGAAATTCATGTTCGTATTCTTGGACCACAGAAAAGTGGAAAGAAAACATTGTTGAAAGCTTATAAAGATGTACATGAAGCAAATCGATTCTATTTCCCATCGGAACGTATTTATTTTGAAGAAAACGATCGGCCAGATCAGAAAATTGATGTTATTTGGTTTGTTGTTAATTATCATGCGCGTACAAGCGACAGTGAATTTAATATTTTACGAACACGTTTTCCTCACATACCAGTGATTATTGTTTTAAATCAAGTCGATGTTTTACAAGAATTCAATGGCGATACATTTGATTTAGTAGCAACAGATCATTTGCCAGAACATCTGACAGCAAGTAAACAGTTGAGCGGCACAAGACAACGATACAAATCAATAAAAGAAAGTCGAAAATTTAATTTAAATCAAGTCATAATGACATCAATGAGAGACGAGGAGAGCTTCGATCGACCTGTAGGTCTCTTAGGATTGTATCAGGCTACATTGAATTGCATAGATGAAGAACAATTCAAACGATTTGGCACAGAAAAGGTATCGGAAGAAGGTAAACAATTCTAAGAATAGAAAATCTAATTTTCGTTGATTTTCATAGTTGAAAATTTTCGCAAAACGGTCGAAATTATAAAAGAACACAAAAAAAATTCTTGGCGTACGGTTCTCATTTATGGTTCGAGTAACAATGGTAAATCAACATTGATCAATGAGATTCTTGGTGAACATGTTGCTCGAATTGGTCTCGATGGAACACCAACAACACAGCACCTACAATTGTATGAAGATAAAAATTCAAAAATTCTTTATGTTGACAGTCCTGGCCTTGAAAAACATGATAATGCTGATAAAATTATTCAATTAACATCATTTCGACCGGATCTTATCTGGCTTGTCATCAGCAATACAACAGCAATTGAGCCAGTTGAATTGGATATTTCACGAAAATATTATCCAAATACACCGCTCGATATAATTCTTAACAAAGTCGATATTCTTCAAGAAATAGATCTATCTGAGAATGAATTAAATAATTTCTATCGAGAAGTTCCATCTGCCTTGGCTACTTGCAGGGAATTGGTATCAAAACGTGAGAAATTACTCAAAGATCACAATCTCCGTCAATTAGTATTGATGTCAATGAGAGAGGAAGAAGAAAATGATAAAGTAATCGGTGTCGAACATCTACTCAACTCAACAAAAGACTATTTTGCCAATTTGAAAAGTAAATAAATCATTTTTTGTATTTTTATTATCTATACTTCAAATTATTTAAATCTAGGCGATGTCAATGCACAAAAGCCAAAATTATTAAATGACAGTACATTAAAACATCGAAATGTTTGAAATGAAAAAACTTTTTTTTTTCTTCTTTTGTCCAATAAGAATAAAAGAAAACAGTATTTATTATTTCAGATAGTTCTGATTTCAAACAGGAACGTGCTACAAAGTTTATGATGTCTCTACATTTTCGCTCATTAACAAATGAAATGGAATGCTCCAGAAATGTTACAAGTCTTACCGATATTTTCATTGATAATCAAACATGTAAAGAACCCGAAGTAGTCCATTCATCGTTGACTGATGGCTCAGATTTACTTAGAAATATGAGCTATGCAGTGCTTTTACTTATAACTACAGGTTTAATCGTAATTTTAATACGATTTATAAAGAATAATCGTCGAACGAAACACGAGAATACAGTTTTAGTTATTGGCGCTTCAAAAACTGGAAAAAAATCGATTATTACAAATTTTAAAAACATGAATCCAACAGCTCAATCATGGGTTTTTTTAGAAAAAGATTATACTGAATATCGAATACCAAAATATCCTCGTCCCAATGTCATTTGGCTTGTAGTTAATTATCAATCATCGATACATGATAATGAATTGGAAATTCTTAAATTCCCGAACCAGATTCCTATCATCATCGTAATTAATCAAGTCGATTTACTTCAAGAACTCAACATATCCAATGATCGAATTCTTGCAAAGTTCCATGAACAACTACCCGATTGTTTGAACGGTCATCAAAGATTAATTAATATTCGACAACGTCTGATGACTTACAACAAATCAATGGTTATTCTATCATTAAAACAAGAAGAAGAATTCGATCGAATTATTGGAATGAATAATCTAATCGAACTCACTAATCAACAGTTTAATATTAAAACTACTATTTCTCGAATTCAATCAGAAAAAAGAGTTCTCCTAATGGGTTATACTTCAACAGGCAAAAGCTCGCTAATAAATGCATTTGCTAAACAGAATTTAGCTTCGGTTAGTCTCGATGGACAACCGATGACAAAACAAATTCAAGAATACTATCTGCCAAATCAGAATTTAACTTTAATAGATTCGATTGGTTTTGAAAAAAAACGAAAAAATACTGACAAATTCAAACAGTTGAAAAATTATCCTCAACCTGATTTTATTTGGTTTTTAGTTAATTTTCATTCATCGATCGATCAAAATGAATTGGATATCGTCAATCAATTGTTTCCAACGATTCCAACGATTATCATCGTTAATTTTACCGATGTTCTGCAAGATTTTAACGATGAAATTGATTTGAACAATCCAATTTTCGCAACTAAACAATCATTTCAAACCGTAAAACAATCACTTCTACAATTCAAAGGCAATTATCCAACAACTATTCAAGATATGGTCGTCATTTCACTTCGATCCGAAGAAGACAACGACCGACCACGAGGCCTACAAACTCTTCTCGATAAAACAATAAGACATTTTCAATAAATAAAGTTTTTGTTTGTTTGCTTGTGACATCTATCTGTAACTATGTTCTATTGGTTAACCTTGCGATCATTATAGAATAAAGTGAGCAACCATCATTCGTTCTTTTTCTCAAAGAAGACAGACAAGAACGAATACACATATAGGAAACAAAAAAAAGAGAAGCATCGATGTCTTTTTTTTCGTTCGATTCATAATTTTCATTTGATTTAGATAATCGTTTTCTGTTTTTTTCCCTAATATGTAGTATAAATTCAATAAAATATGATTAATCAACCTCAAGCAGCTATTCCTCCACAACAAACAAGTAGAAACTATCAACGAAACGAACAATCTATTCGAATTGACTGTTTTTTTTCTAGTGTACATGTCCAATTCAGATACGAATTCTTCGTCGAACAATTTAACAATGAATTCGAGTCAATCAAATCTACTAAATCATCAAATAAACGCGTACAAATATCTCGTTCGAAATCAAACCGTACCCGAACAACATCTCATGGTTATCAAACGAAGTCAACAACCAACACAACCACCACAACAACAACCGTTCTATCCACCGAATGCCGTTGTGACAAATAAACAATCATCTAGTCCGATTGTTGACAATCGATACAGTTCACCTAAACCACCGTTGATCAATGGTTCGACGCCTCGATTTCCATCGACAACAAACTATTATTCGCCTGTGCCAATCAACGGCACGACAACATCAACCAACATCATCAGTCAAACGCCATCCGTCGCCGAAAACGCCCTCAATTCGACGAATGCTCGTTCGAACAATCTTCGTCTCGCGCCCGTTCAAAAGCCAACCGGTGTCGACGTTCAAGAAATTCTCGTCGAACGTGATCTTCGCATTCAACATAACATCGTCGTTCGAGTCGACGAGCTCGAATCGCTTCTGCCAACGTTACTTCACGATGATCTTCGCATGCGAGCTATGATCGAGCTCAAAGCATTGAAATTGCTCAATTTTCAACGACA
>ERZ781398.2083-NODE-2083-length-17547-cov-4.122799_pt1 | contig 17547 bp, 28 predicted proteins | sample MGYA00433077_ERZ781398 | MGnify/ENA primary metagenome ERZ781398 (study PRJEB29847, sample SAMN06458254) | wastewater metagenome | isolation source: Wastewater bioreactor | place: South Africa: Cape Town | study: EMG produced TPA metagenomics assembly of the... | reverse complement strand
AGAATGAAGAAGAATTAATTTTGATAGAAAATGTTTTTGTCTTGAGGAGTGTCTCTACGTCAGATGTTGCAGCTGATTCATCGAGATTTGTCGTTGAAGTATTAGGTAGAATTGATTGCACGGGTGCAACTACGAGTAGATCGAGAATTTTCATGAGTTTCATTCGAGAAAATTTACTGTTCTGAGTTGAATCAAATCGACATCGTTTAAGAAGAACCCATTCATCAGATTTTCGTCGTTTGCTATTCGTCGTATTAGTTAAAGCAAGAACTTACAGTTCGGTTGAATAGGTTTTCGCCGCCAATCTGTCAAGAAAAGCGAGAGAATAAAATTTGTATTTGTTGAAAGAGTCGATTTACTTTTTAAGCCAAGAGATATCGGTGTTTCAATAGCTACAAGAAATAAATATCGAGCTATTAGAGAACAGATTTGAATGAATTACTAACAATAACGAATTTTGGTTGGCGAGGTTGTTGTTGCTTTCGATGAAGCAGCTGCAGCTGCTGATTGTTGAATTAATTGTCGACGTTTTGATTCATTAACTGTAATGCCTGATGTTTGGTGATAATGTCCAACACAGAGACTTCGATAAGCAACGAATGCTTGACATTCTTCTCCTCCGTCATATTTACATAATTGTCTCCAAACACGTCCATTAAAACGTTGTCTTTCGATTGAACCATCACGTCGAACATGTACACGTATTTGATCTTTATCCGGTAGACTTGTCGCTGATGAACTCGTTGTTGTCATAATCGATGTTCGGTTGACTGTTTTCTTTTTTTGTTCGTTCTTTGTTTTTCTTCTTCTTCTTATTATTATTATTTAATCTATTACAATAAAAAATGAAAACAAAAGCCCTATCAATTTTACATCATCTGACACGATCAAGACTGGAGAGAATCGTTCGTTCGTTTTTACTACTCGAACTTTTTCGTATGGATGGTGATTTCGCTTATCCAATCATATATGATGGATAATGAGAGGAGGGATAATAATAAAGTCCAATACACTGATTGGTTTTTTCCAAACGGAGTTCGGCTATCGAAATTTAGTCAGATGGCGCTAATTTGTTCAATAGTAGAATGTACTATTTTCGGACAATTCGATTTATCCTTTTTTGACCAAATATAATTAATTCTGCTATTAGATAACGAGTCTCTTCTATATATGAGTCGGAAATTTTTTCCTCTGATTTTCCTTTATTTTGTGGTAAGATAAATCTCACTACTTTTCGTAAATCCTATCCTAAGTATTTTCATTTCTCAAATTGATATAAACATTAAAAATTGATATAAATAATTTTTTTCATAAACATTCTAAAAAAACAAAAGGAAAGCACTTTTTTTCATAAAATGAAGAATAAAAGTCATAATATTATGCGTATTTATAGAGGTTTTTCGAAATAAGAATCCATAGGCTTTAAACGATACTCAAATATCGAATCGAGCACCCAATTTGACGAAAGAAATTGTATCTCTAATGATCGACATCGATCGTAATTATATCGTCGTTCGGACACATATAAACGATCACAGAGAACGATAACTTTATATTGATCGAGATCATTTTGTGTTACACATGTTATAATAACACCACCACATGTTGTTATTAACTGTTGTAAACGATCATTTGAAATATGTATATCATTTTTTTCTGTGCATTTAATCATAAAACAGAATTTATCAAAAAGCGGCTTTTGTCTATCGGATAGACGTGAACGTTTCGGTCCACCGTAAGCATGATTACCGGAGTCATCGCCCTCGATTTCATAGGAAATTTCATCGATAATTCGATCGTATCTTAGGCAATCGATTAGCCAACGATAGGATACGCAATAACAATGATGTGCAATGCCTTCGATAAGTCTCAATGAAAGAGACGTATAGAGAAATTTTTTATCATCATTAGCAATTAAATGAGTTGTATCAGGTTCGACATTCGATGTTTGACGAACACGATGCGCAAATTTCCGTAGAAATTCGTCAACTATGTCCTATGAACAACAGAAAAAAAAACGATTCGATGTATTCAGAGAGAGAGAGAAAGGCGAACTTGTTGATAAGTATCGAGACATGTGGTCGCAAGAACGATTGGTTGTAATGTTGACTCGTCCTAAACGAGAATTGCTTTTGATATGAATGTTAAAATTTTGAAATAACTTGAAATTCTACGATAGTATTATTGATACTCTTGTCTGCTACTGTTGGAACTGATGGCAATTTATTAAAATCGCCTTCATCATCAAGTGGTAATTCAGATGTTGAAGGTGCAAAATCATCAGCAGGAATTGATGGTTTTGGCGTTTGATGAACACGTCGTATGTGTTTCTAATTATTAACATTTTTTATAGAGAAAATAGTAATCAATGACTAGCAACTCACTTCGATATATGCTTCACGAAAGAATTTATTACAAATCGTACATTTAACTTTAGCAACTGATTGACTGTAGGATTTTGAAACACGACGGGGACGTAGGCGACCTTCACCAATATCCCAAGGATTAACTAAAAGTTGCGGTGTATTATCTTCGATTCCATTGTCTGTTTCTAAAAAGAGAAGACCTATCAACGTGTTGAATTTGATATAAAAATCTGTCAATTAACCTAATTGTTCCGTTGTCGAAACTGTCGTGTCCGTCTGCAAACCATTCAATAGAAATCATTTATTTTTGTTTTTCGATATGATTAGTTTTTTTCATTTACTTCGCTATGGTTGTTTGCATTAGATCGAATTAACTTCATTTTATGGATTCGTCTCATATGTCTCAAGAAGCCTGAGCGATACGAAAATTCATGTTGGCATCGAACGCAAAATTTGCCTTTTGGAAATGCTGCCACCAATGGAGATGAAGAATCTTCAATTTCTTTATTCAGAGTTTCTTCTTCTTGTATCGTTGGTGTAAACGAGGTTATATTATCTGTCGACGCCGACGTATTTTTCGTAGAAAATATGGATAGATCATCTATATATAGAAATGATGTTTATAGTCGGCAGTCAATGATACTAACCTTTGGTTAATCGAGGTATACGAATGATTGGTTGGCTCAATTGAGCCTGTCGAGCGAGTTTCTGCTCAAGTGACGAAGTTTTTCGTTTCAGTTTATTGATTTGCTTCTGCATTTGAAAGATAATATTTGTTGTTGTGATAATATAGTGTTTAGTTAGAGAATCTGTAGATTGAATTAGTTTATCATGTCGATGACGAAGTTTGACGAGCGCATGATCTAAATTTAGAAATTCATGACCAAAAAAAAGTGATTTGTCTATTGATTTTACTTTTTGAACGTTTTGTTGACCGTTCAACAATATTTGACGACGCGGTTGATGACGGGGATGGAGTATTTGCATAGGAATCTCCGTTCATAGTCAAATCACTGGCTGTAAATGCTGAATTATTTGCGTGCAATGTGGAATATATATCACAAGTACGCTTGGGATTAGTCTGTGAAATTGATATCGATAGCATACGTACTTGATAACATTTCTTTATATTTATATATATATATATCTATATTTAAATAAAAACAAAGTTGAAGTCGAAAATAAACGAACAAAATCCTGTACTCCAATTGACTTTCGAGAAAAATGAAAGAGAAAAGTAAAAAAAATACTAACTCCGAATACCGCGACAAGATAGCTGTGTACTTGCAACGGTATACTCATGCTTCGCAGCAGCCATATTCGCCTTTTCTTTCTTATCGTTACAAAAAAACCCAGTTTATATTTCTACATAGGACAGACAGACAGGCTTTCTTCCGACTTTCTTCATACATGCTTATATGAAATGAGAGAAAAGAAAAAAATAGAACAGAATATGCCATGACAGCAGTGAGACGACGACGTGCTCCAAACAGAAATTCTTTTTACTCTGTAAATTTACAATATTTCTCTTTTTTTTGTTATTATTAAAAGTGCTGAAAAACAAATACTTAAAAAAAACCTCGTTCTTTTGCTTCAGTCATCTTGCTTTTTAGCTTCGCAGGGCGCCCATGAAGTGACGACGATGTTTTGGTTATCAGTTGTCGTCGATGTAGCCAACCACGGTGGTCGAAATTCGGTTGCATCCGGATTCAATTGACTTTCTTGAGCACGTTCGACCTAAAATTCAATTGAATTGATTTAACAACATTTCACTTCGCGAGTTTTTTTTTATCTGTCAATACTAAATCAGTAGGCATTTCAGCTGTTGTATATTCTTGAGACATAAACATCTCACATTCACGCATTTGTTCGTACATTTCCTCTTGCTAAAAGGTCAAAAACAACAAAAATAGTTCTTTTGGCAATTCTCATCGTACTTCTTCACTTGATAGACCGTTCCAGGCCTAAAAATCAAAATCACAACAAATTCGACTAAAACGATCGATTTATAATTACCGATTCCTGCTGTGTCCAATATTTCGAAAACTTGAGAGAAAGAAAACATAAGATATTTATACGAATGAATCAATATTGAGTTCGTACTTCGTCTTCGTAATTGACAAAGGCGTTTTGAACATCATCCGAATAAATCTCTTCTTCATTTTCATCGTATGTCGCATTTCGCTCTGCTTCGAGTTGACTTTCAATATATTCTTCATAATCATCATTGAGTCTGAACATTAGAAAATAATTTCATTAGAAATTCAAATCCAATTTAATGTGCTTACTCATCAGGATAAGGTTCTATTAAACTCGACAATTGATTTGGATTGTTAAAATTACTAAAATAAAAATTAAACATATGTATTTCATTGACGTATGAGACACAATTGATAAGTCAAAACTCTTGATTCATGATTGAGAATAGTCGATTACATACGAATTGAAGGTACTCCATGTTGTTTCATCAGTATCATAATCGCCAAATGCTGCAGCATGAACTTGATTCGTATTTGGATTTGATTGAGACGAAGACATTTATCTAAACATTGAGTGTATTAATTAAACAACGAAAAACTCAACAAATTGCGATGAAAAAACGTGATCATAAGAACAAGCTGGCTAACTAACGAATAAATATTCGTTTATTGGTAATAATAAAACGGTTTTTTGCGTGATATCGCTAGTGTAGCTTAGAAAAAAAATTCTATCAAATACGTAAACAGCATCGGTATTTATTTGACATATCAAAGTGGAGATGTGGGGAATTTCATCGATGAATTTCTTCATGATTGCTGAGGACTTTTGATGATGTTTTTCGTGAATAGATGACACTAGTTACCGAACTATTCGTACAAAGGTAAAAACCTTGATATGTCGACGAGCGTATAAACTAACGTTCGTTCAGTGTGCAAAATTTGATTCTCTCTGTTTAGTTTAGATTTTTCTGTTCAATCGAAGAAATAAGACAGAATTTATATATATGCGGACGCGTGCTTAGTTTAATTTCGAAAAAAATAGTATATGAAAAAAAAACAAAAAAATGCTCGAGAGATTGAGATCGAAAGAAAAAAGATAGATTGTGGTGTTGAAATTGATGACGACGACGACGATGATAAAAAGTGTTATCTCTTCTCTCTCGAGTTTTTCTGTGTGATATTCAAGCGCGCATATACATTAAAAGAAAAAAAACTGAAAATCAACAAAATTTGACGAAAAACAACGATGACGATGACGACGATATCGAGTTCAATATTTTTGTTTGTTTTTTAAAAGCGAAAAAAAAGGAGAGAAAATGTGTCTTTGAAAAATTGAGCAGGCTGGCATTTTTTTTATGTGGTGATTTGTCGTTTGACAAATTGAATTGTTAATAAACAGATAGCGAGAAGAACGGCAATTTGTTGGAGATTCTTCAAACTTGAACTGCCACCGAAAGCTTGGGTGTCTTGATCATAAAGATATTCTAAATAGAAACGAGTATACACAAACATTCGAGAGAATGAAAAGTTTCATTTTACTGAAGAAGGCAACAAATGGAATAAATGCTGACCAAAGTCCGATTAAAGCAAGTGCTGATAAACAACAGAGACAGGTGATTGCTCCACCTAAACCTCCTAATAATCCAGCAATTCCTCGACCTCCAGCAGCCAAACGATCTGGTGGTGGTAATGGTGCTCTGAAAACGGCAAATTTCGGATTTCAACTTTCACCTTGAGAAAAACAAAAACCTTACCGTGCTTTGTTGGACATTTTCTCACGTTAAAGTGGCACACAGATCTAGAATAGAAAGAACTTCTTTTCTTCTCAAGGAAAAAGTACTGAAAAAGACGAAATCCTTCTCGACTGACTCTCGTTTTCTCTCCTCCGATCCTTAAACCTATACAATATTCGTTGGTTATTATTGTTTGAAAAAAATACGATACTGTATTTCATCTCATCTCATACTCAGCCTTTCTCTCTCTCTCATTATCTTTATCTATCTTTTATCCGAAGGAGAGACCCATCGAATATGCATTCACGTCATGCATGACGAGATTTTCTTTTCTTTTTTTCTTCTTCTTCTTTCGTTTTAGCCTAAACAAGAGGAACTAGTGTCTTTCTCATCAATAACCATGGTTTATATGAAACAGAGACAAATGATTCTTTCTTCTTTTTTTTCTCTATGGATAAAAAAAAGGAGAGAAACAAGTTATGCACAAAAGCCTCCGTATTTTATGACGATTATTGATACGTATGACAAAAAAAAGGAGAATAAATCATGCGTGAATTAGCAAACCAAACGACAGATTTGCAAGTAAACGATATACGACCTTGACTAAGAAAAAAATCCGAGAAGAATCAAATAAAAAAGAGAGCGAGAGAGAGAGGGAAATGCATTCTGTGTGATAATCTAAGGTGTATCATCAATAAAAAAAAACAGATAATTCAGTACATTGAAATTTCTATCTTTTGTTTTCGATCTGATTCATAACGACATCAAATCCGCCGATAAAAATCAAGGAAAAGATTTAATAAATAGAAACAATTGAGCAGCAATTTTTATTTTATATATTCAAAAAAAAAAGGTGAAAAAGTATTGATAACAACGACGACGACGACGACGATTTGACGATAATTGCTGTTCAAAAAAAAAGAGGATTGTTCTAGCGCGCAGAAAATATCGAAAAGAAAGCGAAAAAAAAGAAAAATAGTTGTGTTGCAGAGAAAAAATTGTTCTTTCAAAAGAAACTGCATGTGTTTTTTTTGTTTGTTTTGTTTTATTGATCGATTGCTTATAACGGTGTTGTAAAAACAAAGTAGATCTTGTTTTTTTTTGTTGATAAAATTAAGCACTTGCAACACCTCGACGATTTTTGAATAATAAATACATCGAGCAGAAAAGAGCAAGGAAGAGAACGACGATGTTCGATTCAATGATGGATCCAAAACTACCTTCAAGAGCCTTACGATATTGTTTTTGGATACCGTCTAAAAGAAAAGATTCGTGTGCATAAATAAGAGATTTTCAATCACCTACTCATGTAAGCGGCAGCACCAATCATAGTACCGAAAAGTCCGAGTAAAGCTAATGTTGATAAACAACCGAGACAAAGTAAAGGTGCAGCAATACCGCCAATGATAGCGCCAATGCCGCCGGCACCGCGGCCTAATCCAGCTCCGGGACCACCTGCAACAGGTGGTCGAGGAATGAATGTTTGTCGACTGAAAGCAAACAAATCGTTTGAAGAATTTCCCATTCGAAATCTTACTATGTTGGATATCGGTTAACGGCATATGGTCGTGCTGCTACTGGTACTGGTCGAACAGACATGATATTTATTTGAACGAAATAAGTCCAACGAACAACGACTTAATCTAGAAGAAGAAGAAGAAAAACGTCGAAATTGTTTAACAATTTGCCATTATAATCCTTCTCAATAACGCTAAATCCCTGACAGTCTTGCACATACACTATTTCTCGTCATAAGCACGGTCCAATACACTCACTCATTCGTTTTCTTCACTCGGTCCCTCTCTTTCTCTCTCTCTCTCTCTTTTTCTAATTTTCTTCTTTGTTGTTTTTTGTTGATCAATAAAGAGAAGAGAGAAATAAAAAAGAAAACAACTTATAATTATCCCTGTCTCTTATAGCCAACGAAAAAAAAAAGAAAATTTCGAATTATATACGGCCTAACGAACGGACAAAAAAAAGGTATGATGAAGATGCGAGAGAAAAAAAAGAAAGAAGAGACCTCCAAAAAACAAACATGACAAAGAGAAAAAGGATGATCAATTACATTAAAGAAGAAAAAAAAGAAACCGATTTACGAAGGCAATTCCTATTCATATAAGCGATTAATAAGCAATAGAAATTCGCTCAAGCATGGCTGCTAAACGGCAATAGTTAACACACGCAAAAAAAGAAGAAGAAAGCGAGAGAGACAAGTACGAAATACATATCGATCGGCTCTCGGCTTTTTTTTGTACGTGCGTTTGTGTATAATCGCGACACTGATAGAGATGAAAATGAAAGAATAATACTAATCATGATAAATAGACGAACGTTATGCGTCAATGATCGACGGGAATATGATAATGTGTAGGTAGTTAACTATTGCAATTCGCATATGAAATAGAAAACATGATGTGTTGTCATTGAAAATACCGATTAGGACAAGTTAAGAGAAGAAAGAAAAAAGAGAGGAAAAAAAGCCGATGCATAATAACAACACCGAAATTAGCTTGAAAAGTTGTTCGACTGCATCAATAAGTGCAAATATGTTTTCAATAATGATTGAAATTATCCTCATAGTTTATTTGTTTTTCAAAAAAAGAAAAAGAAAATTTGCTCTGTTAAGTTTGTTTGAATTCTATACGTTTGTCATTCGGCCATTCCATTGAATATTCCAATGGTAATCGGCATTCACCATGTGCTGCGAGTACACATTTCCATTCGATGTTGTTATCATCGTTTAATAGAACAGTACAATTTGTACTTTGCTCTCTTATTCGTAGGTCAGGTTGAATGACTTTAATTTTAATTGTTTCATCACTTGAAAGTGGCACTTGATCGTAAATATAAACGATGACATCAGTTGATTTCAGATTTTTGACATGAATTTCATGACGAACATTTTCATGATGAACTTTCGAAATAAAACCATGTGTATCAGCGAGTTTTTTAACGGGCTTATAATCGACTTTGACACTTGCATCGACACCTAATGGCAGATCGAATTTATCTCCGAGACAGACATTATCAATCGCACTATGAGTAATGAAATTATTGTTCATAAAAACGGACGCTGGTCCAGCGAGAAGCTGTCTATCCGATGAATTGATCGTTGAAGCTTTGAGATAGGCATGTAAAGATAATTTTGGTATGACTGTATAAGTAAATGTCGATGTTAAATCGAGCACACCAATTGTGACTTTATGAGGTTTACCCTAGTCAATCGAAATAAAGAATGACTCTAGTTCATTTTAATGAAAGAAAAAATCGATCGATCGACATACATCAGCTTCGATTGTTGTTCGTCGAGGAATGCTAAAACTTGTACTCGACATACTTGTTTCAGTACGAGTCGATAGAACATTGATTGTATTATCATCGTCATCATCTCCATCACTGTTGCTATGACTGGTTGAAAGACGTCGTCTAGCTCGCATTTGTGGTACACCGCGTGGTATCGAAAGTGAGAGAGACGACGAACCACCAACTGAGAAAAAAGCTGATTTTTTAGCATATCGAAAAACTTGAGTTTCAAAGTTGATTTTCAATGTTGCCAATTTTGGTAATGCACCACCAAGTGATGGTGCAGCTGTTGACAATGCTAATTGCACATCGGACCAATCCTCTTGACTTTTATTAACCTAAAAATCCTCGAGAAAGAAAAAAAACGTTTTCTCAAATCTGTTCTATGTTCTCAACTTACAATAATACCATAGTAAGTTAACTGAGTTTGAGGTTGACGTGTTGAATCTGTACTATTAACACGAACATCATAACTCGCTGTCCACGAACAATTACTGATCAAATAGGCAATTTCCAAAGAAACATCAGCATTGGTCGCACCAATATGTACTGTTATAGTAACTAGACGTATTTGTTTCTGTTGATTTGCTTGTCCATCTGCTCCATATTCACTGATTTTTGCTCGTAAATTTACCGCTTTTTCTGTTAATGTTTTTATTTGACTTTCTTCGTTTGTTGTCTCATTATCCAATTTCAGTAATTGTTTATAATAAAAATCCAGAAATTGTTCGAGAGCTTCCAAATCAATCGCACTATTCTTTTCATTGTTTTGATTCATTAATTTCGATGCTCGACCTTCAATCCATGCACGTTGTTTGCCAATTCGAACTAATTCTTGTTTATGTTTATCGATTTCTTCTTCGGTCGAACGTAATTCTTTTTGTAATTGTTCTAAGACAGTCGAATCATTTTCGATGGTTGAATTTTCAAAACGAGTTTCATATGAAACTTCAAGAATTGTACAAGCTTTGCTGGTCCCACCACTAACGTGTAACGATGTTAAATCAACAAACGAAGAAAAACCTTCGAAAACAAGATCATAAGTACCTTCGGCATCGAACTGATGTCGAACAAGACGTGTAACCTCAGCTCGATCGTTGTAAACCGTCACAAACTGAATCGGACACTGTTCTCCGATGTTAAATTGAACAATGGACGGCTTTGGAATAGCAACAGTTGTAGTTGTTGTCATTGCGTTTCTTATTCTGTTTATCGTGAAATATTCTCGGCGGCTTTATATACATGCATCGACATTACTTTCTGACTCAACCATGCGGTGGTTCTCTCTATCGTGTTCTGTTTGTGAGTAAAAAACGACTGTCATGATGAGTCAACACTGTAGACGTGTAAAAAAAGAACTCAAATCAGCAGTATATGAATATCGTTATCGTTTATTAAAAGTAGAAAATCATGATTTTATTTGCCGAATTCCTGTTCTAATGCAGGCCATAGTTTGTACGCTCGTCGATAGCATTTGACTGCTTCGTCGGCATTCGATAGATCTTCATGTTGTTCCGCTTGTCGAATTAATTCACGTGCTTCCAATTCTTTCGCCGACATTTCCTCAGCCAATACACGTTTATACACCACATCACTAACAGACAAAACTCAACAATTCATCAACCCAATCATTGATCTTACCTGCGCATAATATATTTCTTTCCGGTACTAATTGCTTCACCTTCGTGAAACATATCATGTTGAAAGATTAACACCATGCCTCGTTCAGGTTTGAGTGCATAGGTAATCGCATGTGGTTTCGATTGATCATCGAGAAAATTCGTATTGCCACCAGTGAACTCATCATTTAAATAAGCCATAATTGTCAGTTGACTTTGTTCCATATAAGTTCGTTTATAAACACCATCGTAATGTGGTGCAAAAAATTGTCCTGGTTCGTATCGACAGATTCGAATTCGATCGTTTAGATCCAATAATTCCCAATGCGATGTATTAAAAAAACCTGGCCATTGTTTTGGTAAATAATCTTCGACACGATGAAGAAATGCTTCAGCGAGATGCTTTTGATTGATTTGTGTTCTACAAACACAACAACAAAAAAACATTTGTCAATTTAAAACGAATTTCTTTCGACTACCTTGTATTCGTTCGATAATTATCTCCGTATAATATTTTATTAAAACCAATTTTCTCGATTGAATCAATTAGAAATTCACATTCTTCAGCCGAGAACACATTGTATAAAACAAAACAAACTTCTTTCTTCTCTGGAAACAGATCGACCTACATTCACACAACATTTTTCATTGAAATCTCCGAAAAAACACAAAGATAAATTTACTTTTTGAATTTGTTTCTTTGATTCTTCGTTATTCCCTCGGAATTTCTCAAGAAAACCTTCCCACTCAACTTCTAAATTCACAACATCGCCAGCGTCAGCCATTATTTTCTTCCTTTCGTCTCACTTGTTTTTCTACATCATATAAATACACGTGCATCTATCTTATGCAATTACTATACACACATGAGTCATGACAATTTCTTCAAGATAAATCAATTTTTCAAACGTCATGATTTTTAATTCAAAATAAAACGAAAAAAATATTTACAAACAATTTGATAATCAAGAAAAATAATGCATTCAATCTCTCGTAGATTACATATTGAGTTCATCATTTGTCAAACAATCCGTTGGAATAAAACCTTCTTGACTATCTTCATTTCGCACCCAAATCCAATGCGGATGTGTACATCGAAGAACTTGTACCATTTCGGTTTTTCTCACCGATAGATCTTCACGAAATGTCGCTGCATAACTTTTCGTTATCGTATACCAACGATCGACTAGTGTCGATGTCAATGGACCAACTGGTTCATCATCATCGTCAGGAACAATCGTTTGATCATGTACCGTTCGTCGACTGCTTTCAGCTAGCGGTAAATCCGCAGCTGAAGATTCAACTAACTCATAATCATCATTAAGAAAATAATCCGAATGAAGACTCGCTAATAAACGGTGTGGTACGTAATTGATGATCGATGGGTCACATCTTAAATGGCATGATGCTGGTATTGTTGCTGTACGATGATGTAATGATGATGAAGACGCTGATGAACGGTGTGAAAAGTCAGTTAATGTTGATACACCGGAATCGGTTGAATCTCCACTTATAGATGAGATCGTATCATCAGATGTGATCTATTCAAAACGAGAATGGAATCATTTTAACACATTCGAAAAAACAAAACGGAACTTACATCAAGAACAGTTGCATCGGTTGAATCGGAGAATTTCTCGAAATCGTCATTGTTCATTGAATAGTAACTTTCTGGAGAACAATACGATCCATTACGAGCTGAAATTCCTCCACAGAATTTCGGTGTTTCTGAAATAAAATCAAGAACAAGAATGATAATAGATTATCTCTCAGCATTCGGATCATACTTTTGAGTGTTCGACAAAGGAAACTTTTCATATGATGTAATCGAGCAAAGACTTTGCCAGTTGGTTCTTCCATTTTCTTTCGATTTGTATATTCGCAATCAAGCATCTAACTGTCGATGGACAAATGTTTCGAATGATCGTGTGTTATCAAGATTACACAGTTATTTCACACATTAATCGAATTGATCTATTTGAATAATCCACTCAGAATGCATCTTCTCTCTTTCTCTCGTTCGATTGGCTAAACGAACATTTTTCACTTGATCCTATTTCAATCGACGAGAGGAAGTAATTAATCGTCTAATTGACTCATCACACGTTTGAGAAAGAGAAATGACAGACTGTTTGAGATCAATCGTCGCTTCATCAGTCATTCGTTCAACTCACACTGCTATTCGTTTTGATCTCGTTTCAGACAGATAGGAAGCATTAAATATACAAATAAAATTAAAACGGAAAAATAAAAGAAAAAAAAACGAGAAGAATGTAAATTATTTGGTTATGTTCTATGTTGTTGAAATTTGATCTGTTCTAAACAAATCATCATTCCAGTCTAATTGCTCGGTCCAAGCGTAGAGTGCGTCGACTTCACCATCGTTGAATTCGTCTTTGGCCATGGGAGTTATGTCTTGTCGATGATGAGTTTCTTCGATATTCATGAGTTCAGGAGCGACTTTTTGTTCGTATTGAAGAATGAGAGTCGTGGGCAACGATTCAGAACGAGTCATGATGTAAGCTTGACGCATTTTCGATGCATTTTCTAGTGCACGACGTGAACGGCGAGCTGTTGATTGTGGTTTTTTGGTATATGAAAGAGACGATGGACCAGCTCGAGATGTGGTCACTGATCTGATGCGAAAGAAAATAGAAATTTGAAATAAATCTTGTTGTTCAAATGTTTACTTTGCTTGTTTGAGTATTTCAATATGTTGTAATTGTACAGAAGGTGCATGAGGTCGTGTGAGAAGAAGAGGTAATTTATCACGTAAATCAGCTGTCATATGTCCGGAATCGACGTAACTTACAATATCATAGAATATCGAATGTCTGGGAATATCTTTGGAGAAAAGAAACAAGATGATCTTACACCGAGGAACGAAAAAAGCGAACTAACCTTCGAGATTCAATCGTCGCCAATTGTTCGCTCGACCACCGAGACGCGATGGTAACTCATCGAGCAAACTTGAATACTAAAAACAAACGTTATTTTCATTTCAATCGATTGAATGTTCGCAATCGTACTTGCATATAATCCTTCAAAGTGACAACATCGATTTCGTCCGATGCTCGTCCATCGGCACCGTGCAAGCCGTCGGATATCATCTGTTGATAGAACACTCGTTGTCCCATTTGTTTACAAGCTGCTATCCGAGCCTATTGAAAAACGAAAGAGTCAGTGTTTTGTTTTGAGTTTGGAAAATGTTGTTTGACTGACGTTCATATCGGAGTTAATCATCGTTTTAGCGTTGACATATTTCGGAAGAGCACCATTGAAATTTCTTACGTAGATTTTGAAGTAAATCACCGGAGGAAATTCGACGCCACCAAAACTAATTTGTGGGGAAAAATAGATGCATAGATACTCTCGAGAATCTTACCGAAATTTGACTTTTACGTTGAGACTTGGATCGCGTAGAAGTTCGGCTTCACGTGGTGATAAACGTCGAAGAATATCATTGGAAAGTGCGTGTTCAGCAGCGCAAACAGCGTGTTTCAATAAACGAAACATTTGTCTATCACGATGCCGACACCATGCATTTTCAATGATGAGTACAGCATCTTTAGCATTGAGAAAATCATTTTGAAGTCTGAATATCAGAAGATTAATGTTTGTTCGGTCAGAAATAACGAGTACCTACCGTTTGCTAAGATCTGCTGACATTTATTCAGTAACTACTCAAGAGAAAGAAAAGCAGAAGAATCTATCTAGAAGAAAAAGAAGATGATGATGATGATTTTATTGAATTTTCTCATGTTTCGATTGCGTATTCTTTCTGAACGAATTCTCTCAATTGAGTTTTGAGTTCTGTTCCAAGAAGATTTTCAAATGATCGTGCGTCTAATATTGCGAGACGAGATTTTTCTAGTGCTACGACTGTTGCATAACGTGCTTGTTTCTCTAATAAAGCTAATTCACCGAAATATTGACCGGCGTGTAAGACTTTCAATTCTCGTATTGAATTATCGGGTTCTTTTCTCGTGATTGTAACAGAACCAGTTTCAATAAAAAACATTTCATAAGCATTGGTATCATCTTGTTCAATGATCATTTGATTGGCTTGATAATATCGTGGTCGAAGTGCGTCGGCTAAATCCTCCAAACGATTGTCAGTTAACCATCCTCGAGAATAAAACGTTTGAATGAAATTAACTGTATGTAAGAATCTGAGATATTTTTCACGTTGTTTAATAGCAAATGATACGGTTAGAGTATTGAATGTATCACGATCGATCGACCATAATTGACCATTAGTCGTTGCTTTGATAGTTGCTGTTCGAGGTTGACTAGAAATCCGGGCATAATTCATCAGGAAAAATCGAAACGGATGTTTATTACCTATAAAGTAGTGCAAGTTCACCGAAACACCCCTGAAAATAGATGAGAAAAAAAATGTGTTAATGAGAATTTGTAATCGTTTGATTTGATACTTTATTATCGAATTGTGAAACTTTTCTTTCATTGACAATAACATCATAATTTCCGGATTCAATACAATAGAAGTAATCGCCTTCGTCACCTTGTCGAATAATTTCCTCGTCTTTAATAACCGATTTCGGCGAAAGATATTTAACAAATTGTTTGACGAGTGATGGATCATCACCGACGTAGATCACCGAATCTTTAACGATTTGACATAATCGTTCGAAAACATCGGGTTTTTTCATCACAATCTTATCGGTTAAATCTCGATTTGGATCCTAAGAGTTCGAATAGAAACAAAAAAACAAATGACGAACGAAATTTGTTCACAAACTGGTGAACCACCCCAAACAGATTTCCGTCGTTGTGTTTCTTCGCTGACATTCACGGGTACATTCTCATTATTTTGTTTGCTTAAAAATGTTCCCGTTTGTTCATTATCCGGCATCGAAACATTTTGTTTTTGAGAAAAATATTCAGCAGCATACGATGGCAATTGATCGGATGGTACTCGATTACGGAGAACATCAACAACAAAATCAGTTAATAAACTTTTAAGTCCATTGGGAAATGTAATTGATTGTTCGTTATTTGACATTAGATTAATTTTATTGAAAAGAAAAAAATCATATTTGTGAAAAGGCGCCATTTACATCTCCATTTTCTTTCGGTTTCTTAACAATAAGCAAACAAACAAACCTCTTTTTCCTTTTCATGAGCGACAACTATCAATGAGAAAGAAGAATTTTTTTTTTGATGATTTATGAAAATATGTTTTTATTCGATTTTAACAATTTCTCTGTTTGTTGTTGAGGAAAATAGAGTCTCATTGAACTGCTTTTTGTCATACCATTGATTTCATGACGAGTTGATGTCGATGTATTAAAACGTTTCTTTTGCAGACATTCTTTCGATGAAAAGAACGAACGTTTACTATAATAACATCGACAATCACAATATTTATTTCGTAGAAGACTCGTCGATGGTTGAATTTTCAAATAGATATGATTCGAATTTGGACTATCGGAACTTTGATTATCTGTAATCGATGCATGATAACATATACTAGCTTCACGATAATTTTTTTGACATTGAATTTGTATACAACAACATTGCTTAAGAATATTCTTGATTAATTGATAAACAGATTGAAACATGCAAAATAATTCATAACGAAAATGTTTACCACATAGACAATGTAGAATTATATTCGAAATTGAATTGAACATATCAAACATAACTAATAAATCATAATTAGCTTTCAAATAGCCTGGACAATCGTCATCAGCAAGCAAAGTTCCTTTGCAATAGACAACTGATATTAGAATATCACTGAACCAAGAATTTAATATGGCAAATAAGCATTCAACTGTAATCACCAGTAGAACACGACGTGTATCGTCTGTCCGACGACGACATGGTGTTATATAATTTGATGTCAATCGATTCAATTGACGAACACGATAAACCGAAAAGACATTACTAATAATAGTGATTACCGATGGTAAAACACTGCTGCATACTGACATAAAACAAACAAATATATTTCAATGAAATAGGTATAAACCGAAGATGAGCTGTTTTCAATTAAATACGAGCCTAGTTACAGTTTTATTTTAATGTGTGTCAAAATTCTAATTAATAAATGAATATACGTAGGGGTGGGATCAATTCTGTTGAGCAATATAAAGTATCTTTTGTGAAAAAAAATATAATTTTTGATTTAGAAGAGGCCCTAGAAAGTACGTGAGTTTTTTTGCCGATGAAGAATTTAGAGAACATGCCATGACAATTTCAATTTTTTCCAGATGAAAAATATGAGTAGTTGAAGTCACGTGATAAAAATGCGTCGTCATAATACTTTATTTCATCATGTTTCTATTTAATAATTATCTCATAAGTATTAATCATGTTCATGTCTTCAAATATCAAGAATACAATTTCGTTCATCTACTCTGTCTATCGGAAAACTATTCTTTGATAATTATATAGAAGCTCATTTATACATGTTATTTGGAATCAAAATACTCGAGTTTTATTTTTTGTTTTGATGAGAAGAAAAAAATTAAACAATATCTTGTCTAATTATCGGAAGTTCAGAAAATAGCCTAGATAAAAT
>ERZ781398.2070-NODE-2070-length-17636-cov-3.921677_pt1 | contig 17636 bp, 24 predicted proteins | sample MGYA00433077_ERZ781398 | MGnify/ENA primary metagenome ERZ781398 (study PRJEB29847, sample SAMN06458254) | wastewater metagenome | isolation source: Wastewater bioreactor | place: South Africa: Cape Town | study: EMG produced TPA metagenomics assembly of the... | reverse complement strand
TTCGAGAATGGAAATAAAGGAGGTCAAGTCGTTAAATGGAGTCTGACTTTAAATCAAACGATAACTGTAGCACAATTCGAACATCATTGCTTTGGTTTGTTCATAACTGATAGCCATATTCTTTACTGTTCGTTGCGCGATAAAAATAAAGTTGTCAAATTATCTTTAGAGAATGACGAAGAACGACCGGCTAATACTGTGACAAGTAGCGTAAACTGGCCGTGGGGTATCTATGTTGACCAAAACTTTAGCTTATTTGTGGCTGACTTTTGGAATAATCGAATTCAATTATTTAAATCTGGACAATTGAATGGAACAATTGTAGCAGGACAAGGAGTACCACAAGGATTAAAATTGAACCGTCCAACAGATGTAACATTTGATGCCAATAACAATATGTACATTGGTGATGCACATAATGGTCGTGTTATTCGAGTCAGTGGAAGTCAATGGAGTTGTGTAGCTGCTTGTGATGGAAAAAGAGATGATGAACCTAATCAATTTCAATTACGTGATGCATACATCATCCGGTTTGATAGTCATGGAAACATATATGTTGGAGATGAACACAACAATCGAATTCAAAAATTTCGTTTGAGAACTAATCCTGGTGGTATGTATTCAATAAAAAAAAAATAAATCGACAGATAGTTAAATAAGCTGTCCGACAGCATTTATTGAGTTGTGACAATATATCTACCGCTTAATCAAAGAGTGCGATATTTTTTTCGTTTTCAGCTGTTTCAAACCAACCTATGGTTCCTGTCGTCTGTCCAGAAGACACTGGTATAGGTCGATATGGTAACGTTTCCAATACATCATGTTATCTTCTCAATCCATGCTTGAATAATGCCACCTGCAATAACATTCATGGTACACACCATGACTATCATTGCTCATGTCCAACTGGTTTTCTAGGAAAACGATGTGAAATTGATCAACGACCATGTAGACCAGGTGTCTGTTGGAATGCTAGTAAATTATTAATTTCGAATTCTACTCATCATATTGAATAAACTCTTTTTTTATTTTCAGAAAGTTGTACGCCAACAACGAATAATGAAAGGATATGCGAATGTTTCGATGGTTGGGAAGGACTTCATTGTGAAACAAGAATCAATCTATGTCGCAATATTTCATGTCAAAATGGTGGTATCTGTTTTTCAGCATATCCAAATTATACATGTCAATGTCTTGGTCATAATTATTATTATTATGGACAACATTGTGAACTCGAAACAAAAAAATTAGTTTTTCTTCGTAATTTTTCGAAATCTATGTCCTATATTGCTATTATTGTTCTATCAGCTACTGCAATATTCATTATTACTATGGATGTTTTGAAATATGGTTTCGGAATTGATCCAGTAAAAGAAGATTTAGAATACGTTCGACGAAAAAAACAAGCAAAGAAACGAAAACCTGTTATTCAACGATTTATCTATGTCAACGAACCACCACCACCATCATCATCTTCAAAAACAAATCATTTGCATACAATTGTTGAAGAAACTACAATCTAGAAATACAATTTTTGCTTTTTGTCATTTGTTTTATGCGCATATTTATAAATTTCTTGTTCGATTGCTTTTTGAATGTAAATTCTAATGAAATAAAATCAAGAATCTTTGAGAGTCATCTGTCGATAAAAAAAGAACTTGTCAAAAATATAAACTTATTGGATACTATTTTTACATACAATTCTTTTCGACGACATTCACAAATATCGATCACATAAAATGGCAAAAGTTCGTCAATGGACTCGTCCCAATGCATTTAATGCCGCAGTAACTCAAAAAGATTTCAAACTCGTAGAGGAGAATTTACCTAAAGAACTCCAACCTGGCGGTTAATAATTTCATCAGCTATTTGTTTTTGAATTTCGATTCTTTTTTCAGAAGTACTCTGCGAAGCTGTTTATATTTCCGTTGATCCATATATGCGGTTTGAATGTTTAGTTCATATTCCTCATAGGGAACTCTTTTTTGTTTTTGTTCTTCAGTGTTCATGGAGATCCTATTGGAAAAAATAAAGTAATGTTTGGCGAAAGTTGTTTAAAGTAAAATATTTCATTGATCAAACGAAGATCGAAATAACGTTCCGTAGAGTGATTCAAACTCGTAATGGTGAATTTCCACTTGGAACACTAGTTCTTGCTGTTTGTGGATGGCAAACGCATTATCTATCAAAAGATGGCAAAGATCTTCGACCGATTCCATTCGATTTAGGTTCACTTTCGCCATCTGTTACTCTCGGTGTACTTGGCATACCCGGGTAAAATCTAGATGATCTTGTTTCATATTCAATTTCTTGTTTTTCTTGAAAAGATTAACAGCTTATTTCGGACTTCGTCTCCTAGAACCGAAAGAAGGCGAGATTTGTGTGGTTAATGGTGCTGCTGGTGCAGTCGGGTCAGTTGTTGGTCAACTAGCAAAACAAAAAGTAATCGTTTACAAAGGAAACATTTTTGTGAGATATGGATTTTGGTGTGATAGGGTTTGAAAGTTATTGGTTTTGCTGGTTCAAATGATAAATGTAATTGGTTGAAATCGGATCTGAAATTCGATTATGCATTTAATTACAAGGAAATCTCACTTAATGATGCTTTGAAACAAGCAGCACCCAATGGTGTCAATGTCTTTTTCGATAATGTCTGTTGTTCTACAAAGAATTTTGAATTTTCAGACAAGAAAAAAAAAAGGAATGTGTGTTTAGGTTGGTGGTCAATTTTTTCAAGAAATGATTACTCAACATATGGCGCAAGGTGGTCGTGTTGCTGTTTGTGGTTCAATTGCTAATTATAACGATACCGAGAAGCAAAAATGTACATATTTTCTTTTCGATTTGTACAACTATTTCTGTGATTTCAGTTCCACAGATTAATATGGATATTTTATTTCGACAGCTAACAGTTCGAGGTTTTAATGTCTATCAATTCTATGGTGAATTCAATACAGCTTTCAATGACATGGTTCCATTAGTTCAAAAAGTAACAACACAAGAAAGAAAACAACAATACATTTACTCGAAATTATGAATCATTTAGGGTGAATTAAAATTCAAAGAAACAGTCTTCGATGGCTTCGAAAAAATGCCCGAAGCCTTCATTGGTTTATTCAAAGGTGACAATACGGGCAAAGCTATTGTCAAAACAAGCAACTATCCATAAACTAAATCTCCTTTTTTTTTAAACTATAATACTCAGCTGTTCCTATTTATCCTTGACAACAATAGATCATCTAAACAATATTCAATTTCTATAATAATATCATATGAACTCAACGAAAAAGGTCAATCAAACGCGTTTCGCAGGCAACTGCTTGTAATTGAAACCATCGAGTCTGTTCGTTTGCATCATCAAATTCAACTTTACGAACTCTCTTCGATATTTTCTAATAAAAATGCCATTAGATGTCATTTCTGCTCCTAGATGTGGAAAAGCAAAATGCAGACGCATATAATGCATAAAAAGCAATATGTATGCATGTCTCTGTTTTTTTTTGTTTCTTCCTTCTCGTCATTTTTTTTTCTTCATTCCGTCGTCGAACTACATTGGTATTAATCTCATATGCAAAGTGAACGCCGACGAGAGAAGAGAGAGAGAGAGAGAAAAATACGCCAATGTGACTCACCTTTTCCTCCTCGTCTTCGCGCTGAGTTAAGAAGAGGAGGAGAAAAAAAGAGAGAGTCGATCATTCTTTTTTTTTCTTTCTCTTTATTAACATCGGCCGATGTTGATGTCGAGTAAGCACATACACGCAGTCAATACCAATGAAACATCAAATTCATCGTTTTTCTTCTCTCTCTCTCTCTCTCTCTTCGGTTCATATTCAAATGTCTCGAGAAAAACACACGTATACACATTTTTTTCCTCTTCTATTCATAGTCTGAGTCATTGACAGATTTTTCTACTCGATTCCAAACAGATGTTATTTAATCATCGATAAGTTCACGGAGTTCCGCTTTTTCTTCTTCTGAGATTTCGTTTATCAGCCGATCTGAATCACAGAAACTATTGACATAAACAATGACTCAACGCAAAAAAACAATATTTATTCGAATATTTATCGACATATTTTTATTTTTTTTTTGTTTTTCATCGAAGTAAGCAGTCCAGATATATATACACGTAGATATTATTACTGAAAGACAATGGCCCAATCATCGACAGCAGATTATATATTTAAAATCGTACTAACTGGCGATTCCGGTGTGGGCAAATCAAATTTATTATCACGTTTTACACGCAATGAATTTTCACTTGAAAGTCGATCGACAATTGGCGTTGAATTTTCAACGAAAGAAGTGCAAGTCGATGGCAAAACAATTAAAGTTCAAATTTGGGATACAGGTAAACACTAATTTTCCTTCGTGTTTCTTTTTTGCAGCAAAATAATACAACCTTGTTGTTTTTTTGTTTCTCCAGCTGGACAAGAACGTTTTATGGCAATAACAAAAGCCTATTATCGTAATGCTCTAGGTGCTCTTCTTGTTTTCGATATTCTCAAAGCATCAACATTCCAAAATCTTGATCAATGGTACAATGAAGTACGAGCCAATGCAGGCAGTGATTGCTGTATTATTCTCGTTGGTAATAAATCCGATCAACGACATATACGTGCCGTTTTGTACGATGATGCTAAACGTTACGCTGACGCGAGAAATATTCAGTAAATAGAAGACTTGATGTTTTTTTTTCTATCGAAAACGAAACGAAATTCACTCTAGATACGTCGAAACATCGGCCCTCGATTCAACAAATGTCGAACAAGCATTTCGAACGTTAATTGCTGATATTTACCGGCATTGGGCAGCGCGAATCGATTCAATGAAAGATGAGACAAATCTCAAAATTCCGTCGAGCCCATCACAAGTTATTAATCCAGCATATTCATCAACAACTAGTTCGACAAATGCGAATTCTTGTTGCGGTAGTTTTACATAGAGAAAAATCATTTTCGATTTTTTTATTCTGTACAGTGTGTTTCCTTGATCCTACAATATTACAATTATCTTTTCTTTCTTTAGTTTTTCTTTTTTTTCATTCTAATTACATAAAAGAGAATCTCGTTTCAATAAAAAAAAAGAAAGAAAGAAAGAAAGACAACAAATACATGATTGAATTCACCTACGAATTTACTGTTTTATATCTTCTAATTATCATTAAAGAAAATAAAGACATCACTTAAGTTGCCTTCGCAGAACGAAAGAAAAAAAAGTTTGTATATTCCTTTTTTCTTTGCATGTTGCTTGGTAAAATATAATGACGAAATACTGGCGTAATGTCATGCAGGTAAACCTGTCTGTATATATAAATATTCACGTTTGAAATGACGATAGCGCATTTTCTCCATATCGTTTAACTGATACAAAAACATGACAACTATGTACGATTTTCGACGACAAATTATTCCCGTTCGAGCACGACCATTCGATGAGTTCGTCATGTCAAATCCTTCGGAAGTCGTAGATATCGATGTTAATACGAGTATTGCTTCGTCTACGTCACGAAGACAAACGGTGTATGGTTCTGTATCTTTATGTCCTCAAGAACCATATGGATATCAGTCACAGTTCTATCAACAGCTGGAACTTATCGACAATCTTGACAAAATTGCTCAAATAAAAAAAACTATTGAATCGTGATTTTTTTTTAAAAACATATATGTAATTTCATAGTTATTTCCCAAGAGAAAAACATCATGAGTCATTTCTTTTACCGAGCGATTCAACTAACTAATCGATAGATTTATTTTAAATTAATAAAAAAAGAAGATTGTCTCAATTAATTTATTGTTCCATAATTTTGTTGATTGATAAAACGTTGTTTTTTCTGCTGAAAAAATTTTCGAATACGTCGTTCAAACGTTTGACTTGGCGATTCGACGAGAACTACGACAAATACGGACGCAATCAATGTAAAAAAACATTGAGAAATAAATGTACTAAATATAAGACTTGTTTGATAATGAATTGTTGATAAACGATTGTATGTATCTGTCAGAATGATTGTCGTATGAATTAAATAAGCTGCGTAACTTAAACGAGCAAATATGATCCAAATCGACGATGAAAGTATTCGATGAACAATTCCAGCTTGTTCAATTGAACAAAGTAGAACTAACCAGCCGATTGCTAGCGACCATAATTGACGTGATAATATTTGATAGATAATTTGTAGACTTCGAGGAAATAATTGAGAATACAAGGGAAAATAGAAGCAAATGAAAATGATGACCAATGAAAGAATTGTAAAGAAACTAATTCGAATCCATGATAATCTTGAACGATAATATTCAAGAATTAATTTTGTTAACATACCAATTAAAAATGGTCCCATACGACACCATGGTTTAATATAGATTTTTTCGAAAAAATCCATTGATACATCTCCATTGATTGTCATACCATTTTCAATGCCTGGATTCAGGCTTATTATACAAATCAAAGTAATTATATTAATAAAAATAAGAAGACAAATAAGAAAATAAGTCAATCGACGACGATTGAAAATAAATGGTATGAGTAGAATAGGTGCGAGAAGATGGAATTGAAAATCATTGGCTAAATACCACGTTACTGGTAAACATGATTGTGTTGATTCAATGAAATTATTAAGAAAGAATATTGTTGTCCACCACTGATGTCGACATGATGGTGTTTCGAAACCATTTGCTGTCGGATAGATGGGACCAGTGCCCATTAATGGTGTTAAATAGATGCTTATTAAAAGAATAAATATTAATGTTGGTAGTAAACGAACATATCGATGAAGATAATAGATAAATAGATGATGAATTCGAAATTCAGTTTGACTTTTAAATGTATTTAAAAATACATAGACAGCAAGAAAACCACTAATAAAAAAGAATGTATCGACACCAAATACAGCTCCAGTAATTAATTGTGTAGCAAACGAATTTCTAAGATTATCGAAAACATGTACAATATTATCTGCTATCGTCAATTGAAATACAAATGAATGACCAAAAATAATCCAGAACAATGATAGAACACGAATCCCATTTAAAAATGAATAAGTTGTATGTGTTCGATGGAATGAGAAGATTTTTTTGATATTTGTCAATGCTGAATATTCATGGAGACATGGAAGAAAATTTGCTAGACAAACGAATAGACTTAGAAGAAGAATCAGAATCAACGTTAAGATTGCTCCAATAGTAAAATGTTGCCGTTCGGATGGACATTGAACGTAGAAAGATTTCGAATGAAAATCATGTGAATGACATGAATCAGGCAAACAAATGCCCATGATTAACGCTGGTTTGGGTGGAAAAATTGGATCATCATCATCCATATTTTCATTTGATATTGTACAGTATTTTGTTGAATAAGGTTGACGAACATATGTTTGATTATTAATAAGATACAATGGATGAAGACATTCGTCGTACGAACCGAACCATAGATGTGAACCTTCGAGAATACCTGCCGGCGGTTTTAAACCCCATGAATCGATGATTTTCAAAGCCCATTTATCTTTCAGTTCGATTCCATTGACTAAATTCAATAGATCTTTTCGACATATCGTATTATTGATAGTAAATGGTAGTAAAGATCCTGGTGTAAATGATTCTATCGTTGACAATGAATCAGAATTTCTTACACGTGCTTGTAATAATTCAAATGCATGATGAAAACTTGAACTGCGTGGTAAAATCCATGATTCATTTGATGATGACGAAAAAATGAAACAAAAGAATAAGACTAATCGAAAGACTATCGCACGATGCATTACGAATGAACGAATAATTCGAGGTGCGCTTATATATGTATATATATACGTATTGTCGAGGTCACGCACTTTTCGAACGTATAGTTTATCTCAACTGTTTTGTTTATCTTTGTTTTGTACATTTCGAAATTCAGATATCAAAAATTAATTTATGTTTATTTTCAATAATTTATCTCGAAAATGAAACAGATTGAAATTTAATGATGCTAAACATTTACTAATAGAAATCGAATGTGTCGTATTTGAGTTGGTTGGCAACAGCTGTTTATATTACTTATGTTCATTTCTGCATAGTTGATTGCGCATCAGTACTTAGAAATTTTTTTTTTCTTTTTTTCTTTACATTTAATTGTCAATGCATTCAATACGTCTGTTATAAGAACGATTTCTTGTAAGTATGGTGATTGTCGTTGTCGTCAACATACCTTATCATTCAAAAAAGAAGAAGAAAATGCTTGATTGAGTGATTCAAGATGGATGAAGAAAAAGAGAGAATAGAAACATACAAGTTAATTTCGACGAGTGATCAGCTGTCGACCATTCCCGAGACAGATCGGATCTCTCCTTTTCTTTTTCTTCTTCTTCTCTTTTTATTTCTCTATTCTCTCATTTTGCTCATTATATCAAGTGAATATTTGATGTGAACGCGTGCCGAGTAAAAGTCTTCTATGCATAAGCACGATTTATCACTAATCGATCGAACGACAAATGACAGAAGTAAAAGTAATGAAGTATATATTTAATAATCATTTCTCTTTACATTCAAAGTAAGTTCATATTCGTTCATGAGTTACCCGTTTAGCAACGGACTTTTGTCGAGATTTGCAAGATATTCAGAAGCTCGTCACTAACGGGTCTCGAATGAATGAATGAATCACGGAAGATTTGATTTTATTTTATTTTTTTTAACGTTTAAAAAGTTTTTTTTCTATCAGAAAAAATGGGGTTTCAATAAAAATAACAAAAAATATTGCAATGAAATAACTAACAAATATATGTACAATAAAATTATTCACAACTAAATATCCTTGATAGTAGAATGGTATACGTTGATTGAAATTCATAAGATAAATGATTGATAAATGTATTAAATAAGTTGCATAATTAAGTTTAGAAAACGGTAACCAAATAGGCCATGAGAGAATCTGTTTGACAAGTCCATTTCGATTATTCATACAGAGAAATATTAACCAACCGATAGTTAATGACCAACATGTTCGTGATAATGAATTATAAAGAACAAAATATGTTTGACTAACACCATGAGGTAGAATATTATCTGGATAGATAACAAATATACAAGCTAATGCATTGAGAAATGTAAGAGAATTACAAATAATAACAGTTGACTTTTTCAAACGATACGAACGACCTGTATTAATAAAGAAAAAACCAGTTAAAACACCGACGAAATATGCTGATATTCGACACCATGGTGCGACATAGATCGTATTGAAAAATGTTCGACTACCCTGAGAATACGAAGAAAAATTTATTATTTCGATAATAATTCAAAAAAAGCAACTTACTGGAGTTGTTGCACCACCTAGAATACCTGTCTGTAAATCTGGATAGTAGAGTAAGAGTCCAGCAATTGAACCGATACTAACCAAAATAAGAAGAACTGTGAGAATAAAAGCAATCGGTTTGCGTTTTAAAACAAATGGTATTAAACATAAAGGTGCAATCCAATGAAATTGCATATCATTCTGAAGATACCATGATACTGGTAGACAAAGATAATCGGATTTATAGAGATTTCCGATGTAAAGAATCGATGTCCACCAATATTGATTTCGACATTGTGGCGCTTCGAAACCATTTTGAGATGGAAAAACAGGTCCTGAACCGAAATATGGAGTTAAATTAATACTAATGGCGATAACAATGAGATATGTCGGTGTTAATCGAATATATCGATGAACATAATAGAGGAACATCGTACGAGCGGATAGACAACGTTCTTTATCGAAATGACGAACAAAAAGAACAGTCGTTAGAAAGCCACTGAGAACAAAAAATGTATCGACACTAAATTCGGCACTTTGAATCAATTCCATGGCAGCATTGTGTGTCCAACTGAGAACTTCAAGTGGATTTTGTGCATAAACCAGACCAAACAACAATGAATGACCGATAATAACCCAAAATAGAGATAGAACACGCATGCCGTGTATGAATGGAAATGATTCATTGTCGACTTTTTGTTTCATTGTAAATATTCGACATAATGTTCTCCAAGCAGAAAATTCAGCTAGAAATGTTTTTGCTGGTGAAACGGATTCCGAGGGAAAACGTGATGTGTCTTTCTCATCATCGTTTATCAATATAAATGATGTATCATTCGATTTCATATAACGTTTGATAACAGGTAATCGATCAACAATTGTTCCAACGAGAACAATCGAACAGAGAATTGAAAGAATAACAATAGTTATTATGGCACCAATTGTGAGATTTTCTTGTCCATTGGCTGGATCGGTTGAACAAACAAGTTGATCAGCTGTAAGATTTGTTTTTTCAAAAATTCTGTGTAACAATGAAATAACATCCGAATGATTGCATGATGTAGGTACGCATAATCCAAGAACAAGACTAGCTCCTCCGAAGAGCTGCTGTGATGAAGCTGTTCCATAATTTAAAGTACCTAAACAGACAAAAAAATATATTATCTTCAATCTTTTCTTTTCAACGAACAATATTGTGTTTGAACGGGTTGAGATAAAAATGTTTTATTCGCTGATAAATAGTACGGTTTAAGACATTCATCATAATCTCCAACCCAATAAGTATTTCCTTTTAATATACCCGATGGTAATGGTTTAGCCCAAGCATCGATTGTTTTCATAGCCCACATTTCACGTCTCTCCAAACTCTCAAGAATCAAACCAAAATCTTGTTCACATTGTGCTATTTCAGCATTGAATTCTTGTAAACGAGATGTTAACAATTTTTCTTGTGTCACACTAAACGATAAGAATTCATCGATATGATCAACGAAATTCGTTTGTTGATATTGTCGAAGATATTGCAAAGCAGTATCATAACGTAATGGAATTTCTCGTTGAGAGATTACATAATCTATTGCAAATAATAACTTGTTAATTCATGATTCAGTTTACTAATATACCACACAATCTTATCTAAGAATTTTGATAAAAAATGGTGGTGTCATGATTTGCGAAACGCGTACTTTGTCTTTTCAAGAGCAAATTAAACTTCATGTACGCGTAAAAGACACGATAGAACTTTTGTTACAAAACAACAAACGAAAACAAATGAGTAATATTGATATAATAACTCATATGAACTGAGAAACGTTCTTTTGCTACATGATGACAAAAAAACAAAATGAATAGAATCATTTCTATTTAAGGATGTTTATTTATTTCAATCAAAACTCGACATTAATTTTGTTTCGTGTCTTCGTTCAACACTCATAGTTCCTTCTTGTTTTAATCGATAAGCAAAAAGAAATGTTGAAAATAATCCAACGAATTTAATTAAATAATTTAAAATCAATGTTGTTATTTCTTCTTCGAATGATAATGATGATGCAAGAAACGATCGTTCGACTAATGATGGTGTTGAGAGACCATTCCGTTGTTGAGTTAAAATTAGATTTACAATCAAACGAATCGTTAATAGAAGAAATAGAATGAAAGTAAACAAATTCAATCGATTTGCACGATTGGATTTTCTGAGAAGAAGAATTATATTTGCCAATGAAAACAAGCCAATAAATACGTTGAAACCTATGCCAAATACAATCGGATACCAAAGTGATATCGATTCATCGACATTAATTGTAACTGGCGTTCGATCAACGCGTGATATACGAATGTGAAATAGAAATTGTTTGAAATCAGATAGAGCAAAAAAGAAGATGAGAAAGTAAAATATGGCTAGAAAAATGAGAATTATTGACGATGTCATTCCAACGAGGAATAGAAAGAAAAAGAACGACCTGTAAGAACGTTATTAATATTTTTCTTTTTCCATGAACTAGAGGAAAAGCCGTAGTTTATTTCTTCTTCGTCAGATTTTCTTTTCTTCACAGACGCCTTCGAGTAGAATGGAGAGAAAAAAAAACGTGAAGCGGAAATACGACGATGAGAAAGAGAAGGTTTCTTTTGTTATGCAGAAGTAACAGAACAAAAATTATATCTCGTAATGATATAAATATTTAATAAATTTAAATCAATTCGTTCAGCCTGACTGAAGTGCTTTCAATTATTATTCGACTTTTTCTTTTAAATGCAATTAAATATCTTCACAGGAGAGAATGAATGAAATTTATACGTATGTTCCCTATTGTGATCAAGTATGTTGAAGTCGTTTTCATTTTTGCTAATAACTGGTTACTAACGAATCACATCGATGGCGATGAAGAAGAAAAATGCTCATTTTAACATTACAACACCTCGTCAAATGAAAACAGTTAAGTTCGATGGATTGACGTTTTCTTTTTCTTTTTTTTTTAAATTCTCGTTTTTCTCTCTGGCTCTCTCTCTCTCTCTCTCTCTCTCTCGTTATTTTTTTGATTCTGTTTGTTATGAAAGAATAAACATACTTCAAATTGGTTGCCACCATTTGATCTAATAGTTTTTGCTGATTGTGAAGAAAAGAAAAATATGAAATTGGAAAATATCGATCTAACGAAATTACAATTAAGTGATCTGCCTAAATTCGACAAATGCCCTTGTGAATTATGTGATGACGGATGTTTTGATCGAGCTGGTGGCGAACATTTTCCCGAATGTCAACGAAAGAAAACTGCGACAAAAAAGGTTTCATCGAAATTTCGATGTCCATTATCGCATTACAAAGCAACATTTCAACCGATTACGGGCTTATCCGGTGGACCAGCTGATCATCGACGGCAACCATGTCCACCACCACCTGACAATGAAATTCCTATTGCATTTAAACATTTACCAATGACAAAAGTTAGTTCAACACACGAACATTTCCCTCCACCACCAGCTGATAGCTTAAAAAGAACTTCATCAATCTCGCCAACGTCAATGCCGGGCGGGCCAGAACCTTCATCAATCTCGGCAAAAGCAGTAATAAATTGTTTTTTTTTCGCATGAAATGATTCGTAACATTATTTGTTCTCTCATGGATTAGACCGATAGTGTTCTCACACAACGTACTGTTCCAATGGAAACTCAAACACAATATAAACGTGAATATACTGAAAAACTTGTGAATCCTGTTACACTTCGTTCATTAGAAATTCCTTCGAAAGAATCGAAGTACGAGAGAAAATATTCCGTTTGAATTTTATCGATAAATCTTCTCATTGTTTTTATTATTTAGTTTTCAGTTAACAGAACCACTTGCGCCCTTATCCTCTCAAACAACAGCTCGTACACATTTTCAAGCTTGGCAAGGAACACCTTCCCACCCCTATTCCGAAATGCCAGCAGTCGTAGGTAATATTCATTTTCATACACTTGAAAAACAAAGACAAACGAAACGTCATTTATTTTTCTTTTCTCTTTGGTAATTTATACCAAACGAAAACGTCGTTTCGTTTTGCTTAAATAAATATAAAAGAGAAGAAAAAAAGAAAGTTTATTTATTTAACGTCTTAAAAATACAATGTTTTAGGACATGTTCTCTTTCCTGGAACGGGCAGAAACTTTAGCACATCAACGGGTAGTACGTTCAAGCCATTTCCGAAGACAACAGTGACGAAACCAATTGCACGAATGGAAAATCGAGAAACACTTCCATTAAAAGGAACAATGAGTTTAATAACAAACTATCGAGAAGCTTTCGTTCCATTAAAACCAACTTCGGCACAAATAACGAAAAAAAAGAATGTAAACGAAGACAAAGTCTATACACGTCGACCGATGAATGCAATATCACAAACAAGTATGGACTTTCCTGCGTATCCATATCATCGACCACCATCACCGGCTAATCTCGAACCATTTGTCTCACAGATAACAATCGGTGATACCGATTCACCATTCAATCAGTTCGTTGTTTGCATTTTTCTCTGATTGTTATTCGTTGTTCATCTTAGAAAAACTCAATATCGTTCAGATTTCGAAGGTATTGACACTAGTCGATATCATCGTCCTCCACCGGCTCCATTTCGCGGAGAAAACAAACCTTACATAGTTCCCTATGAAAAAATGGAAACAACGACTGTTACACATGTAAAAATCCAATTTTCTTATTCAAAATAAAATCATATTTTCCTCTGACAATTTAGCGAGACTTTCAACCGTTAGACATCGCGAATATTCCACGTATTCGTATGGTACCTATTCAAGCAACATTAACAACGAAAGATAAACAAGTTCCTATGGAAACAGTGACCATGTCTCAATCGCATTATCAACCGTATGAACCAACAAAAATCAAACGACAATATGGTGATCCAATACCACAGATTTATGTTGCGCCGACAGCCAAATTTCAAGGTTCGACTACGCATGCTGATACATATCAAGGACGGTCAGGTCCACCAGCTCGCGCCTATGTGCCTGAAATACGAACACTTAAACAAACAGGCGAACATGATCTTAAAACAAACTATCGTGTTGATTATCATCCGCATGGTTTCACTTTATGTGCAGCAAAAGCTTACGCTATAGCACAGAAAAAACAACAATCTACTCAACCGATTGCTGCTCAATAAAAATAATATACTGACAAATTTTTTTTTTCTTTTTACGAAAATATTATTTCGAGCTTCTGATTCTAATCTTTTAAATAGCTTTCTAAATGATTAAATGCTCTGGAAAAGTTAATTCAATTATCAAGTATCCAATGACGAGAATTTTCGCACAGCTTAGAATAAATAGTTTCCTTTAGGAAAAAAAATCTAAGTCAATCATTTCAGCTGTAGTTTAAAAGGATAGTTGGTAAAATCTCATGAACAATCAAACAAGATATTCCGAACGTTTGCATTCAATAACTTTGACATTGTCTACGATCATTTGTTCAACTGGTTTATTCTTTGGTGGTCTATTAATCTTTGTTGTTATCATTAACAAACGTTTTCATACAATTGCAAATTTACTAACATGTAACAGCAGTTTATGTACAATGTTCTATTTGATAGGTATTCTAATTCAAAATGTGTACGGTCTTCTTGATGATTGGTTATATTATCAACCAGCTTGTGTATTTCGTGCATATTTTCAAATGATGTGCTGTCCTCTCGTAACATTTTTATATCTAATACAAGCTATCAGTCGATTGTTTTTTACTGTATTTTATGCACGTAAAAATCTTCATACTTTTCGTATTCATCATTTTATGATCATTCTTAATTGGTGTATAAGCATCGTGGTTTCATGTATAGGATATTTACTCGATAATCATGCTGCTATATTAGTACTTAACTGTCGATATTGTCTAGTAACACCCGAGGCATTTAAATCATCAATATTTGGTATTATTGTAGCATTTTTAATTCCATACAGTCTGATTATTGTGATATATACAATTATTTTTATTTATGTACGTCAATCAAAACGTCGTATCAATCCACAGAGTATGTCTTATACTAACAATAAGACGAATATTGTGTCACCAAATTAGAAATATGAATTAAGACTAATGAAAATTACAACAACACTTTGGGCATTTTTTGCAATTGCTGGTTTACCCTGTTTTCTGCTTATATTATGGCCGGTTTTATTCAAATCTTCGGCATCATATCAATTCTATTTACTTAGTGTTAATTTAATGACAATTAGTTCTTCAGCTATGAATACAATTACGTTGTTTATTTCCACAGATATTCGAAAATATCTATTTAATTTAATTATTCATTAAATTTAACAAAACATGTCAAGTATACAATAAAGACATCAGCGTTTGACGCACAACCTATACTAATTTAATAATTAGTATCGTTATTATGAAATTGTGCCTATTTCTTTAAACTATATATACAGTAGAGTGCAAAAAAAAATTGCCGTTTCATACATGAGATTTTTCAATCATTATCTTCTGAATACAGCGACAGATTCTTCTCAGTAGCCACGTATACAGTAGGGAATATAGTGTGTCAGAAATTTTTCTTAAAGCATAATTATATCGGCTGACAGACACCATGATATTATTATCCTTCATGCATTTCGAGTATCATTTAGTCACATTACAATATTGATGCTAGAGAGCTAGTTGAGTTGCCGAAATCGTGCTTTTAGAGTAGATTTGTATTTAAACTATGTAACAAAATTTCAATTAGTTTCTAATAAAATCGATTCTAGCGGCATATTGGCATTTATCGTGTATAGGAGGATTTGTACTAGTGGGAATCTACCCGATGTGTAGCCATTTTTTCAATAACAACTACTACTAGGAGCTTAAAACTTTCAGATAAAATAGATACAGACCTATGAATGCAATTTTGCTTACAATAGGCAGCTAATAAAACATGTCTTAATATGGATGTGAGAATCACAGTTCAGAGGATGATCTATTGTAGATGCGGTAAAATCTGTATAAGCTATTTTAAATATCGGACGCAGCTTACTTTTTTATTTATTTTTATCCTACAGGAAAGAGAAATAAACAATCAACTATTATATTCGTATACTCTCTCTACTGTATATAAATAGGTGATTCTTTTTTCCATTTTTCTGTTAACGATGATTGTGGATTAATTATTATCAAGCCTGATGAATTTCGTTTAACGTCACTTGATAATGTTGTATTTGTCAGTTTACATCAAAATATTGAAACATTAGATGATAAATTTCCTTGCGGTTTTCGTGACGTTATGAAAGTAAATGAACCATGGTAGAGATATTTGATTGTTCATGTATTGTGAAACCTATTGCAGGTTAGTATTTCATAAGTTGATTAAAAGTTTTTATTTTATGTATGAAATAATTAGCTCAACAGTTGAACTTCAACAATCTTTCCTCTATTGAAGATAGTTCATTATTATGGACTACAGCTCAAAGATACATAGTTTTACGATGTACGTATACACATTTACATAATCATAATAAAAGTATTTCTGGATACAAAACAGCATCAATAGTCTAATCTAAGTAGTGTTTAATTCTTTCAGATGTATATTAAAATTCATATGCTTTTATAAAAAATTGAAATCATATGTATTAGTGAAAGTTTTCGGAATGATCGGAATTCAAAATTCCAGCGATCCATACTTTCTCATTGAACTCAACATCCTCATATTTTCACTGCATGGCACAATTTTATTAAGACAAAAGTCGCATTTAGTGATGATATCAAACTTACCATGTTGATCTTTCCATGAGAATTACCTATCGATTTCTTCTGAAAATCGATTTCATAGCAAATAATTACTGAAAATCTTTTGTTTTTCTCTACTTTGATCGATGACAAGCATTTTATTTTAAAAGTTTCATTCAATTTATTCAAGCAAGTGTCGGGGATGGCGCAATGGTTATATGCATCTGATTATCAGATTTCAAAAGGTTCGATACATGTCACCAATCACTAGTGTTTGACTCGCTTCTCAAGCGTTCGTAAAAAAACTGTTACCTCACTCAGTTTAAAAGGGGCATCGAAATGATTTTCTTTTCAGGCTACAGAAGCGATGTTCGCATATAGCTATAAGGGATAAGATTCATCTCTTACACTTTAAAAATAAAGCATTATATAAAAACAATGGTACTACTGGCTTTCATAGTACCATGCACCACTGGCTTTTGTGATGACTTTAGAAAATAGCACTACTGGCTTTCATAGTGCTATGCACCGCTGGCTTTTACGGTGGCTAACAAATGGTACTACTGGCTTTCATAATACCATGCATCACTGGCTTTTATGATGACTTTTAAAAAAATGATGCTACTGGCTTTCATAGCATCATGCACCACTGGCTTTTGTGATGACTTTAGAAAAT
>ERZ781398.2067-NODE-2067-length-17654-cov-5.174499_pt1 | contig 17654 bp, 18 predicted proteins | sample MGYA00433077_ERZ781398 | MGnify/ENA primary metagenome ERZ781398 (study PRJEB29847, sample SAMN06458254) | wastewater metagenome | isolation source: Wastewater bioreactor | place: South Africa: Cape Town | study: EMG produced TPA metagenomics assembly of the... | reverse complement strand
CCTTGGACACGCGGGTGTTGTCGCCCAGGCCGGTGGTGCCGTCGTCGCCGGTGCGGGTGGCGATCTGGGTCAGGCGCTTGCCCATGGCTGGTTTCTCACTTTTTGATAGCTGCTTGCGCTTGCCCCGCCAGCGCGCGCAGCCCCAGCAGATAAGAATCGACGCCAAAGCCGCAGATCTGCCCGCGCGCGATGTCGGCGATGAAGGAGCGGTGGCGGAACGGCTCGCGCGCGTGGATGTTGCTCATGTGCACCTCGACGATCGGGCACTTCAGGATGGCCAGCGCGTCGCGGATGGCGATGCTGGTGTGCGTCCAGGCGCCGGCGTTGATCAGCACGCCGTCCACCGCGTCGCGGTGCGCCTGGTGGATGCGCTCGCACAGGGCGCCTTCGTGGTTGCTCTGGAAGCACTCGATCGTGACGCCCAGCTCGCCGGCCAGCTGCCGCAGCGCGGCGTCGATGTCCGCCAGCGTGGCCGTGCCGTAGTGGCCCGGGTCGCGCTGGCCGAACATGTTCAGGTTGATGCCGTGCAGGACGAGGAGGTTCATGGCGCCATTGTGAATCACGCCAGCGGCACCGTCAGCCGCGCCAGCGCCTCGCGCGTGTCGGGGCGCACGCCGCGCCACGCGGCAAAGGCCTCGGCCGCCTGCTCGACCAGCATGCCCACGCCGTCGGCCAACCGCGCGCAGCCAGCTTGGCGCGCCAGACGCAGGAAAGGCGTCAGGCCCTTGCCGTAGACCATGTCGTAGGCCAGCGCGCCGGGCGCGAACGCCCCCGCGGGCACGGCCGGAGCCTGGCCATCCAGGCTGGCCGAGGTGGCGTTGATGACGACATCGAACGCCCCCTGCGTGCCCAGCGCCGCCAAGCCGCAGCCCACCAGTGGCACGCCGCCGAGGTGCGGCGCCAGCTCGGCCGCCAGCGCCTCGGCCTTGTCGGCGGTGCGGTTGGCGATGACGATCCGCGCCGCGCCGGCGCGCGCGATCGGCCGCACGGCGCCGCGCGTGGCGCCGCCGGCGCCCAGCAGCAGCACGCGCCGGCCGGCCAGCGGCAGGCCCAGGTTGACCTCGATGTCGCGCACCAGGCCGATGCCGTCGGTGTTGCGTGCCTCGATGCGTCCGCCCTCGAAGCTCAGGGTGTTGGCAGCGCCGGCCAGGCGGGCGTCCTCGCTGGCGCTGTCGGCAACGGCCAGCGCGGCCAGCTTGAAGGGCAGGGTGACGTTCATGCCGCGCCCGCCGGCGGCGCGGAAGGCGGCCAGCGCGCGCTCGGAGCCGCCCGGCTCGGCGCCGCCATCGATTGCTTCGTACACCATGTCCTGCCCGGTGGCCTGGGCAAACAGGCCGTGGATGAAGGGCGACTTGCTGTGGGCGATGGGGTGGCCGATGACGGCGTAACGATCAGGCATGGCGCGATGGTAGCGGGCCGGCTGCGGTAGGCTATGCGCATCGCGATCACTCCAAGGACAAGCCCCATGCGCATCTGGCAGCAACCCCTATCGGTGGACATCCTGAACGCCATCAACGAAGACACGGTGGTGCGCCGCCTGGGCATCGAGTTCCTGGAGGTCGGCGACGACTTCCTGCGCGCCCGCGTGCCGGTCAACGCCCACACGCGCCAGCCCTACGGCCTGCTGCACGGCGGCGTCAGCGTGGTGCTGGCCGAGACGCTGGGCTCCTGCGGCGCGGTCTATGCCTGCCCCGAGGGCTGGCGCGCCGTGGGCCTGGACATCAATGCCAACCACATTCGCGGCGCCACCAGCGGCTGGGTGACGGGCACCGCGCGGCCGGTGCACATCGGCCGCAGCACCCAGGTGTGGCAGATCGACATGCACAACGACGAGGGGGAGATCACCTGCGTCTCGCGTCTGACGATGGCAGTGCTGGCGCCGCGCCCGGAATACAAATGATTCGGGCCGCGGCGCCTGCTGGGCAATCGCTAATAGCTATGATTTAGATAGCGTTTGGCCACTGCGCGACATATCGGGCAGCGGTTTACACTGAACGCTCAGCCACAGGAGAGCCCGCCCATGAACGCCCCCGCCACCGCCCGCCACGTCCTGCCCGTAGTCAAGCCGCGCCCCGTGCCGGCGGCGCTGATCGACACGCTGAAAAGCCGCTTCGGCGCGCAGTTCTCCGACGCACAGGCGGTGCGCGAGCAGCACGGCCGCGACGAATCGGCCTTCACCACCGTGCCGCCGCCCGCGGCCGTGGTGTTCGCCGAAAGCACGCAGGACGTGGCCGACCTGGTGCGCCTGTGCGCGCGGCACAAGGTGCCGGTGATCCCGTTCGGCGTCGGCTCCTCGCTGGAAGGGCATCTGCTGGCGGTGCAGGGCGGCATCAGCGTCGACCTGGCGCGCATGAACCGCGTGCTGTCGATCAACGCCGAGGACCTGCTGGTGACGGTGCAGCCCGGCGTGACGCGCGAGCAGCTCAACGCCGAGATCCGGGACACCGGCCTGTTCTTTCCCATCGACCCGGGCGCCAACGCCACCCTGGGCGGCATGAGCGCCACGCGCGCCAGCGGCACCAACGCCGTGCGCTACGGCACCATGCGCGAGAACGTGCTGGCGTTGGAAGTGGTCACCGCCAGCGGCGAGGTGATCCGCACCGGCACCCGCGCGCGCAAGAGCAGCGCCGGCTACGACCTGACGCGCCTGTTCGTCGGCAGCGAAGGCACGCTGGGCGTCATCACCGAAATCACCCTGCGCCTGTACCCGCTGCCCGAGGCGGTGTCGGCCGCGATCTGCTCGTTCCCGAGCATCGCCGAGGCGGTGGCCACGGTGATCCAGACCATCCAGCTGGGCGTGCCGATCGCCCGCGTGGAGCTGCTGGACGCCCGCACCGTGGCCGCCGTCAACCGCCACAGCAACCTGAAGCTGCGCGAAGCGCCCCTGCTGCTGATGGAGTTCCACGGCTCGCCCGCCAGCGTCAAGGAGCAGGCCGAGACGGTGCAGGCGATCGCCGACCGCGCGGCACAACGCCTATTTCGCCGCCGTGCAAAGCCGCCCGGGCTGCCGCGCCATCAGCACCGACACCTGCGTGCCCATCAGCCGGCTGGCCGACTGCCTGCTCGCCTCGGTGGACGAGGCCGACGCCAGCGGCATCCCCTACTTCCTGGTCGGCCACGTGGGCGACGGCAACTTCCACATGGGCTACCTGATCGACCCCGACGACGATGATGAGCGCGCCCGCGCCGAACAGCTCAACCACCAGGTCGTCAGCCGCGCGCTGGCGCTGGGCGGCACCTGCACCGGCGAGCACGGCGTGGGCCTGCACAAGATGGGCTTTCTGCTCGACGAGGCCGGCGCCGGCGCGGTGGCGCTGATGCGCACCCTCAAGCAGGCGCTGGACCCGGACAACATCCTGAACCCGGGCAAGGTGCTGGCGCCCTGAGCGGGCGCTGTTCAGCCCGGACTGGCGGGCGGATCGCGCGGTGCCGCTCCGCTCGCTGCGTCCGCGCCAGCCATGCCGCCACGCCAGCGCCGCACCACGCGCTGGAAGAACAGCGCGTTGGGAATCTGCAGCAGGCGCCCGCCGCCATCGGCTTCCTGCAGCGTGGTGTAGAGCAGGTTGATATCCACCACGCGACCCTTGGCGCCGGGCTTTTCGGCGGTGTCGAGCACCTCCACATCGTCGCCCAGCCGGAACGGTTGCGCCACCATGATGAGCAGCGCGCAGAACAGGTTGGACAGCACGCTCCAGGCGGCAAAGAAGGCCACCGCGCCGACGGCGGCAAAGCCGGTGAAGGCGGTCCACAGCACCGAGGCCGACACACCCAGCCGCCCCAGCACCAGCAGCACCGTGGCCGTGATGATCAGCCAGCGCAGCACGCCGCGCAGCGGCAGCACGATCTGCGGCGGCAGGCTGTAGCGCCGCGCCAGGCGCAGCACCAGGCGCTTGAGCAGCCAGTGCAGCAGCCAGGCCGCCAGCAGGATCAGGCCGGTCTGCAGCGCCGGCACCAGCACGTCCAGCCAGTCCTGCACCCAGTCGGGCAGGCTGGCGCGACGGCGGCGGAGCAGCTCGATCAGGCTCATGGGCGGCAACGGGAAGGCATGAGGGCGGATTGGACCACAGTGTCACGCCCCATCCAACGCAGACCATTTGCCCGACCAGCGCGCTTCTGACAAGCGCAAATAGCTACTGTTTTAATAGTGATTGCATTCGGCCGCGAAGGTCCCTGGAAGGGCCGGGCGTGGTTCAGCCCGGCGGCCCCCGGCTTGGCAGGCCGCCCGGATCGGGCACCGCTCAGCGGCGGCGTGCCGGTGCGCTCTTGGGCGCCGTGCTCTTGGGCGCGTTCTCTGGCGTGTAGGTCTGGCTCGGCGCCGTGCCGCCATCCACGCCCAGCCGGCCACCGCCGCCCAGGCCCTGGCCCTGCACGCTCTGCGCGCGGTAGTTGCGCAGGCTGCGCACCATCTGGTTGAAGGCATCCATGAAGGCGGCGGTGATCACCTTGCCCTGGGGGGTGTTGGTGTAGCCGCCCAGGCCGGCGCCGGCGCGGCCGCCGAACAGGCCGCCGAACAGGTTCAGGTCGGTCTTGGAGGCGCTGCCTTCGGACGCCGCCACCTGCACGCCCGAGCGGTTGTCCACCAGGGTCAGCATGGCGCTGGCCTCGCGCGTCTGCAGGCCGCCACCGATGGCGGCGACGGCACGACCGCTGCCACCGCCGATGAGACCGCCCAGCACGCCGCCGATGCCGCCGGCGTTGTCGGCGCTGAAGACGATTTCGGGCGACAGCGCGTAGTCGGAGGCCACCATCTGGCCCCGGCCGAAGTTGCTGCCGCCGCGCATCTCGCCCGACTGCATCAGCTCGCGCTCGCGGTTCATGGCGCGCATGCCGGCGGCGCCGCGCTCGACCACCACGAAGCAGTTGGATTGCTGCACCAGCAGGCGCAGCAGGTTGGCGGTGGGCGGCAGCTTGTATTCACCGGTCAGGATGGTGTACCAGCCGGCGGTCTGGTTCTCGACCAGCGAGACGGTGCCCAGCGGCGACGCGCACTTTTCCAGCGCCGTGTTCTCGCCCGAGGTGGCGGCGCCAGCGGCGCTGCCGGTGGCCACGGTCTTGGCCTCGGGGCTGCCCATCTTCATGCTGGTGGTTTCGCAGCCGGCCAGCAGCAGCGCCGTGCCCGTCGCGGCGATCAGGGCCAGTTTCCGTTTGTTGTTCGACATGTGCTCTCTCCTGTGAATGGATGGCGTCCTGGTGCCCCTGCACGCGCGCAGGGCGTCCGGTCGCTCGGCGCCATCATAAATCGGAGACGGTCGCATGAAACCGCGGCCTTGCGGAGCGCAGCGGCCAACGGCGCGCCGCAGGAAGGTGGACGCACACGGCGCGGGCCGCGCCCGGGCCGGCGTGCGTCAGCGGAACGACGGTTCCTGCAGCAGGCGCTGCACGTCGCGGTCGTTGGGCAGGGCGTAGTCATGACCGCGCAGGATGCGGCTGTCTTCGGTGCGCACCAGCTTGATGCTGACGTAGGTGTAGTCGGAGGCGGGCGAATAGGTGCCCACCAGCACCACGGCGGCGTTCTGGCTGCGCGCGATGTCGCGCAGCTCGCGCGACAGCAGCAGCTCGCCCGTGCCTTCGCGCACGAACAATTCGCCGCGCAGCTTGACTTCCTTCACGTTGAAGCCTTGTGCCGCCATGTGCGAGGCGTATTGCTCCGACAGGGTGCGGCCCAGCGGCGCCGAGCGCGTGAGGTTGTTGACATTGACCACCGTGGCCACCAGCACCGGGCCGCCGGCCAGGGTATCGGCCGGCAATCCGTCGACCAGCTTGCCGACGGCGGCACGGCCGCTGTCGAGAAACGCGCTTTGCGCGGCGGACTCGTAGCTTGGGCCGGCACGGCGGGCCGGCGCCGGCTCGCCGAAGCTCGAGCAGCCGGCCAGCGACGCCAGCACCAGCGACAGGGCAAGGGACGCGTACCTCCTCATGACACCACCTTCAGGTTGACGGCCTTGTAACCGGGCGCGGAGCGCAGGAACAGCGGTGCGTCGACGTTCTCGAGGTAATACACGTCGGTCTTGCGGCTGACGAAGCGACCGCGGTTGCTCACCGTGGTGGTCAGGATCAGTTCGGTGTTGGTGGGGCCGCCCGTGTACACGCTGGCGCCGTAGTCGGCCGCCGCCGCCAGGCCCAGGGTGGCGAACAGCTTGGCGTCGAGGTGCTCCAGCCGCAGGCCGTAGGCGGCCATCAGGCCGGCAGCCAGCACGGTGAACTGGCCCGGCACGAAGTGCGGGCGCGGGCTGTCGTGGCGCACCACCTGGGTCTGGTAGGTGACCTCCAGCGCGTCCAGGTCGCGGCAGGCGGGCGTGGCGGCGCAGGCCTGCGTCTGCCATGCCACGGCGGCCGCCTGGTCAGGCTGCATGTAGACCGTCTGGCCGCTTTGCACCAGCTTGGTGATCAGGAACTCGCGAAAGCCGCGATCGAACTGGGACGGGTTGGCCGGCAGACCCACCACCATCGGGGTGTTGGCCGGCACCTGAGCGCTCTTCAGCGAGGCCAGGGTCTGCGTGACCACGTCGTTGGACAGCAGTTCCCAGTGGCCCGCCGAGCGCACCTTGGGCTGGACGGTGAGGTCGAAGTTCTCGGCCAGGGGAATGGGCGCCTTGGTGGCGCAGCCCGGCAGGGCGGCCACGCCGGCCGCCAGCACGAGCGCGCTGATGCGCAGTGAACGCTTCATGGTTTCTCCTCGAACAGGTGCAATGCCATGCCGCAGGAAGCGGCCAGCCGATTGAGTCATTTGAATACATTTTGCGCACTCTGTTGAAGCGACACAACAAGAAGCCGCGCCAAGTGCATCAGGAAGTCAGGATTTGTTGTTTTTGTTCACACGTCGTGTGGTGCATTGTCTGCGCCTGCTGGGTGCGCTGACGGCCCGCGAGACCATCATCGACTATGACTTTCGCAGCGGATGACGCAGCTCTGTCGTCAGCAATGTCTCGACAAGACGCCGGATCCGCCCTTCAACCGCCGCCCAGGCGCTCCAGCACGTCGATGCGGGCCGGCGGCAGGTTGGCCAGTACGCGCTCACGTCCACCGCTCACCAGTCCGGCCGTCTGCCAGGGCGAGCTTCCGCGCAAGGCGTAGGTGAACTGCAACAGGCGACCACCCGGTGCCAGCACCTGCGCGCCTGCGTGCAGGATGCGCTGACGCACCTCCGGCGGAATCGACAGCAGAGGCAGGCCGGAGACGATGCAGCACACCGGCAGCGGCGCGCCATCGTCGGCGCGCGGCCAGTCGGGTGCGGCGCGCAGCAGCGCCAGCTCGGCCGCGTCGCCCTGCACCACCCGCACCTGGGGAAAGCGCTGCGCCAGGTGCCGCGCCAGCGCCGGCGACTGCTCGATCACCACCAGCCGCTGCGGCGCCACGCCGCGCGCCAGCAGGGCCGCGGTGATGACGCCCGTGCCACCGCCCAGCTCCACCACCAGGCCCGGCGCCGCCGGATCGACCCAGGCTGCCATGCGCGCGGCCAGCTGAGGCGAGCTGGCGCAGATGGCGCCCACCCGGGCCGGTTGCGTCACCAGGGCGCGCAGAAACACCGAACGCGGCGATCGGTCGACCACCCGTTCCACCGCGCGCCGCACGCGGCTCACCCCGGCGCGGGCGGCGCGCAGGGCCAGCAGTGGCGCCGCGCGCCCAACACCGCGGCGGCGCGCCAGCCGGACCATGGCGCGCGCGCCAGGGGTGCTGCTGGTCGGCTGATCCGGTGCACGCATGTGAAGCCTGCTCACCGGCCGAAGATGCCGCGCAGCAGATTGCCCGGGTTGAGCAGGATCTGGGCCGGCGAGCTGTCCTCCGGCCTGGGCTCGCCGCCCTGCCCCGGCGCGCCGGCAGCGGCACCGCCCGATCGACCGCCGCGCGCGGCGGCGGCGCCTTCCTCGCCCAGCATGGCCATGGTGTGGCTCTTGACGCGCACACGCACCGCCCAGTCAGGCTCCCAGCGCGCCTTGGGGTCGGCCGGACGCGGCGGATGCGCGAAATGGCTTTCACCGCCATAGGCCATCATGCGCAGCATGGGCGTGGCGTCACGCCCGCCGGCCGCGAAGATGCCGCGCGGGATGGCGCACTGCGTGGTCTGGGCGTCCAGCAACACCCGCTCGCGCACCCAGCGTTCCTGGGTGGCGTTGGGCAGGTAGTCGAACAGGCCCATGCCGGTGTCCGGCGTTTCGGCGCTGGACCACAGAATCATGTCGTCGCCCGCCTGCGACAGGGCGTGCAGGTAGTAGGCGCGCGCGTGCGGCACCGGCTGCCACTGTGTGACGATGCTGTCCTGCACGCGGCCGCTGCTGCTCAGCTCGATCGGCGGCATCAGGTCCTGCGCGCTGCCGAGGCTGAACTTCATCGACGCCGGCACCCCCTCGCCCAGCACCTGGTGCTCGCCCACCAGCGAACTGCCGCGCGGCACGGCCGCCTGGCTGCGCTCGTTGGGGTACAGCGCGTGGCCGGGGCCGACGCGCGCGCCGCGCTCGGGCACCACACGGCCGGCAAAGGCCTGCGCGAACTGCGCCGCGCCGGCCTGGGCCAGGTCGATCACGCGCGGCTGGCCGGCGCGCAGTTCGGGCCCGCAGCCCCAGTAGACCAGCAGCCGCCCGCGCGGCTTGTCACGGCTGTACTCTTCGGGCAGCTCGCCCGGCTCGGACGGCGTGCGCGGCTCGGCGCGCGGCGGCAGCAACGGCAGGCTCTCGCCCATGCGCATGCCGGGCGGGATGGCCTGGCGCGCCTCCACGCCGGGCCGCAGGCTGTTGTGGAACGCGATGTCAACGACGCGTGGCGGCATCACCGCCATGCCGCGGGCCATGCCGTAGTGCATCTGCCCGCCCATGCCCGGCGGCGCGCCACCGCCCATGGGCAGGTCCATCTCCGGCATGCCGGCCATGCCGCCTGTGGACAGGTCGATCCAGAGCTGCGCCTTGGGCGGCCGGGCGCCCTGCGCCCAGGCGCCCGGCGCGCACCACAGCCACAAGGCCGCCGCGACCAGCGTCACGGGCCGGATGATCGATTGGACGCTGTTCATGAATGAGGGTCTCCTGCCATGTCGCGCCGGGCGGGAGCCCGCCCGGCGCGGATATTCAGTGTATGCCGATGGCGGTGACTTTTCACCTGGGGCCAACGCGCGGACGGCGTGAACGAGCCCGCCGTGGCCCGAGGCGGGCGCGTTCACGCCTTTCAACCGTTCCCGCGCAAGCGCTCGATCAGGCCGTTGAGTTCGTCCAGCGAGCCGAACTGGATCGCCAGCTCGCCCGCCTGCACCGCCGCGCCACCGCGGCGCGCGGCTTTCCGGACCCGCACCTCGACCTGCGCGGTCAGCAGGTCGGACAGCTCCTCCTCCACGCGCCGCACGTCGCCCGACTTGTCGGGCGCGCCGGCGGGCTTGCGCGGGGCCGTGAGGTTGAACTCGGCCGACAGCTTGCGCGCCAGTGCCTCGGTTTCGCGCACGCTCAGCTTGCGCGCGGCCACCTGGTTGGCCGCGGTGATCTGGGCCGCGCCGTCCAGCGCCAGCAGGGCGCGCGCGTGGCCCATGTCCAGATCGCCCGCCATCAGCATGGTCTGCACCGGCTCGGCCAGATTCAGCAGGCGCAGCAGGTTGCTGGCGGCGCTGCGGCTCTTGCCCACGGACTGCGCCGCCTGCTCGTGCGTGAGGCCGAATTCGTCGACCAGGCGCTTGATGCCCTGCGCCTCTTCCAGCGGATTGAGGTCCTCGCGCTGGATGTTCTCGATCAACGCCATGGCGGCGGCGGCCTCGTCGGGCACGTCGCGCAGCAGCACCGGCACCTCGGCCAGGCCCGCCAGGCGAGCGGCGCGAAAACGCCGCTCGCCGGCGATGATTTCGTAGTTTGCTTCTAAAAAGATAGCTGCTGGCGCTTGTCCATCCTGCGCCAGAGCCGGTTTTTGCTTGAGCCGCCGAACCAGGATCGGCTGCATGATGCCCTGGCTCTTGATGCTCTCGGCCAGCTCGTACAGCGCGCCTTCGTCCATGCGGGTGCGTGGCTGGTACTGGCCGGGCGCCAGCGCGTCCAGCGACAGCATCATCGGCGTGCCGGCGGGGGTGGCGGCGGGCGCGCCCTCGCCGGCGTCGCCAGCCAGGCTGGGGCCGAGCAGCGCGTCCAGGCCGCGCCCGAGGCCCTTGGGTTTCTTGGTGACCATGTGCAAAGCTCCGGATCAGGGGGTGACAGGCTGCGCCCGCAGGCTCAAGACAGCCGGGGCGCCAGGTTCAGCGGCACCGGCTGGGTCAGGGTTTCGGGCCGCAGCACGGCGTCGAGCTGCTCGCGCGTCATCAGGCCGCGCCGCAGCACCTCGTCGTAGACGCTGCCGCCGCTGGCGTGCGCGGCCTGCGCCACGGCGGTGGCGTGGGCGTAGCCGATGTAGGGGTTGAGCGCGGTGACGATGCCGATCGAGTTGGTGACCGCATCGCGCATGTGCTGCACGTTGGCGGTGATGCCGCTGACGCAGCGGTCGGCCAGGGTGCGGCAGCCGGCCGACAGGTGCCCCACGCTCTTGAACAGGCTGTGCGCGATGATGGGCTCGAAGGCGTTGAGCTGCAACTGTCCGGCCTCGGCGGCAAAGGTGACGGTGACGTCGTTGCCGATCACCTCGTAGGCGATCTGGTTGACGACCTCGGGGATCACGGGGTTGACCTTGCCCGGCATGATGGACGAGCCGGCCTGCACCGCCGGCAGGTTGATCTCGCCCAACCCCGCGCGCGGGCCGCTGGAGAGCAGGCGCAGGTCGTGACACGACTTGGACAGCTTGGTCGCCACGCGCTTCAGGACGCCCGACAGTTGCACGAAGGCGCCGCAGTCCTGCGTGGCCTCGATCAGGTTGGGCGCGGTGGCCAGCGGAATGCCGGTGATGGCGCGCAGGTGCGCGATCACCCTGGCGGCGTAGTCGGGGTGGGCGGTGATGCCGGTGCCAATCGCCGTGGCGCCCATGTTCAGCTCGCAGATCAGCTGCTGCGCCTCGCGCAGGCGCTGCTCGTCCTCGGCCAGCATCACGGCGTAGGTGGTGAACTCCTGGCCCAGCGTCATCGGCACCGCGTCCTGCAACTGGGTGCGACCCATCTTGAGCACGTCCTTGAACTCGGCGGCCTTGGCCTCGAAGGCGGCGCGCAGGTAGGCCATCGATTCGATCAGGCCGCTGATGCCGTGCCAGGCGGCGATCTTGAGCGCGCTGGGGTAGACGTCGTTGGTGCTCTGGCCGATGTTGACGTGCTCGTTGGGGTGCAGGTGCTGGAACTCGCCCTTGGCGTGGCCCAGCAGCTCGAGCGCGCGGTTGGCGATGACCTCGTTGGCGTTCATGTTGGTCGAGGTGCCGGCGCCGCCTTGAATCACGTCGACGACGAATTGTTCATGCAGCTCGCCGGCACGGATTTCGCGGCAGGCGCGCACGATGGCGTCGAGCCTTTCCCTACTCAGAAGACCGAGTTCGTGATTGGCGACAGCCGCTGCTTCCTTGACGAAGGCAAGGCCGCGGATGAGATGCGTATAGCGTCCTATCGGCGTGCCCGTTACCTGGAAGTTTTCCACCGCCCTTGCAGTATGCACCCCCCAATAGACATCGGCCGGAATATCCTTTTCGCCCAGCAGGTCATACTCGCTTCGCGTCTTGACCACATTATCCTCCTACGGCCAAATTCAAGCTATATCTGTCAAGCTGTATGACAGATTTGAGATCTGTTATCCGCTGCATTCCACCGCGTCAACAGGCGCGTTTGGCTTGACCTGCCGCTGTTTCTGTGGCTAAGAGGGAAAATCTGTCATACAGCATTACAGCATGACCGGCGATCGATAGTCTCGATTGACGGCTTGATTAAGGCAAACCATCCTGTCGGGTGCAGATATGCACCCCGGATCTGTCCACAGACGAACGGCTCATGGGAGGAGCAATGTCAGTCGACCCCATTCAGAATATCCCGGCGGATCGCCGGCCGCCGGCCAATGAGGATTTTGGCTATCACAAGGCATTGAAGCCGAGGCAGATCCAGATGATCGCCATCGGTGGCGCCATCGGCACCGGTCTGTTCCTCGGCGCGGGCGGACGTCTTGCCGCGGCCGGCCCGGCTCTCATCTTCGTCTATGCGCTTTGCGGCTTCTTTGCCTTCCTGGTGCTGCGCGCGCTTGGCGAATTGATCATGCATCGGCCGAGCTCCGGTTCTTTCGTCTCCTATGCCCGTGAGTTCTACGGCGAGAAGATGGCGTTTGCGGTCGGCTGGATGTACTGGCTGAACTGGGCCATGACCTCAGTTGCCGATGTCACGGCCGTCGCCCTCTACATGAATTTCTTCAAGCACTATGTTCCCTGGCTTGCCGGCATCGACCAGTGGGTCTTCGCGCTGATCGCGCTGGTGGTCGTGCTGGCCATGAACCTTCTGTCGGTGAAGGTTTTCGGCGAGCTTGAATTCTGGTTCAGCCTCGTCAAGGTTCTGGCGCTGGTCAGCTTCCTTGTCATCGGTATCTATTTCGTCGTTTCCGGCACGCCTATTGCCGGCCATACGGCAGGCTTCAGCATCATCAGCGAGAGCGGCGGCTTCTTCCCCAATGGTATTCTACCCGCCTTCGTCATCATACAAGGCGTGGTTTTTGCCTATGCGTCGATCGAACTGATCGGGACAACCGCCGGAGAAACGGAAGATCCGCGCAAGGTCATGCCGGGTGCGATCCGCACGGTGGTCGCCCGCCTGCTGATCTTCTATGTCGGTTCGGTTCTGCTTCTGTCGCTGCTTCTGCCATACACGGCCTATAAGGCCGGCGAGAGCCCGTTCGTCACCTTCTTCGGGACGATCGGCATCGAAGGCGCAGATATCATCATGAACCTCGTCGTGCTGACGGCGGTGCTCTCCTCGCTCAATGCCGGCCTCTACTCCACTGGCCGCATCCTGCATTCGATGGCCGTCTCCGGCTCGGCGCCGGCAGCGCTTGCCAAGATGAACAAGGCCGGCGTGCCCTACGGCGGCATTGCGGTAACGGCTGCCGTCACCGTCATCGGCGTGGCGCTGAACGCTGTCGTGCCTGCATCGGCTTTCGAGATTGCGCTCAATCTCTCGGCGCTCGGCATCATCTCGGCCTGGGCCGTGATCGTATTGTGCCAGCTGAAGCTCTGGAAGCTCGCGAAACGCGGCGAGATGGCTCGTCCGGATTTCCGCATGTTCGGTGCGCCCTATACCGGCATACTGACGTTGGTCTTCCTCTTTGCAGTGCTGGTGCTGATGGCGCTCGACTATCCCGTGGGCACCTGGACAATCGCGTCTCTTATCCTGATCGTACCGGCCCTGGTCATCGGCTGGTATCTGCTGCGCGACCGCATCCATCGGCTCGCGGCCGAGCGAGGCCAGTCGTGACAGCAGGGCAGGTCATTCCGCTGGTGGCAGTCATTGCCACCGGCGGCACCATTGCAAGCGAGCGTACCGACAGCGGCGCCAGCATCCCATCATTGACGGGAGAAAGCCTGCTGGCACTGCTTCCCGACATGCCCGTCGATCTAAGACCGATCGAACTGATGGCAAAGGATTCGGCAAGCCTGACCCTCGCCGACATGCAGGGGATCAGCGACAAGGTGCGGGAATTACTCGGCGATGCCGCGGTCAACGGCATCGTCATTCTGCATGGCACGGATGCGATGGAAGAGCCGGCGCTGCTCGTTCATTTGCAACACGGGCTGAGCAAGCCGGTCGTGTTTACGGGTGCGCAATTCACCGCCGATCACCCCAGGGCAGATGGCCCTGCCAACCTCGCCGCAGCCGTTGCCGCCGCCATCGATCCCGCCAATGCGAGCCGCGGCGTGCTCGTCTGTTTCGGCGGACGGTTGTTGCCCGCATGGGGACTCTACAAGCGGTCCTCGGATGTCGCCGATGCCTTCAGGCAATCGCGGCGACTCGAAAATCCGCCAAGCCCGCGCCTTGCCGCAGCCCTCGATAGCGTTCGCGTCGACGTGGTGGCGATTTATCCGGGCTGTGACTCGGTGCATGTCGATGCAAGCCTCCGGGCCGATGCCCATGGCATCGTTCTCGCAGGACTCGGTTCGGGCAATGCCAACCCGCGGCTGGTCGAAGCCGTCAGGCGTTGTGTCGGCGTCGGTGTCCCCGTCGTCGTGTCCAGCCGGGTGCCGGACGGATTGCTTGTTTCAAGCTATGGCGGCGGCGGTGGCGGACATGATCTTGCCGAAGCCGGCGCAATCCATTCCTCCACGCTGCGGCCGGGGCAGGCGAGGGTTTTGCTGGCCGCGCTAGTAGCTTCCGGCGCGAGCGCCGAGGCAATCGAACACGCGTTTGCGGACTTCGCCGGCAACGGGACGCCCTGATCGCAAGCCATGGAAACGGGCCGGCCGTTGGATGACGGCGCGGCCCGAACATTCGCTGAATACTGTTGTCGTCAAGCCGTCTGCGTTACCTTGGCGACGACGACGGGGATCAGGAGATCGCCCCAGTTGCCGTTGCCGCCATGGTGGCGGGCCGAGCGGACGAGCTCGACGGAGACGCCGGCCTCGACCGCATTCATGACCGCTTGATTGAGGCGATGCAGCTCGTTGGCCAACATGCGGATGACTGCCTGCTGATCGGTATTCATGGTGAGAGACTGCTCCTCGGCTCTCTCGCGAACGCGTGCTATTGATGGCATTTCATTCTCCTCCTATGATCTCGATGTCACTCTGCCGCTGGTTTGAACTGGGCATGCTCGGTCGATCCGTGCATGGCCGTCGTGGATGACTGGCCGCCGGTGATCGCCAGCGAGACCGCGTCGAAATAGCCGGTGCCGACTTCGCGCTGATGCTTGGTGGCGGTGTAGCCATTGGCTTCGGCTGCAAATTCCGCTTCCTGCAGTTCGGAATAGGCCGCCATCTGGCGGGCCTTGTAACCCCGGGCAAGCTCGAACATGCCGAAGTTCAGCTGGTGGAAGCCGGCAAGCGTGATGAACTGGAACTTGTAGCCCATCGCCCCCAGCTCCCGCTGAAATTTCGCGATCGTCGCATCGTCGAGATTCTTCTTCCAGTTGAAGGACGGCGAGCAATTATAGGCCAGCGGCTTGCCGGGGTGGACCCGATGCACGCCTTCGGCAAATTTACGCGCCTGCTCGAGATCCGGCTTCGACGTCTCGCACCAGATAAGATCGCAATGCGGCGCATAGGCGACGGCGCGCGCGATACAGGGCTCAATGCCGTTCCGGACCTGATAGAAGCCTTCCACCGTGCGGCCGGCGTCGTAATCGACGAAGGGCTGGTCGCGCTCGTCGATGTCAGACGTCAGAAGCTTGGCTGCTTCGGCATCGGTGCGCGCGACAACGAGCGTCGGTACGCCCATGACGTCTGCTGCTAGCCGGGCTGCGTTGAGATTGCGAATATGGGCGGCTGTCGGGATAAGAACCTTGCCGCCGAGATGGCCGCACTTCTTTTCCGATGCCAATTGATCCTCGAAATGGACGCCGGCAGCGCCCGCTTCGATATAGGCCTTCATGATTTCGAAGGCGTTCAGCGGGCCGCCGAAGCCTGCCTCAGCATCGGCGACGATCGGTGCAAACCATGTGTCGACGGAAAGCCCTTTGCCCTCGGCAGTCTCGATCTGGTCGGCGCGCTGCAGGGTGCGATTGATGCGCTTTGCGAGTTCCGGGCCTGCATTGGCCGGGTAAAGCGACTGATCGGGATACATGGCAGACGCCGTATTGGCGTCGGCGGCCACCTGCCATCCCGAGAGATAGATCGCCTTTAGGCCGGCGCGAACCATCTGCATGGCCTGATTGCCCGAGAGAGCGCCAAGCGCATTGACGAAATCTTCCTCATGAATGAGCTGCCAGAGGCGGTTCGCACCCATCTCGGCCAGCGAATGGCGGATGGTGATCGACCCGCGCAACCGCTCGACATCCGCTGCCTGATAGGGGCGCTCGACACCATTGAAACGCCCGGCAGGCGCGTTGGGAACCAGTTTGTAAAAATCTGTCATGCCATTCTCCCGATACTTCCTCTCGATCCTCCGATCGATCTCGCTTGCATGACTGTTTTTACAATGACACCGCCTTGAGAGCCAGAGAAGCGAGAAGATCCCGTTAGATAAAAGGGTTAGGATGTGCTATCGTTGACATTGCTTCGAAGTAAAATTGTAAATCCTGTAAAATTTGTCGAGTAGATGCTTGTAAAAAGGATGACACATGGTTGAGCGCAAGATCTCCGCCGGCCCTCGGGTTCGACGCATCCGCATGGGTCTCGGTCTGACGCAGACGACGATGGCGCAGGCGCTTGATATCTCGCCGTCCTATCTCAACCTCATCGAGCGCAATCAGCGGCCGCTGACGGTGCAACTACTGTTGAAGTTGTCGTCGGTCTATAAGGTCGACCTCGACGAATTGCAGGGCGAGCAGGGCGGCAATGCAGGGCAGTTGCGGGAAGTTTTTGCCGATCCGTTGCTCGCAGGCGAGATCCCCGGCGATCAGGAGCTGATCGAGTTTGCCGAAGCCGCGCCGAATGCGGCGAACGGCATGATCCGGCTCTATCGTGCCTATCGCGAGCAGGCCGCAAGACTATCCGATCTCGCCGAGCTTCTGTCGCGCGAGGGTAGGGTTGCCGAGGTTGCCGGGCCACGTCTCCCCCTCGACGAGGTTCACGACCGCCTGCAATCGCGCCCGAACTTCTTCGCGCGCATCGAAGATGCCGCGGAGCCTTTCCACGAGCGTCTTTCGGTAGGCGACGACATGGCCGGGGCGCTCAAAGCCTGGTTGAAGGGCGAGCACGGCATCGCGGTCCGCCTGTTGCCGGTGCGCGCCATGCCTGGCCTGCGCCGGCGCTACGATCGGCATTCGATGCGGCTCTTCCTGTCCGAGCGCCTGTCACCCTTCGATCAATTGCGGGAGATTGCAACCGAGGCCTCGCTCCTGGCGCTGCGCGAGGAGATCGCCGCCGAGCTGACAACCCTTGCTCTCTCCACGCCCGAAGCCAACCGTATCGCTCGTTTCGAGCTGGCGCGTTATGCCTCGCATGCGCTTCTTATGCCGTATGGCGCCTATCTCTCGGCAGCACAGCGCCTGAATTGCGATATCGATCTCCTCTGTGCCCGCTTCGGCGTTTCCTATGAACAGGCCGCCACGCGGCTGACCAGCCTTCAGCGTCCGGGCGCATCAGGTATTCCGTTTTTCCTGATGGAGATCGACACTGCCGGCCATCGGCTGCGCAAGGCAGGTGCACAGGGGTTTCCGCAGGCACGCTTCGGCGGCGGCTGTCCCAAGCTCAATATCCATGCCACCTTCGCGCAGCCCGGCCAGATATTGGTGGACGCCGCCGAAATGCCCGACGGCGGCGGCTTTTTGACGATATCGCGAACGGTGGAGGGGCCGCGGGCCGATTTTGGCGAGAGGATGCGCCGCACCGCACTGCTGATCGGCTGCGATATCGTCCATCGCGACGAGGTGGTCTACGGGACGGCGCTGGGTGCCAACCAGGTCGCGATCGGTCCGGCCTGTCGCCTATGCGAACGTCAGGGCTGTTTGGCAAGGGCGGAGCCGCCGGTCACGCGTCCGCTTGGCCTTGACGAAGTGGCGGCGGGTTTGAGCGTGTTCGATTTTCAATGAGCGTATCGATCGTCGTCATTCTGAAGAGAGCCGGGATACTGACCCCGGCTCCGTTCATGCAGGCAAATCAAGCATAAAGCCCGAACTGTGCGTTATGCAGCCGTGCGTAAGCGCCGCGGCGGG